>Ga0209755_10001700_pt1 | contig 33067 bp, 29 predicted proteins | sample TergutCo191P1_FD_187301 | JGI IMG/M metagenome (GOLD analysis project Ga0209755, IMG submission 187301) | Cornitermes sp. P1 segment gut microbial communities from Petit-Saut dam, French Guiana - Co191P1 (SPAdes) (version 2) | ecosystem: Host-associated > Arthropoda: Insects > Digestive system... | reverse complement strand
TAAGCACACTTTCGCAGCTCGCCTGCAGTGCTGCGTCCCAAAGGTAGCGAAGGCTTTTGTCTTTGCGCAGCCTGCCCAGCTCATACAGTCCCTGGTCGCTAATGCGCCCCGCAGCACCTAGTAGCAGGCGCAGGAAAGGCTCTGGGTCGCGCGGTCGTGACAGACATTCGAGGAAAAGGCGCGCCTCGACGACCATAGGATTTTCAAGCAGGCTGCTGCCCTTGTTAATAAGTGCGGGAATCCCCCGCGCGTGGAACTCTCTAAGCAGTGTCTGGGCATGGCTGCGGTTATGTACCAGCACGGCAAAGTCTGCCCAAGACTTGTGATTGGGGCGCAGCTGCTGGAAACAGTCGGCAAGCCACACGGCCTCTGCCTGCTGGGCAATCAAGCGGTGGTGCTTACCCTTATCGTCAAGCGCGCTGATGTTGACTGCTTGCACGGCCGGGCCCGTACGCTTATCGGGCCTGTCGGCTGCCCGGGCATTTAGGGCAGTTGCCGGATGACCCAGCAGCTCATCGTTGCCAAAAAGGGCGTTAACGTAGTCTAGAACACCTGCGGCTGAACGGTAATTGTCCACCAGCTCATAAAGGTTGCCCTTATTTTCCTGCAAGTGCTGCTCATATTCGCGGAGCAGGGCTGGCTCTGCGCCCTGGAAGCGATAGATTGACTGCTTCACGTCACCTACCTGGAACAAATTGTCTTGGGCGATGAGCTCGATGATATCCATTTGCAAGGGGTTGGTGTCTTGGGCCTCGTCGACCATCACATACTTGAACTGTGACTGTAGTTGCAGCAGCACATCGGGGTTTGTGGTTATCAGTTCGCGCGTGCGCAGGATGGCCGTGTCAAAATCTATCGCAGCGCGTGCTTGCAGCTTTTCTTCGTAGCGCTGCGCATATTCGTGTACGAAGCGCAGCACTAAGGTGCTCACTGTTTCGGTCCCAGGGGCTTCAGCGCAGACCTTATCATCAATGCGCAGCACGAAAGGCCAGTCCTGCTCCCAATCTTTAGGGGCAATGCTCGGGTCACAGCCGTATTTGCGCAGCTGGTCATAGACAGACATGATGTGTTTGCGCAGGGTCGAATCAAGGAAGGTTTCGCGCAGCTTGAAGTAGTCCTGCAGGGTCAGGCGCGAGGAAGCTACATTGCCGCTGCACCTACCGCCACCAGCGCCACTGCCACTGCCAACGCCGTCGCCAACGCCGCCATCGCCAGGTGCAGCAGTGCGCAGGCCCTCAATAAGCTCGCTCATGGCTTCAATCTGCAGAGTACGCGACTCCACCTCATCAATCAGGAAAAAATAAGGGTCAAGCTCTGCCTCAAGGGCATAGCGGCGCAGCACGCGGGTACAAAAGCCGTGGATGGTCGATACCCAGGCCTGCCCCATCTGGCGTGCAAGCTGCATATGACCCAGTTCCAGCAGGTCCTTGCGCGCACGCTCAAGCATTTCACCGGCACCTGCATTGGTGTAGGTAATCGCTAAGACCTCATGTACGTCTGCAGGCCTCTGCTCATTTAACAGCAGCGAGAGATAGCGCGACACCAAGGTCTTCGTCTTTCCTGTTCCCGCCCCTGCATTAACCAGCGCCCTGCCCTCAAGGTGCTGTGCTGCTGCTAACTGCGCGGGGTTGAGCCCCTCGAAATAAGGTGCGAGGCCAAAGGCAGCCTGCTCGCACCCGCCGCCACACACATCGCCACGCGCCTGTATGTCATCCTGCTGCTTAGTTGCCATAGTCACCCCTCCCCTCTCTCAAGCCCGATTAGCGCAAGTATCATGCGGGCAGTACTTGCAGTAAGTCCCCGCCTCATCACGAATGACAACTCTGCCCTGCAAAAGCCCCTCGGCAGCAGCGCCAGCAGTGGCCATAATCGCAGCAAAGCCCTCTTCCATCTCGGCTTCAGAGTTCCCCGGTGGCTTGCGCCTCCCAATGCTACGCAGACCCAAAGGCCGCTCGACAGGATTGTCCTCCTGCCCGTACACCAGCGCCTTATGGTCCAAGTTCGCGTAACTACGGTACTCATAGGCAACAGGATCAATCTCCAAAGCACGCTTGGCAGCCTCCCAGTACAAGACCCCCTGCAACACACCATTGCTGGCCTGCTTCGCAAGACCGCCCATCCCCGCCGTGCGCTTATAGTCAACAATAATCGCAGCCCCATCATCAGCGCGAACATCAATGCGGTCCACTCGCCCCTTCAGCGGCAGCGCAAAACCCACATCAATCGGTCCCTCATCACCCGCCCCCAACTCATACTCCAAATAAGTCGGCACAAACTCAGGCGCATAATCCACCTCCGAGCGCACAAACGCAGCCAACTGATGGCGCAACTCCGCAAGCACCTGCTCCTCGGCAGCAGTCAAAGCCACCTCAGCGCGCAAACTCAAAGCGCGCGCCTCAAACAGCTCCTCATACAAAGCAAGCGCGCCGGCCACATTCCCCTCCGTAACACGCTCACCTAAGCCACGCTCACGCAAAACCACATAAAAATCCTTCAGCAGCGCATGCACAAACTTCCCTTGCTCTAGGGAATCAAAGCCCTGCTCAACTTCTTCGCCCTGCACAAAACGCTCCAAAAACCACTTATACGCACAAAAAGCATACGGCTCAAGGGTCGAAGGCGAAACCGCTCGCCGCTCGCCAAAGCCCAAATCAAACTGCGCCCCCGCCCCGTGTACCGGCACACAAACCTGTGCAACATTCTTTCCGCAGAGTAGGTCGCGGATCTCTGCCCGCTTTGAACCGTTCGCGCTACTCTGGGCAGCAATAATGTCCTCATTAGACCGGTGCTGACAAAGCTCTGCGCAAGCTGTCTCCCCAACACAGGACTCTACGGCAGTCAAAAACTCACCCAGCTTTATCTCTTCCCCGCTAAGACTTTCGCTTTGCGCAACCAGGTATAGCTTCTCGCGCGCAGCTGCAATAATGCTGTAATGCTCAAGGTGTTGTTGCAAGCTAGGGTCAGCAACCTGCGTTCCCGCAAAATGCGCCGCAAGCCGCAGGTCAAGGGGCGCGTCTGTCCCAACCTTGCTGTCCGCCGCAGAAAGTCCGCCGACTATCACCGAATGAAAGCGCCTGCCATACACACGCCGCGGCTCAGCGATAAGCACAGCCGTCGAACTGGGGCGCGGCGTCTGCGAAACAGTCACATCCTCAAGCAAAGTCAAAATGTCACGGGCACTCACCAAAGGGTCATGGCGCAAAATCCTCTGCCCCAACTGCACAGGTTGTGCAGACTGATCAGACCCTTCAGGCAGCTGGGCGCCCCTGCGCTGCTCCTCCGTACTTGCAGCTAAGCTCTGCTCATAAAGCTCCTGCAAAACCTGGGTCGCAGCCTTCTGAGCTGCAGCTTCCTGCATTAAATCAAAGCTGCTCTGCCCGCCTGTCTGCCCGCCTGTCTGCCCACCCGACTGCCCACCCGACTGCCCGACCGAAGGCTCAACAGCAGCCGTCGCATACAGCTTTGTAATGAGAGTAAACCAGTCACCTATGCGCGCACTCATCGACGATCGCTTAATAATATCCAAGTGCGCGCAAGCCCCAGACTCATGCTTGACCAGCTGCCCCAAAAGACTCCAGTTCTCATACCGCTTGCGACGCCAGCGCGTAAGCAAATCAAGAACGTCGTCAGGACTCAAACCGCTATAACCCGATAGCACAAAAGCAGAGGCAGAGGCCTGGGCATCATCATCAACACAAAGCCGCAGCAAAGCAATCAGCGCCGCACCAAAGCCCGTCGACCCAAAACTCGTCGTAACATCAAGCTCATAAGGAACACCGCGCCGCTCAAGTTCCCTCGTAAGAGGGCGCACATAACTCATCATAGAGGGGACGAGAAGGGCTTTGCCCTCAAAAGGAAAAGCCGTGTGCTCCCCCTCCGCAAAATCTGCAAGCAGCGACACTTCAGCAGCTCTCCCCTGGGCCTTTCCAAAAGCAAGACTCGATGAAAGCTCAGGCACCGCCAAAACATCTTCACCCTTAGGGCTCTGTAGCAAAAAGTTGCTTTGCAGGTATCGAAGTGCAGGTGAAGACGCTTCCTTGGGCTCTGGTGCTCCCGTGATTACTTCTCCGCCCCTCTCGCAAAGCTGCTTCACGATATCAGAAAGGTGCCCTGTTGCTAAATTGCCTTCTTCAAAGTCAAGAACCACCGTCACATCAAGTTTTTTTGCTAAAGCCGTGACCATTTCAAGTTGACCAGGTGAAAAATCCGCAAATCCTGCGATTACTAGGGCAGAAGCAGAAAATTCAATATCTCCATCACGTATCTGCTTTGCCAGTTGAAAGATGGCAAACTGATGTTCTATATATCCCCGTGCCTCTAGCTTCTGGTGATAACTCTCAAGCACACTCCGCAAAGTATCTTCATACTTACTTGTTGCTGCGCTTTTAGAATTGGGTACTGAAGCAGACGCAAGTGCTGCAAGAAGCCTTGTTCCCCCAAAGCCATTTAATGCTACAGGTAAAGATATCTCATCTCTTCGCGTATCTTCAAGACAGGAAGTGATAATCTCATGGCGCATACTCTGACCCACAAGAACCCTCTTATCACCCCAGCGACTCCATAGGGCAGAGGTAAGACTCGCAAAAGACTGAACCCGAAGCCGCTTACCCACAGAAACGCTATCAGTGTCCGCCCTAAGCGAATACGCTCTGGCAAAATCACCCTCTTGAGCAGCAGTGGCGCAGACAATCAAGATCTCTCCCTCGCCCTGCACTGACTCAATTGCATGTGTAATCTTGCCAGACTGTGCTGGCCCGATAAGCACCCTCAAGTTCATGTATGCGTAAACCTTACTGCAGCAAGAGCTGCGCACCGATAGGGCTAATCAGTTCCTCTGATTAGCGGTTTTTCATCCTGGGTAATAAGCTGATAGATTCTAATCAGATCTGCCTCATCAACAAACTCAATTTCAATCTTGCTCTTATCCTTTGTCTGCTTAACACTAACCTTGCCTCCAATAAACTTACGCAGTTTTCTTGCGGCAGCCTTATAGCTCTTAGGCGATACAGGACGCTTTACTGCACCAGGAATAACTCCGCCACCCGAAAGACGTGCAATAGTTTCAAGCGCACGAACTGACAAGCCCTCATCTATTGCTTTTTGAGCAAGCTTGATCTTTGTAGTATCGTCAGAAACAGAAAGTATTACTCTTGCATGCCCTTCGCTCAACTTATTCTCAAAAACAAGTGCCTGAATCTCTGGGGGCAGTGAAAGCAGTCTCACCGCATTTGCAACCTTTGGTCGCGATATCGAAAGAAGTTCTGCCAGCTCACTTTGAGTAATGCCCTTTTTCTCAAGAATGTCGTTATATCCAACAGCAAGTTCCATAGCATTGAGGTCTTCACGCTGAACGTTCTCTATAAGTGCAATCTCTGAAGTTTCTTCATCATCATAGCTTGTCACAATGGCAGGAATCTTTTCGAGGTCTGCTAAGCGCGCAGCACGCCACCTACGTTCACCGGCAACGATTTCATACTTGTCTCCCTTTGGTCTCACTGTTATGGGCTGCAAAACGCCTCTCTGCGCGATAGATGCGCTCAATTCAGCCAGCTTCTCCTCATCAATGTCTTGACGCGGCTGAAGCGGATTTGGCTCTATCATGGAAATATCAAGCTCATTTGCCCCTTCGCTTAATGTTCCCGATTCAGCAGACGCACTTGGGATCAAACTGGAAAGACCTTTACCAAGGCCACTTTTTTGGCTAACCACGACTCATCACTTCCTTTGCTAGATTTCGATAGGCTGCTGCACCCTTGCCGCTATTGTCATACTCCAATACCGTCTGTCCAAAGCTTGGCGCTTCTGATACGCGCACTGAACGCGGTATAAGCGTCTCAAAGGCATCATCACCAAAATGATCCCTAACCTCCTGTACAACCTGCTTTGCAAGCTTTGTACGACCATCATGCATAGTCATAACTACCCCGAAAACCTCAAGTCCCGGATTAAGGTGTCTCTTTACTAGGCGCACACTATCAAGAAGTTTCGAGAGACCCTCCAGTGAATAGAACTCGCACTGTATGGGGATAAGAACACCATCTGCTGCTGTCAAGGCATTAATAGTAAGAAGGCCCAATGAAGGGGCACAATCAATAATGACATAGTCATACTTATCTCGTTCAGGCTCAATAAGGTCTTTTAAGCGTTGCTCCCTGCCAGCCATGACACCCACAAGCTCAACCTCTGCACCAGCAAGTTGAATTGTCGCGGGAACCACATCAACAGAAAAGTTCTCATAAGGCTCCATAATGTCGCCCAATGCTAACTTTTCAGGGTCTTCCGGATCTCTCTCATCCATAAGGGCATCATACACACAAAGTTCGCGGCCGCTCTTGCTTAAACCAAAGCCTGAAGTCGCATTACCCTGCGGATCCATATCAATCATTAAGACTTTTTTGCCTGCTTCACCCAGTGCAGCGCTCAAGTTGACAGCTGTGGTACTTTTGCCAACTCCGCCCTTTTGGTTAACCACAGCAAGCACCTTAGCATTCTTGCTCATGCCTCAATCACCAACCTTCACTTCCTTTCATATGTGTATCTTCTATTTCAACAGCAAAAGCTGACATTTCTTTAAGCAAGGGGCTTCTTTTGGGCTCGACCAATGCGACGAGGCAATTCTATGGCAGATTCTCCCGTCTTTATAAATACGTAGACGGTACGTTGCTCTTTACCTGCAGGCAATACATACTCCCTCATCGATTCAAAAGACATACCGAGCTGCTCACTAGCACACAAGGCCCTATCAAGCTCTTCTTGATCAAAAGGGCCTTTGTGCGCAATGAGCTTTCCTCCATTCATTAAAAGAGGAGAAGCCAGCTCAAGTAAGGCAGGCAATACTGAAACAGCCCGCGCAAGCACAACAGCATAATGACCTCTCTTTTGCAAAGCAAGCTCCTCTGCCCTTTCTCCAAGAGCTTCGACTTCAACAGGTAAGTCATTGCGCCCATCTATAAAGTCCTGAATAACTCGTGCCTTCTTTTGAACTGAATCCAGCAAGTCAACGGGGCGCAAGGATGCCACAGCAAGAGGCAAACCGGGGTAACCTCCACCCGCTCCAATATCTAACATGGGGCCAGAGGGGGCTCCCTCTACCTCGGGAAGAACAAGAAGTGAGTCAAGAATATGAAGTCGCTCCCCCTCATCCTTATCATGAATGGCGGTAAGGCGCACTGATTTGTTGGCGGCCAAAACATAGTCCAGATGGTCTTCAAGAAGAGCAATCGCCCCATCAGAAAGGTTAAGTTTTGAATCAATAAGCAATTCTTCAAGCATGATGAGACTCCAATGTTTCACGTGAAACAATTTCCAGAGGGACAAAAGTTTCACGTGAAACAATTCTCTCCTAAGAATTGCTAGGCACCTGAAACAATCTATGTAGATAGTACGTTAGATAGTTCATGAAGTGAGTATGCCTGCTTCTATGTAAGCATCCCGTAACTTTGACAAAACTTCATGCACCATGATTTTCTGTCAAGCTCCCGCAAAACAAAAAGGGGCTGCCGCAGCAGCCCCTTACGACTCAGACAAAAATGACTATTCGGGAATAACCACAACGTGCCTAAAGGATCCAGAGCCCTCACTACCAGAGGCAACTCCATCCTGGTTCCTCAGGGCCATATGAACTATCCTACGCTCATGTGGTGTCATTGCTTTAAGAGAAACAGGACGTCCCGTACGCCTAACCCTCTCTGCAGCTCGCTTCGCAATTTCTACTACCTTTTGCTTGCGGCGATGTTTGTATCCCTCAACATCAACCGACAAAGGATAACGAACCTCTGTCTCCTTAGACGTCATGGTAGACACTATTGCCTGCAATGCATCAATAGTACGCCCATGACGACCAATAAGAACCCCAACATCTTCTCCTGTCACATCAAGGATAATTTCACCCTCATCACCCTCAAATTCTTCAATGGTGATTTCTTTGTCACCCAAGAAAGAAATAAGTTTCTTCAAATGTTTAATTCCTGTGTCAGCGATTGCGTCTACCTGCTCTTCGCTTAGTTCAGAAATGTCTGACTGCTCGCCGCTCTCTGCGGCAGACTTATCGCTTGCAACAAGGCCTTCTGACACAAGGTCATTTGTGTCCTCATCGTCAACCACCTCTTCTGCAACAAGTATCTCCTCGGGGACATCTGCTTCAACCTGCCTAACGATCGCTTTCACAACAGCGTCCTTGCGCCCACCAAAAAGTTTCTTGCCGGGCTCCTCAAGCACAATAATATCTACTTCATCTACTCTCATCCCTAATTCAGCTAGGGCCAGGTCAGTGGCAGCCTCAACCGAATCTGCGGTAGCAATATATTCTTTCGTCATCATTATCCTCCTAAAAGCTAAGACGTTTAGCGCTTCTTCTTTTTACTCTTGCCCTGATTTTGATTCTTTTCTCTATTTACTTTACGCTCGGCTTTTTTCTTCGCTTTCGCCTCTTCAATGGCTGCCTGCTCGGCCTCTTCTTCTCTGTCCATTTGACGCATAACAAAGAATTGCTGACCTGCAGCAAAGAGGGAAGAGGTGGTCAAATAAAGCAGCACTCCTCCAGAAAACCATGACCAACCAATAAAGGCCATAAAGACCGCCATACCATATCCAATAAACTTTTGTTGACGGGCCTGTGGTGTATCTGGCATACCCTTTTGATTCATAAGTGTAGGCAAAAGAATAGCAACACTCGAAAGAACAAGCAGCACAATATAAGGAATTGCCTGTATCTGACTTAAGCCCCACATGGCTGCTGGTGTCTGAGTAATATTAGGAAGTACAGCCCAATTGCCAAAATCAAGAAAGGGTGCTGTTTGAGTATTCAAACTATCAATATGAACGCCCACCTGATACCCTAGGTACTCAGGAAGCCTGCCCAGCCCATACAGAGTAGACTGTACAACCCCGTCAGGACCAATCTGTGGAACCATAATTACCGCAAAAAAACCAATCATCAGCGGCATTTGAAGAAGCACGGGCAAACATCCACCCAGGGGATTAATCCCCTGCTCCTTATAAAGGTTCATCATTTCCTGGCTTTGCTTTTCCTTATCGTCTTTGTACTTTTCTTGGATCTCTTTCATCAGGGGCTGTAATTTCTGCATTCCCCTCATGCTGCGGACTTGTTTAACCATCAATGGCCAAATAATAATCCTAAAGAGGATGGTAATCACAATGATTGAAATCCCCCAGTCATGAGCAAAGCTATACACAAATTGCATTGCTGCCCATATGATGTCGAGAAATCCGTTCCAGATTGCTCCCATTGCATTCCTTTCACTAATTGTGCTCAAAAAGCAGAACACAAAGCAAAAGCACTAGGAAAGAGGATCGTATCCTCCTGGATGAAGGGGGTGACACTTAAGAACCCTCTTTGTTGCTAACCATCCACCCTTAACTATCCCATAGGTGCTCACCGCTTCGAGTGCATACTCAGAGCATGTTGGCATAAATCTGCAGGTGGGAGGGAGGAGGGGAGAAATGACCTGCTGATACCCTCGTATCAAAAGTGCTACAATTTTTCTTGGTATACGAACAATAGTTCTTATTATCACATTACCCTTTTTTCCTTGTAGCTGATTCATTATAGCAATAAGTCTACCCGGTTAACGGGATAACCCTTTCTCAAGTTTCACCAGCAATTGAACAAGCTCCCCAGCTACTTGATAGGAGCTCACCCTTTTTAAGTCAGCTCGTGCCATCAAAATGATATTATTGTTATCACACACATTAAGCAGGTTTGGCTCCTTGCTCAAAGCCAAAGAAATGCCAGCGCGAAGTACCCTTTTCGATCTGTTTCTGCAAACAGCATTTCCCAGACGCTTAGGTGCAATATATGCAATTTTTCCTCTTTTTTGTCCGCTCTTTAAGCCCAAAGGCTCAGCAAACACAAAAAGCGACCGACTTTTTTGTGGTCGGCCGCTCTTAATAATGCGGGCTATTTCATCTGATGTTAAAGTATCGTGCTTAATCATGGCAACTCAGATAACTTGAAAAAGGCTCCCCTGTTTACTTGGTGCAACAGAAAAGCCTTTCCATACAATCTTACTTGGCGCTAGGGGCCAATACACGGCGCCCCTTGCGACGACGAGAGGCGAGCACTGCTCTTCCACCACGTGTCGACATGCGCGCACGAAAACCATGCACCTTAGCACGGCGCCGATTGTTCGGCTGATAAGTTCGCTTGCTCATAGATTCCTCCTGTTAGCTAAATAAATAAGCGCAAAAAAACCCTTGCGCAGAATTACAAATATGCTCTTTAGCGCAGCACAAGGTTGTCCATAGTAATACTAATTAAAGCCAACAGTCAAATCTCCATACTAAAAATTCAAGTAAGGGCACGACAGATCTCCTAACAAAAAAGAGGGCTAATCTGTGGATAATGTGGAAAGCGCAGAATTCAAACGGAGATTACTTGTGGAAAACTAATTTTTTCCCACAATCTCATAAAAAATTTCAAATTGCTTTGGTAGGATATGTCACGGTGTTTTGATCACTTCTGGGAAAGGGAAGACCCACGAACGAATAAACAACACCACCTGCTCTTTAACAAAGGAAAAAGGATATGCTTTTCCCCACAATTATAAAACCTGTGGAAAAGTAACAAAACCCCAGCATAAGCCATACGAACACTGTTTCGTTTTTATAAAACTGCAGGTCAGAGGCTTATTCACTGCAAGACAAATCACTCCTTTTCTTTTTTGAAAAGCCAAAATAGGCAAAATTATTAAGTAAAACTGTGGAAAGTAGAATTATGGTCGAAAACTTACAAGAATTAGATATGGATCTTATCTGGGAAGAAGCTTTAGAAAAATTATCTTCTCATCCTGATATTCCTGAATCTCGCTATAAAAGTCTTTGTGTACGTATGTCTCCTCTAGGCTTTACTCCAGAGGGAACATTTACTCTAGGAGTACCCAACAACTTTTTCCAGCGCCTGGTTGAAAAAACTTGCTTTCCACCTATAGTAGATACCCTACAAAAAATAACCAAAAGAAGTGACATCAAAGTAATCATCAAGATTGATGAATCCGTTGCTTCAAATTATGAAGTTGCTCCCATTCCCCCTGAATTAAATTCATCCTCACAAGATTTTACTAACAGCGGAGAATTTTCTTCTGAAAGTGGCATTTTTACAAGACTTTCTAATTCCGCCACCGCAGCAGGAACAGCAGCTGTAACCTCTGCTGTAAGCGGCTCAACCATTTCTCACTCAAACAATGGACTATCTTCCTATAACTCTAATAAAAATAAATTTGATGATATAAAAATTGACCCTTATAACAATTTTGAATCCTTTATTGTTGGTGAATCTAACAATTTTGCCTATACCTCAGCTCTTAACGTATCTGAATCACCGGGAAAAATATATAACCCTCTTTTCATCTGGGGTGATTCTGGATTAGGAAAAACTCATCTTCTTCATGCAATTGGAAATCACATTGCAGAAATGTACCCAGAAAAAAGAATCGTTTGCACCTCTGCAAAAAACTTTACCGAACAATTTATTAAAAGTATTTCCTCAACAAAATTAAATGAAAATTCACGCCGCGCAGAAGAAATGCGAAATCACTATAGAGACACTGACTTACTTCTTATCGATGATATTCAAGACCTTAAAGGAGTAGAAACAACAAATCAATTTTTCCACACCTTTAATGCCCTTAAAGAAAACCGAAAACAAATTGTACTTGTTGCAGATCGCTCACCAGAAGAACTTAAATTAGATGAACGATTCACTTCACGCTTTAAGTCAGGACTCATGGTAGATGTATTGCCTCCTTCGTATGAAATGCGCTGTGCAATACTCAAAAAATTTACTCAAGGAATGGAAAAACCCTTTACTGATGACGCCATTGATCTAATCGCAGAAAAATCTTCAGACAACATTCGTGAACTTGAAGGTGCTGCCATTAGAGCAAGTGCGTGGGCAAAAATTAACAAACAGGCAGTAATCAATGCTGATGTTGTAAAAAAGGCAACTGTTGGTTTTTTCCCAGAAAGAAAAGCACTTCCCATATCAATACCAAATATTCAAAATGCAGTTTGTCGCTTCTATGGTGTAACTCACGCAGATCTAACAGGAAAAAAGAGAAAGCAAGAAATCGTTTTTCCTCGTCATGTTGCCATGTTTCTCTGTTCAGAGTTAACTGATTCCTCTACCCCTCAAATAGGTAAATCCTTTGGTGGTAAAGATCACACCACCGTCATGCACGCTGTCGATAAGATTAAAAAGAAAAGAGAATCAGAAAATGAAACTTATGAACAAATTGAACACCTTACTAAAATGCTGCGCACAAAACAACTGTAATTTGTAACAGGCGTCCACCACAACTAGGAAAAGACTGTTAATAAACACAACAATTAATTGGAAAAGAGAAAAGTTATAAAGTAAGAAAGAAAAACAAATCAAAAAGATGTCCAATAAAAGGTAAAACTTTCACCCTTATCAACATCTTAAGCATATACGATACGCCTGTAATGCTTTGATTCTTTCCCCTTTTACACATTTCCACAACGCCAATTACGAATTAGCTTTAAATATATATAATAATTAAAAACCAAACGAGTAAAAGGGGAAACCACTGTGAAGATCAGTACTAACAAACAAACTCTTCTAACTGCCATCAACAAAGTTATCAAAGCTACTGCTTCTCGCCCCTCTGTTCCCTATCTCTCAGGAATAAAAATAACTACCACAGATTCAGAAGTCTCCCTTTTTGCCTCTGACCTTGAAACATCAATCCAAACTCAAGTTGACTGTCTCATAGAAGAACCAGGAACTATCGCAGTAGCTGGAAAAATACTTTCAAACATCATAAGTGCTCTTCCAGACACAACAGTTCAACTTTTCGAAGAAGGAGAATTTCTTAAAATTGCTGCAGGTCAGTCACAATTTGAAATAAGAAAAATAAACACATCAGACTTTGCAAGCTTCCCTGAACTTACTGGTGATCAAAAAGTAGTAATTCCAGCAGACACTCTTTCAATGATGGTTAAAAAGGTAGGCAAAGCAGTTAGTCGCGACGAAGGAAGAGTAGTTTTAACAGGAATATTACTTACTGTTGAAGGCGATTCTATAACTATGGTTGCCACTGATAGTTTTCGCCTTGCTTTAATAGAACAAAAATTAGACCAGCCTGTCGACAAAACATTTGAAATATTAATTCCTGGAAAAATTTTTGAAGAAGCAGCTAGAATGGTCACTGGTGCAGACCTTGTTGGGATTGAAGCATCATCAAACCAAATTCTCTTCACTTTCGGAACTACCCAAATGATTACCCGGAGACTCGAAGGTAAATTTCCTAACTACAAACAACTCCTCCCCAACGGTCATTCAACCAGAGCAATAATAGATCACAATGAACTGATAGATTCAGTAAAACGAGTATCGCTTCTCGCTCTAATAAACGCTGCAGTTAGCGTAGAAGTATCTACCGAAAACCAAACCTTGTCACTTGATTCAAAAACGCAAGACCTAGGATCAGCTCATGAAAGTGTTTTGGTAAAAGTAGAAGGTAAAGATAATGAAATTGCAATTAATTATTCTTACTTCATGGATGGCCTCAATTCAATAAATTCAGATACTGTCTACCTTGAAATCCAAGATCCTTTAAGACCAGGAATATTGCGCGCACCAGAAGAAAATTTCACCTATCTCGTTATGCCCGTTCGCGCTCAATAAAATTGTGAGTAACCCGCAGACCTACCACTTCAAACAGTGGTGCGAAAGGCATTGTTGTGTCCTTTATTGTTAATTCATTAAGAATGAATAATTTTCGTTCATATGAAAAAGGATATATAGAATTTGATTCTCACATAACAATTCTTCATGGACCTAACGCAGCAGGAAAGACAAATATTATTGAAGCACTTCATCTTCTTACAACAGGAGAGTCTTTTCGCAATCCAAAAAAGGATGATTTACCTTTGTGGGGAGCAGATAAAACACAAATAGAATTTGTTGCGACAGATGGCAATTTAAGACGTGATGTAGAAATAATTATAAGTAAGGAAGATAAGACCACTTTATTAAATGGTAAAAAAATTACATCAAAATATGAAATGTTGTCTGCCTTACCCTGTGTGATTTTTAATCCTGATGATCTTAGGATAGTTAAAGAGGCAGCTGCTCGCAGAAGACAAGAAATTGATACCTTAGGTTCGCAACTTTCACCCAATTACTCAAAGTTGATAAGTGAATATAAAAAGATAACTACTCAAAGAAATAAAATGCTTAAAGAGGGCAATTACAAAGGCGATATTTTTGAGGCATGGACAAATCGTCTTATCGATGTTGGGATTGCCCTTACAGAAAAAAGAATTGCCTTATTTGAAAGGATTCAACCCCATGTTGAAAAGTATTATTTAGAACTTATTGGAGATAATGAAAACGAGGAAAGCCTTTTAGTACGATATGAATCAGCTAGAGGAAATAATGATGTTATATCTTTTCAGGACGCTCTTAATAAAAGAGAAGAAGATGAAATAATAAGAAAACAAACCCTTGTTGGACCTCATAGAGACGATATTATTTTTGAAATAAATGGCAAGGAAGCTCGCTCATTGGCATCTCAAGGTCAACAACGCTCAATCGCGCTAGCGTGGAAGCTGGCCCAGTTGTCAGTCATTAAAGAATTTTCCAACAATAAACCTTTGCTACTTCTCGATGATGTAATGAGCGAGCTAGATCAAAAAAGAAGAAATTATTTGGCTCAAATAGTTGGGGAAGCAGCGCAGACTGTCATAACTACTGCCAATATTGATTATTTTGATAAAAATTTATTGAAGAGGGCAAAGGTTGTTTTAGTACCAGAACACATTATTTCAAGTGAGTAATGTTATGGATAATATTAATTTTAACTATGATGATGAAAATTTTTTTGAAGAAGGATTTGATCTTGATGAAATGAGCAAGATAAACCCTCTTAGCGTAGAGATATCACGAGTGCTGGGAAAAATTGATAATAATGGGACAAGGGAAAATTCCAAAGTTAGCTTTGGCGCTATTCAGCAAGCATGGCTAGAGATTGGTGGAAAAAAAGCAAGTGAAGAAACGCGTAGTATCTATATCCGCGAAGATGTAATGGTAATAACACTTAAATCACCCATATGGGCACAAGAGCTCAATTTGTTCAGTTCTCAATATCGTGACATGTTTAATGAAAAATTGAAAATAAATTCTATTAAGGAAGTTAAATTTCGTGTTCGGTAAGTATATAAATTAAAGAAAATTAAAAAGTGTTAAAAAATTCTTAAAAACTTATTAAAGTTATTTGTGATGCTTTTATTAAGCCATTAACTTTACTAGAGGCAAAATTTTTCAGTTTCTCTTGTTTTGCTTATACTGTGAAAGCCAATCTCTCATAATTTGGCACCAGAAATAGGTGGTGTAATGAATAGAATAAAGACATATCCAAAGTGGACCATCGTGGTATTACTAGTAACCTGTTTTACCCTTTTTGGTTTTCCGCACAGTGCTCTCGCATCAAACAATATTCCTCCTGGGGTAAAAATTCTTCTTGGTTTTAAGGAGCGCTATGGGGAAGATAAAAAACAACATCTTGGGATTGATGTATATGCACCGCAGGGCACAGAACTTCGTAGCCCCGTTAATGGAACAATCAGTTTCGTTGGAAGAGTTCCTGGTTCAGCAGGTCTTAATGTAAGTGCCGTAACAGTGACCACTGAAGGTGGTGACCAGGTCAGCCTTAATCCCTTTGAATCAACAGTGGTTAATAGGGGAGACAATATAATAAAAGGACAGACACTTGGAACAGTGAGTGACGTAGGAGATCCCTCTTCTCCTGAAAGCCACTACCATTTAAGTTTGAGGGTAAAAGGGTCTTATAGGGATCCCACACATCTTTTATCTGCTGGGATTGCTGCCGTTGAAAAAGATAAATTACCTTCGCCTGTACCAGTTATAGGTACCGCAAATCCATCTTCAACAAATAACACAAAAGCAAATTCTCCTGTAGAGTCAGCAGTTAAAGAGTCTGCTTCTCAAACATCTGGTGAAAAAGCAAAGGCAAGTTCGCAAAGTAGAAGCGCTAGTGAGGCAGCAGGAACTAAACTAGGGGCAGCTGCACCACAAAGTAACAAGGGTGCTTTGCCTGTGGCAAAAAAGGAAAGCCCTGCGCCAGCGACTCATGGTGTGCAGACAAGTCAACAATCGCTTAAAGCGCAAGAAGTAAAATTGTCAGCTGGGGCTGAACTAAGTAGGGAAACCCAATCTCAACCAGGACTGAATGCCTTCAGTCAAGAAAAGTTGGCAGCTTCAACCAGCAGTATTGGCAGCAAAGCTAATAACGCAATTAACACTAAGGTGAACACGGATTTCTCCCTCAATAAGGCGGCTTTTTTACAGGCTGGAGCCGAACCTTTTGTTGGAGGAGGCAACAGTGAGGCAGAAGGAATTGGTCTAAGAGCAGAGGTATACGGGCTGGTTTCTAAGATGAGCCAGGCGCAGATAGCCGCTAGTTTGGCTGTGGTGACAGTTCTGTTGTCTTGTTCGGGACTTGGAGTATGGAGAACTGCTCAATTGGTGGGCGTTCAGTCTGCCTTCATAGGCGTACGCGACCGCTTTCAAGAAGCGGCGAGGCAGCGCTTTGCAAAAGGGGGCGAAGTGATCTAAAGAATGATTTTGGTGTTGTGTAAACGAGGTGATGTATGGGCAGTGATTAGATAATGTTATATGAAATTGTAATGGCTTAATTTGCAGCAGTTGTTTATGGGTGTTAAACTAGCTAGTCGCAGATTTATTGTGACTGCACAGATACTGCCAGATGGCAGAGATAACATCCTGCTCCGAACAGCTCTCACGAGTTTCGGGGCCGCAGAGACCAGAGGAGGTGAATTGTGAGAACATACGAGTTGCTCTTAATTCTAAACCCAACCCTCAACGATGAAGATCGCGCTGCTGCACTTGAGCGCATCAATAAGCTGGTTGCCGATGGTGCAACAGAGCTTGAGAATGTTGAAGAGTGGGGAAAGCGCAAGCTGGCTTATGAGATTGATAAGCTGAATGACGGTGATTATGTTCTGTATGAGTTCAAGGCAGATCCTGCCAACATTGCAGAAATTGACCGTGTTCTAGGCATCACTGATGCTGTAGTACGCTTCATCATTGTCAAGCGTGATGACAAGTAAACAGACAAACTTTTAGACAGAGGTGTGCTATGAGTGGTATTAACAGAGTAGTAGTAAGCGGAAATCTAACGCGTGACCCAGAGCTGCGCCAGGCTGGTTCGACAACAGTTTTGCAGTTTGGCATTGCGGTAAATGAGCGCTTTAAGAACAGTCAGACTGACCAGTGGGAAGACAGGCCCAATTACTTTGATGTCCTAATTTGGGGCAGAAGGGGAGAGGCACTTTCACGTCATCTCACCAAGGGTCAAAAAGTTGCTCTTGAGGGTAGACTTCGCTGGAGCCAGTGGGACGATAAGAACACAGGAGCAAAGCGCAGCAAGGTAGAAATTGTTGCTGACAGCATTGACTTCATGTCAGGCCCTCGCGAAGAGGGTGCAGCAAGGCAGGCAGACAATGATTTTGCTGCTCCTGCACAAAATGCTCCTAGTATCGAATCATTGACTGAAGATATTCCGTTTTAGTGGTAGTTTCAACTGCCGCTGTGCTGCTTAGTTGCACGCATAGACGCCATGAATGCATTTTAAGGAGGCTCTACGATGGCCGATTATAATCAAAACCGCATTCCTCGCAAAAAGTATTGTCAGTTTTGCAAGGATAAGGTTGATTACATCGATTACAAGGACGCGCAACTTTTGCGCAAGTATATGACAGAGCGCGGAAAGATTAAGCCGCGTCGCGTAACGGGCGTGTGTACCCAGCATCAAAATAAGCTGGCACTTGCTATTAAGCGCTCACGCGAGATGGCTTTGATTCCCTACGTTGTTCCTGTTGTTAGTGGCCGCATTGGTCGCGGTAGATAGAGCGAGGGGAGAATATTACTATGAAAATCATTCTTCTTACAGAGCTCAAGGGGCGCGGTGGCGAAGGCGATGTCATTGATGTTAAGACTGGCTTTGCGGTGAACTATTTGTTCCCTCGCAAGATGGCGATTGAGGCTACCCCCGGTAACCTTAAGCAGCTTGAGCAACGTCGTCACAACATTAAGAAGCGCGAAGATGTTCGCTTGGCAGAGGCTGGCGACTTCCGTAACTTGCTTGATGGCAAGAAGGTAGTTATCAAGGTTAAGGTTGGAGAGGCTGGACGCCTTTTTGGTTCAGTTACTCCTATGATGATTGCCGAGGCTATCCAAGAACAGCTCGGTGTTGAGGTTGATCGTCGCAAGATTGAAACGCGTGGTCAGATTAAGACTACTGGTGAACACCAGGCAGAGATTGCGGTGTATCGCGATATCAAGGCTGACTTTACGGTAGAAGTTCTTGCTGAAGGCGCAGCAGTGGAGGCAACAGAGGAAGAGAAAGCCCTTGCTGCTGAAGTTGCTGCTGCAGAGGCAGGCATTGATCTTCCTGTTGAGGGTGACGATGAGGCTGCAGCCGAAGAGGTAACAGATGGTGATACACCTGCAGAAGGTGCTGATGTAGCCCCAGCTGTTGAAGTTGACGCTGCACCTGCTGAAGAGGCAGATACTAGCAGCGAGGACAGCGCTTCTGTTGCCGAAGATAAACCAGCTGAAGAGGATGGTGCAGAGAAGGAGTAGCCTCCTCTTGCATAACATCTGCTTTGGAAATATGTAGATAATGTAGGGCGCTTCTCATTTTGAGGGGCGCCTTTTGCATAGGTGAAAATCTGTGGAAAACTTGGATAACTTACAAAAGCGCAGGATAAAGATACTAAACGCGATGGAAAACGCTTGTCGCCAAATATTTTGTTGATACTATATTTTCAGCAAAGATAGGAAAGGTACATGTCAGAAGCAAGCACTAACAATCAAAGCAGCAGAACGCTACCCCATAACCTTGACGCAGAGCGTGGGGTTTTGGGCTCAATGCTGCTTTCAACAGAGGCTCAAGATGACGCTTTTGACGCTCTGACCTCGAAAGACTTTTACAGGCCGTCTCATCGCGTGATTTTTGACGCCATGGCAGAACTTAATTCTCGCGGTGTTAAATTTGACCACATTTCCCTTAATGACAAGCTCGTCAGCACTGACCAGCTTGCTGCCGCAGGCGGAACAGACTACCTGGCAGACCTAACCTTAAGTGTGCCAACAACTTCGCATTACAGGCGTTATGCAGACATCGTAAAAAAGTTATCCACATATCGACATCTTGTTTTCGCAGGAACTGAGATTGCATCGCTTGGGTTTTCCACACCCGAAGACGTAGATAAAACGGTCTCTCAAGCTGAACGGCGCCTCTTTGATGTGACAGAAAATCAGGTCAGTTCTGACTTTCAGCACATCGGAAAAGACGGCACGCTTATATCTGCCTACTCACTCCTCCAAGAGCTTGCTAATGCAAAAGGTGGTATTGTTGGCGTTAAGACAGGCTTTGGTGACCTTGACCGAACAACACGTGGCTTCAAGGGAGGACAGTTTATAGTTCTTGGGGCACGCCCTGGAATTGGTAAGACAGCGCTTGCCTTAAATATGGCAGTGGGGGCGGCACTACCTTCTGGGGTGGGGTCAGACCGTGACGAAGGTGCAACAGTTGGGATTTTCTCACTAGAGATGACTGCCGAAGACCTTGCGCTGCGCCTGCTTACTTCAGAGGCTGGGGTTGCTGTCCAGCAATTGCAGGGCAGGGGTGGTAATGTCGATATGGCAATTTGGGAAAGGTTGCAAAATGCGGGCAACGACCTGTCAAAGCTGCCCATTCACATTGACGCTTCACCCGACCTTGACATTAATCGCCTGCGCGTAAAAGCAAAGCGCCTGTTTAGAGATGTGGGCAAAGGCAAGAAGCTTATCATCGTTGACTATCTGCAGCTGATGAAAGGTGATACTTCTGGCAGACAAAGTGAGCGCCACAATGAGGTGCGTGAAATATCGCGCGGCCTCAAGATACTTGCAAAAGACCTAGACACGCCAATCCTTGCCTTGTCGCAACTTTCGCGACCGCTAAAGACACAACGCGAAAACAGGCGCCCTCAACTATCAGACATCCGCGAATCAGGTGCTATCGAACAAGACGCAGACATTGTTTTGTTCCTCCAGCGCGACACAGAACCACTTTCTGATGATGAGCAAGAAAACGAAGACCGCATGCCCCCCGACGCAGCAAAGCTCATCATTGCAAAGCACCGCAATGGCCCTACGCGCGACATTCAGCTGTCTTTCAAAAAAGAGTTTGCGCGCTTTCTTGGGGTGGGACATTAGGTAGCGCTGCCCAGCAGTGCGGTATCAAGTACCAATTGCATTCCCCTGATACCCTCAGGCGTAACCTAATCTTTACGGTACAATTAGCCCTTATTACACAAGTCCCACACGTGGGGGAAGGACTTATTATGAGTCAAGCGTCACACTATCTTGATGTACTAAGCATGAAAATTGGACCGCGCCCCGTCGCCTCTGACACAGAAAGAGAAGCGGCGGAGTGGCTGCAGGACCAATTCACTAATCATGGCGTCAGCGCAGAGATCCAAGACTTTGAAACAGTGCATTCACCTTCTGGCGCACGCAACCTATGCTACCTACTGGTTCCATTGGCCGTGTTTCTCATAGGTGCCAGCTTTCTTAGCGCTATGTGGGTCATCCACTGGGTGTGCTGGGCACTTCTTGCAGCACTTGCGGTAGGAACCCTGCTAGACCTCTTTGGGCCAAAAGGCCCCGCAGGCCTTATTTCGCTTCTCCCCAAAGGGCCCAGCCAAAATGTCGTTGCTAAAAGCATACCGACCTCCTACGCGCCAGGTGAAAATCCCAAAAAAGTCATCCTAGTCGCCAACTACGACACCGCACAAACCAGCCCCCTAAGTGCAGAATCACTCGCCCCTTTCATCAGGCCGCTGCAGGCCATCGCCAATGCGGTCGTTATAGGTATGCCCATCCCAGCACTTTTCGTGGTGCTTGACACTGAATTTTTCCACCGCGGCATGACTTGGGTCATGTATGTCCTGCTCGCCTTGTGCATTCCTGGTGCTATTTTGCTCATCAATGGCATTATTGCGCGCATTATAAAGCGCCATTCCCCCGGGGCCAACAATAACGCAAGCGGGATTGCAGCACTGTTTTCCGTGCTAGAAAAGCTTGAAGAAAAGCAGCAGGGTCACACAGGACACACTTCTGTGACTTCGGCTGTGAAACTTGCTGCTGCAGAAGCAAAGGCTTCAGAGCGCGCAAGGCAGTCATCAAAAATGCCAGGCGTAGACTACGAGCCTGGTAGCGGGGCAGGACTGGGCGCAAGTATTGGCACGGCTCGCGCAGCACAGACAGCTACGGGCAGGTTCCCCGCAGCAACAACATCGTTTGAAAGCGTCGGCGAAAAGGCAGAGGCAAGCGCCGCCCCCCTTACAGGCAACCGCTATGAGCGCATGGAAAATGAGGCACGCGCCGCAGCTGAAGCAGAGGCAGCAACTAACAGTACAGATGGCGGAGCAGGACGCAGCGAAAGCAAGGCAGCAAGCTCGGTGCCTGAACGCGAGCGCTTTGTTGACTTTGAAAGCGTCGAGTTCAGTGGCCTGACTGATGCAAGCAAGGTCGAGCCAGCAACGACTTCCTATTCAGGTTACGCCGCTATGGATGATTACGACGCACAAGACACCTTTGCAGAGGCTCCCAGTCTGGGTAAAGAGGTACTTGACGCAAGCATTATTGGTGCCCCTGCCGAAGATGGCGACGTGGCAGAAGTGCCTGCACCTAAATCTGCCGACTTCGAGGTACTGGCAAGCCTTAGTGAAAAGGAAGACAATCCAGCTACTCGCACAGACGGAGGAACAGGCATGAGGACAGAGGATCCTCCTGCGTCTGACTTCGAGTCAGCAAGCAAAGGGGATGCGACCTTAGCTGACAGCCCGCCTGCTGATGGCGAGCTTGGGGGCGGGTCTCTCCCTCCGGCCTCTATAGATATGCCCCTGTCTCGTAGTGAGCGTCGCAGTCGGAAGACCTCAAAAGCGACGACAGAGGATAAACCGAAAAAGAAGTTTTTTGCTTCTTTTGGCAAGCGCAGAAAGGACAGTCATCACGATGACCCGGCGGACTGGCTGGGACTGGGTGATGGTTTTGATGCGCGCTCCGAGGGCCGCGCGATTGGATCATGGGATAACTTTGGTGGTCAGGACGGCGTGGGTTCTGACGCTGTTGACCTGACGGATAGTTTTGCGCCCCTTGGCGGAACTGGTGGCGGGCAAGTTGCTGGCGCAGCTGATACCAGCGATGCGGCGGACAGTGGTGACCTTCCTGACGGGGAAGACCCCTTTGCCTGGAAGGGCGGATTTGCCGGAGACGACCCGATTGAGGATTCGTCGTATGCTTCGGCTGAAGCTGCGCGTATTCGTCGCAAGGTTGTGGAATCTCTCGATGTTGAACTAAAGGAAAAAGAAGTGTGGTTCGTTTGCACCGGCGCACGCTATGCGGAGCGCGGTGGCATTCGTGCTTTCATGCAGGATAATCGCGATGAGCTGCGCGGGGCTTTGTTTATTAATCTGGAATCATTGGGCTCTGGTGACTTGTACTGGTCGACGAAGGAACGCTTTGGCAGGGCACATCAAAGTAGCGCGCGCCTAACTAGTATGCTGCGCAGGCTTTCGCGCGAAACGCAGATTAAGATGAAGCCCTGGAAGAAGAGGTCGCTGATTACAGACGCAGGCCCCATTCTTGCTGCTAACGGCAAGGCCGTCACGATTACGCGCTTGACGGAGAAGGGCGTGCCCTTTGCAATGGCGTCGCCGCAAGATACGCCTGCGCGCCTTGACGTGGCAAAAATTGATGAAGTGGCAGACATTGTTTGTGACATCATTCGTGAAGCTTAGGCTGCGAGCTTGCTGTATGGCTTGCTTGGCTCAAGGTTAGGGATAGAGGCGCATTTCGATGTGGCTGTGGTCACGCTTTAAGCGTAGCTTTACGATTGCCAAACGGCAGCAACTGACTCAAGAAGACGTAAACGCACTGCGAGAAAATCAGCAGCGGGTGTCATTGATTATCAGCGCGCGCTGGTTGATGATTGCGCTGTTCGTGCTGTTTTCCCTTGCAGGTACTTTGGTTTTTTGGACCGACGCAAGCATTAGTGAGTTTTTGAACAGTGCCATTGTTCCTTTGAATGCGCTGATCTTGGTGGCTGTTTATAACTTTGTTTTTGCGCGCCTGAACAGGATTCTTTCCAATATTTCGATTGCTAGCATGTTGCAGTTGTTGTTTGACGTGACCATTGTCACGGTGTTGGTTTATTATTCTGGTGGCGTAGAATCTTGGTTTTGGGTCGTGTACCTACTGATTATCTTTGCCGCTGCGCTGATTAGCCAAAACGCCTTAAAGATTTGGTCACTTGCAGCAATTATCTGTATCATGCTGATGGCAGTACAGTGGGGGGCCTTTTTTGGGCTTATCCCCTATCAAAGCCTGCCTTTCTCAACAGGGGTTGAATGGGACAGTGCCCAGTTTGTTTTGATGCGCAGCCTGTGGCAGGTGTCTATGATTTTTGGTGCGGCACTGATTGCAAGCAATGGCGTGAACTGGCTGCTGAATCTGGTGTCTTTTTCGCGCGAATCCCAACTGGTAGATGTGCGCACGGGATTGTACTCACGTTCATTTTTGCAGCGGACACTTGAAGCCGAAGCAAATCGTGCGCTACGTGATGGGCGCTCTGTTCATCTAATTTTGATTGACATCGATAATCTGGCGCAGGTTAACAGCCGCTTTGGCTTTGAACAGGGGGACCGCGTCATTTTAAGTGTCGCCCAGCAGCTGCAAGACGAACTGCTGAAGTTCAACAATGGCTATACCTACAGCTCTAATATTGCAGCGCGCATTAGTGGGGAGGAGTTTGCTCTGCTCCTCAATGAAGACACTAGCGAGGGTGCCGGTGCCGAGGGCGGACTAAGCGTCGAGCAGGCGCAAGGTTTTGCTCAACATCTGTGTTCTCTGATTGCAGCGACTGATTACGAGGGCATTTCGATTACTGTATCGATTGGCCTTGCGAGCTTGCCCCTTGACACACTCGAGCCTGATGAGCTGAGTGATCGCGGGGATGAGGCTTTGGCGCGTGCTGTCTCTGAGGGTGGCAACTGCGTGGCTGTTCCTTACGTGCGAGACTTGGAGGTTTCCTTAAATGTTGGACTTCCTTAAAGGCAAGAATAAAAGCAGCGACATGCAACCAGGTGCCTCGCCTGCCTCTTCGCAGCAGCTTGAACAGCAGCGTTTTTTGTACCAAGGTCAGCAGGGCTTTGATGCAAGTAAGACTATGGCGCCTGCGGGGGGAACTCCCCGTCTTGAAAATACGCACCTGCTTACAGATCCCTTAACAAGCTTTGCCGAAGAAAAAGGTCCGCGCTACTATTTGGAAATCGCGGCTACGGTGTTCTTTGTTTTCGTTTTGGTGATTGGTGCGCTGGGTGCTGCGCTGGCACTGGTTGCCTTTCAGCCCACAAATACAGCACTCATAAACGTTGTCCACAGCGAAAGCTCGCCGCCATACCTGCAGGCGCGACAAGACATCGCCCAAGAAGTCTTGCGTTATGTCACGACACTGCCCTTTGAAAGTGTTAGCGAAATCGAAGTCGATCCCGCCGACGTGGCGCGCCTTCACGTTGAAGAGTTCACCTACAACGAATTGTGTCACCTAAGCGATGTGCGCATCATTTTAGGCTGGTCGCTGTTCTTAACCTATGTCATTATGGCGGCAGCTGTCGCAGTCATCGCGCTGACCCGCAATACCCAGTTTGCGCGTCGCAGCCTGTTTGCTGCAGGCATCACTTGTCTAGCACTGCCAGTTGTGATGGGCGTGTTCTTGCTGTTTTTCTTTCAGCCAACTTTTGTGATATTCCATGAAATATTTTTCCCGCAGGGCAACTGGCAATTCCCGGCAAATTCACTCATTATATCGACCTTTCCAGAGCAGTATTGGCAAACCATCGGCATCCTCTGGATGGCAATTTTCCTTATAAACGGGCTTGTACTTGTGGGATTATCACGTTTTTGCGGCAAAATGCACACCTGGAGTGCTATAAGTCGCTGATTTAGTGTATGATACGAGGGTTAGCTTTAGGCTTAACTGTTAGAAGGGCTGCGCGGGCACAAGAGCACGCGGTGGCCGGAAAGTACAAATAGGAGGCAGTAAACCATGGCAGAAGCATATTGCGTAAAGTGCAAAGCAAAAAGAGAAATGAACAACGCAAAAGAAGAGACAATGAAGAATGGCCGCCCCATCCTAAAGGGTAAGTGCCCAGAATGTGGAACCACAATCTGCAAGATTCTTCCTTCAAAGAAGTAGCTCTTAACTATATGCAATGAGCAAAGAACCTGCCCTTGTCATAAAAGACAGGGGCAGGCTTTTTTATGCAGTAAACTAGAACTATGAAAAATAACAATCACGCATTTGAATCAGCAGGCGGGAAAGTTTTGAACTCGCTCAATCAGCAGTCGGAGAAGGACGTGGTCGACGCCCGTCTCGATCTTGATAGGCAGCGCCGCTGCGGCTTTCCTGAAGTCATCTTTAGTCTGGGCAAGACACCAGAACAGGTAGCACGCATTATTAGTGAGCTCGCGCAGCGAGGCGACATAGTGCTTGCAACCCTTGCAAGCCCTGAACACTTCGCTGCTACGGTAAAGCAGGTGCCTGACGCCATCTACAACGAAGAAGCGCGCCTGATTATCGTCAAGCGCGGCGAAGCGGTCACCTACGACCCTGATACAGACGGTGCCGGTCACGTCATTGTTGCAACGGGTGGCACAGCAGATTTCTCCATCGCTGAAGAAGCCGCCATCACTGCAGAGCTGCACGGTGCCCGCGTCACGCGCCTCTACGACATAGGTGTTGCAGGCGTCCACCGCGCGCTAGAACACACTGACACCCTGCAAAGCGCCCGTGTCATCATTGCGGTCGCCGGTATGGAAGGCGCGCTGCCAATACTTATGGCTGGGCTAGTCAAAGTGCCCGTCATAGCAGTGCCAACCAGCATTGGCTACGGCGCAAACTTCGAAGGGGTAGCCCCGCTGCTGACCATGCTGAACTCCTGCTCTGGCGGGATAAGTGTGGTCAATATCAACAACGGCTTTGGCGCAGCAGTAATCGCTACGCGTATCAACGCTCCTGCTTGGCTGGAGGAGTAGAGCGTGCGCATTGCCCACTTGGACTGTTCGTCGGGTGTCTCGGGCGATAAATTTTTAGGCGCCCTTATTGATGTGGGTACCCAAACGGGAGCCTACAGTGCAGGTGATTTAGGAAGACTTGCAGCTGCCCTTGCCCCCGAAGCAAACATCGAGGTAGGCAAAACGTCAAGCTATGGCATAAGTGCCACTAGTCTAGAGGTCGGTCTAAAGGCCGACCCAGGCAAGGCCAAGCACAGTCGCCACTGGGCAGACATTCGCGCAAGCATAGAGGCTTTGCCTGCCGACATTCTTTCAGAAGCAGCCTGTGAAAAGGCACTGTTGGTCTTTGGCGAGCTTGCTCGTGTTGAAGCACAAATCCACAGTACAGCTATCGATGATGTTCATTTCCACGAGATAGGTGCGGCTGATTCTATCGTTGACATTGTTGGTGCTTGCGCAGCCTTTGATGCGCTAGGAATCGAGCAACTTTACGCAACTCCTCCTGCACTGGGCAGCGGCACTGTTGACACCCAGCACGGCACACTGCCTGTGCCGGCTCCTGCTACAGCAGCACTTTTGATGGGCGTCCCCACTAGTATGTCATCGGCGCAAGGCGAACTTACTACCCCAACGGGTGCAGCTCTGCTCAAGCTGGCAGCAGGCTTTGGTCCTGTGCCCCCCATGACTCCCAGTCACATCGGCTACGGCGCAGGCACGCGAGACATCGGGCAGCCCAACATCTGTCGCCTGCTAATAGGCAACCTTGACGTCGACGTACAAAAGAGCAAGGGGCTTGCGACCGACAACACAAAGGAAGACACGGTCCTTCTCGAGACCAACATTGACCACATTGCGCCCGAAGCAGTAGCCTTTGCGGGGGAGCAACTTCTTGCAGAAGGGGCACTTGACGTCTGGGTAACCCCCATCGCCATGAAAAAGAGCCGCGCAGCTCTAACCCTTAGCCTGCTTAGCAAGCCCGAAGAGGCAGAGCAGTTTGCAGCTCGCATGATGAAGCTCACGGGAACTCTCGGTGTGCGCGCAAGTATCCAGCCGCGCTATATTGCTGACCGTGAAAGCCTCGAAGTCGAAACAAAGTGGGGACTAGTGTCGGTAAAAATCGGAGCAGGCCGTATTCGCCCCGAACACGAAGACGTAGCCCGCATAGCACGCGACCACCAGCTAGACTACACTGAAGTACTCAGGGAAATCACCCAGCAAGCCCTAACGACCGCCAACCCTCACTAACCTGCTAGTAAGCGCGGCAACTTACACAACCTACACCTATAGCCCCCAATGGATAGTTAGACGCCAGCCCTTTAGTTGGCTTTTAGCTGCCCTTCGTAGGCTTTCAGGGAGACTGCTTGTGCTGTGATACGGGCTATAACAAAGGCAATGGCTGCTGCTATTGTGAACCAGTAGTTTTGGTCAATCCAGCTTATGGTCAGGTAAAGACCAGGCATGACCCCCTCGCCATCGCCCAGCCAAAAAATAAGCCACACCAGCATGGCAGTTACGCCCACCGGGATAAGCCCCGCGTAGCGCGCCCCCGTAAAGCCCAGCCTGAAGTAAGCGGCTAGCTGCACCATAATAAGGATAAGGTACAGTGCCAGCATGACAATGAAAGTACCCATAGTTGTGCTGCTTGCAAGAATGGGCTGCTGCGCATTTGAGAAGTGCGCACCAACAGAAGCGATTATCAGTGCGCAGGCAGCCACAGTCGCACTAAATGCGACAGAGAAAAGAAAGCGCCCACCAACAACGCTGCTCACAGAGAGCTGCGCCGACTTTAGTAGTTTTGGCGTCTGGTATTTCTCCGCAATTGCGAAAGGATAACTTAGGTAAAGGGTGCCCAGCAGAAATCCCGCAATAAAGCCGAGCAACGCGTTGCCTGTGGTGAAAGAAAGAAAGCCGGTCGCGCCCACGTAAAGCACGATGTTGAGGATTTGGATGTAGGGTTTCGTTAGCTGATAGTCAAGCTTTGCGCAGGATACGACGTTGTCATCTGCCTTCGCGGCGAGCTCTTTGATACGGGCGAGGACCTTTGCCTGGCGCAGCTGCTCTTCAGATTCGCTGTTGTCGATGATCTCTGCGCCGCCCACGATGGTGGGCGCGCCGCTGTCTGCTGCTTCGGCCTCTGCTTCTGCGGCGAACGCGGCGTCTTCTTTGGCTTGCTTGTCTGTGTCGTGCGTGCTCATGGGGCTCCCTCTGTTGTAGGCGTGCAGGCGTATAGGCGTGCAAATGCGCCGCTAATCGCTGATTGAGTACCTGCTATTATCGCACTTGATGAAGCCCTCCGTAAGCAGCGCAGCAAGCACCCTTTCGACAACGTCCACGTCAAAACTGGTAGCGGCAGCGAGCTCTGTGACATCTTGCTTCGGCATGCTTAAAATTTCGCGGAGCAGGACGGCGCGCTTCTGTCTAAATGAGCCCTCAAATTTGGACTGCCTTGTATGCTGCTTACTTCGGCGCGAGGGATTAGGAAACGCCTTTTTGAGCCAAGCACCGTAGTCAAGCAGCGCATAGTTCCAGGTTCTTGCGTCAATGGTGCTTGCTTTGCCTAGCCCAGCAAGGTAGTCAGAGACTTGCTGCACAACAGTCATGACATCCCTGTCGCAAACCTGCCTGTTATCAGCAAAGAGCTCATGCAGAACGACGCTGCGCACGTTGGTCTCGAGATAAGGCGCGAAACTATTGTGGGCAAATGCCATGACTCCTGCTGCTGTTGCAGGACCTACGCCTGGCAAGGTTTGCAATTCCTCGTAGCTGGCGGGCAGCATACCGTTTCTGCTTTCGCTGACCTCGACGGCTAGGCGCTTCAGTGCTAGGGCGCGGCGGTTGTAGCCAAGCCCCTGCCAGGCTTCGAGTACCTCTGTAGTGTCGGCTGCTGCTAGTGAATCAACAGTAGGGAAGCGCTGCACCCAAGTATCGAAATAGGACTCGACGCGAATAACCTGAGTCTGCTGCAACATGATTTCAGACAGCAAAATGCTGTAGGGGTCAGTTGTGCGCCGCCAGGCAAAATCACGGTAATGTTTGGCGCCTTCACCTATGACTTGCGCCACAAATGCTGAAAGTTGCTGATTGCTTAGTTGCATGGCATACGACTTCCCTGTGAAAGGCAGCAAGCAGCGTGCGTAGCGAAAGCAGCAGGCTGATCACTTCGTCCCCAAAACACTCTGCGGCGCCTTGCAATAGCGCACAGTCTAGGTATAGCAATGTTCATGCACCTAGTCTATCACCCTCAAGCAACTAATTGACCCAAAGGCTGACTTGCCTTTGTGGCTTCGCCCCGCTCTACGTAACGCTTCAAATATGGATAAATAGGTCGGCTATAATAGGAGTATGGGAACTATTGCTGTTGATATTGTTGGCTTCGCATTTAACCCTGCCATTCGTGAGCCGGTAATTTTGCTGAAGCGCGCTGACGAGCTGGAGCCGGTCAAGTGCCTCGTCCCGATTGCCATGGGCAACGTCGAGGCTCAAGCGATTTTGTCCAGTCTTCAGGGATTCGAGCCTCCGCGACCCATGACCCACGATCTCATGTCAAATATCCTGTCGACTATCAGCGCCGAAGTTCAGCGCATTGATGTACACAGTTTTCGCGAGGGCACTTTCTACGCGGCAATCACGCTGACTCAACACAACGTCACTTTCACTTTGGACGCGCGCCCCAGTGACGCAATGGCCCTAGCTGTGCGTACAGGTGCGCCAATCTACATGGACCAAGACGTCTTCAACATGACAAGTATCGAAACCTATGCCCTGACCCACGGTCGCGGTATTGACGGCGCAGAGGGTGACGAATATACTCACCCAACCATCCAGCGTATCTACAACCAAATCCACAATTTCGCCGACACCGTAGAGCCCAGCGACTTCAAAGTCCAATAAGCCCGCGAACAGGAATGTGGAGAAACCCGCAGCTACAGTAGTGGCGCGGACTATCACTTTCACTAGCTCGCACCACTACAGCTGCATTTTTTATTTAGGTGACTTCAGGTTTTTGGCCTGAAGAAAAGCTGTCTAGGAGATCAGTCACATCAGACATAGTAATGTTTTCTTGGGGACTTTTTGTTTCTTGAGGTGTGTTGCTAGAAATCTTGCCACCAATCATTCCTGCAAGTAGGGACTTGATGTCGATTCCGGCACTTTCAGTTGAATCAAACACCTGATTAATGCCCGCAGTTACTGTCTTTTGCAGCTCCGTTGTTCCATTTGGGTCATACAGGGTAATATTGTCAATGCTTTCCATAGGCTTAGCAATCGCACCAGCAATCTCTGGTAGCTGCTGCAAGACCATCTCGATAACGGCAGCGTCTTTCATTTCTTTCATTGCTTCAGCCTTCTCACGAATAGCTTCTGCTTCTGCAAGACCTTTGGCTCTAATAGCTTCAGCTTCCGCCTCACCTTTTGCCTTGATGGCTTCGGCCTCACGCAGGGCTTCTTCTTTCATGGCTTCTGCTTCAAGGATTTGCGCCCTCTTTTCAGCCTCTGCTTTTTGTTCTAGTGCATAGCGTTCCGCATCAGCATTTGCACGAACTTGTGCATCAAGCCTATTTCTTTCTACAGCAATATTTCGCTGTTCAACCTCAGCCATTCTTTCAGCCTTAGCAACTTCTGCATTTGCTGCATTAACGTTAATGGTCTTTTGCTGAACCTCGCGCTCAATCTCTTCAGCAGCTTCAGCTTTTGCCGCCGCCGCGTCTTCCTCGCGCTTAAACTCGGCTTCTTTTAGCGCAAGGTCTCTATTTTGACGAGCAATTTCTGCGTCTGCTTGAGCCCTCGCCTCGTTTCCTAGCTGGTCGTTTTCAGCTTGAACTACCTTAACCTCTTTTTCAGCTCGCGCCTTTGCAAAGGCAGCATGCTTTTTAATCTGCTCAAGGTTATCGACACCCATGTCACGAATAGCACCATGTTCATCGCGAATGTCTTGAATGGTAAAGTTAACAATTTCAATACCCATGTTAGACATATCTTCTTGAGCATTTGTCTTTACGCGACCTGCAAAAGCATCCCTATCTTGAAGAAGCTCTTCAAGCTTCATCTTACCAACGATTTCTCTTAGACTTCCCTCAAGGTTTTCTTTGGCAACTGCTGAAATGCTTTCGGGCTCTAAGTTCAAAAAGTGCTGTGATGCTTTAGCAAGAAAGTCTTCATCTTTAGAGATCTTAATGTTTGCAACGCCATCAATTTGCACATCAATAAACTCTGCTGTTGGCACCGCATTTCTAGACCTGACATCAATCTGCATAAGCTCAAGAGGAATCTTATCGAGTCTCTGCAGGAATGGAATTCTGATACCTGATTTACCAATAAGCACCTTTGGACTTTTTCTAAGTCCTGTAATAATTAATGCTGTATCAGGGGGAGCTTTTACATAAGACAGAATAAATAACACGATTAGCAACACGACAGGAATTGCAATAATAGAAACTAGCACGCCCAATTTAATCCAACCCGCTTTCTCTGGTCCCTCTTTTGGCATTTCGCTAGCAAGACGCTTTGCAAAACACCAAAGAATATTTCAAGACATTCTTACAGCTGCCTTTCTTGGCTACCTACTAGTATAAGCCAGCAAGATAGGGGACATACAGATGCCCTCTCTTGAGAAGGGCACACGGTTGCACCTTGCGGGGCCACGCCCCTCTCCGCCGCTTTTTGATACCTGTTAGAATTGGGGTGTGATGACCTTTGAAGTAGGCAAGGGGCTGATTTCTCAAGTGACCGACCAGGCCACCAATTCCCTAAAGCGGGTTGTAGTTAACAACCTAATTTCGACTGTGATTAATTTTGCAGTGATTCTGATTGTGGTTGCGATTATTCTTGCAGTTGATGCGCTGACCGGAGTAGGCATGGGTCTTGAAATTCTTTTGGCGCCCATTGCCTTAGGGGTGTATACCTATCTTGGGAATAAGCTGCTGACCCCCACTAAAAAGCACCTTTGGACGTCGGTCATAGGCTCGCCGGTAGTAGTTTTTACTGCTTTCCTTTTGGCGTACCTACACACTAGCATTTTTCTTGATGACTTTCTTTTCGCAGCGCTGGTTGTTGCGCTGGTGCCACCATTTTTTATGCGACTCGGGCTAGAAATAAGGGTACAAAACGAAAAGAAAGCAAGCAAGAAGGATGAAACATAGGGGTGGCAGTTAATGTGCTATTTTGTTGCAGCTTATATAAATGATTCCGTTGACGCGAACGATTTTGAGGGCCTGTGTAAAGGACTCGGATTTAATCCAGGAAGAATAGAGGGGTACCTGGGGTTTCCTAAGATTAGGGGCTTTTATGCCTATCATCTAACAGGGGGCATTTGTGATTGTGGCACTCCAATCGGCAGCGACGATGAAGCCCGCTGGCAAGACCTTCAGCCCTATGTTGACCTAGTTAATTCTGTCAGCACCTTGAAGCGGATAAAGAGTCTCATGTTTTTGAAGCACATGGACAGTTGGGGAGAAACACTTACCGACCTTGATTACGAAACTATTCACATTGACGACTTTTACCGAGAGGTTCTGCTAGAGGCTGAAGTCGACATCATCTATAAAATCCAATACTACAAAAGGTATTTATGAACTTAGGATGGACATCAGTATTTTTATGCTTAGAGGGATTACATGAGATACGTGTATTACGGTTTTGATACGAGGGAAAAATTTGCCCCCTTTTGAGAAGGGCACACGGTTGCACCTTGCGGGGCTACGCCCCTCTCCGCCACTTTTTGTTTCCTGTTAGAATTGGGGTATGGATGATTCCCGGTGGCAGTTTCGCCAGCGACTTACAGATTGTATTGCAGGTACCCGCGCCTATAATGAAATAGACGCGGTGCTTTCACGTGGCTCAGACGCCAGTCTTAGTGTTCCCAGTTTTGTGCGGCCTGCTTTTATTGCGGCGCAGTTTTTAGAGGCTCCGGCGTCTACGGTA
>Ga0209755_10001699_pt1 | contig 33071 bp, 30 predicted proteins | sample TergutCo191P1_FD_187301 | JGI IMG/M metagenome (GOLD analysis project Ga0209755, IMG submission 187301) | Cornitermes sp. P1 segment gut microbial communities from Petit-Saut dam, French Guiana - Co191P1 (SPAdes) (version 2) | ecosystem: Host-associated > Arthropoda: Insects > Digestive system... | reverse complement strand
ACGGCAAATGTTTCTTTTCTGGAAGCCTCAATGTATGCTCCTGTTTCGGCTTTGTAGCGGTAACGGGAAGTAGGTTTGGAACCTTTGCCTTTTGAAGCGTATGATATGTATAAACTCCTATTCGGGTGCATCGCTCTAATTTGCAGTGTTTTTTCCGGCAGCTCATGCCGTTCGGCTTCAAATGTGGAAATTCTGTTTCCTTGCGAGTCGTAAACGCCGTATTTATCTGCGGCGAAAGCTAAAAGTGAAAAAACAAGGATAATCGCTAAACATATTTTCATAAAACCTCCTAAAAAACTCTACCAAATATGTTTGCGCAAGAAAAATCGGCTCCACGCAAGCAACCCCATTGAAATTCTAAACCTGGAAATTCATAACCTGGGACTATAGCATTTATACTTTCAAATTTTTGAATACCAATTGATAATATACCTCTTTGCCGAAGCCTTAAAGATTTAGCTGGGCCGGATTGAATCATCAGATTGTTTTCTTCATTATTATTGTCTATAAAAGAAGGGGAAATTTTTCGAAGATCCATAAGTCCCATTGTATGCCCCAATTCATGAAGAGCAGTTTTTGCCGTGGCAGTATCTAGCCATGGTTGTATTACGACTAAAGATGGTCCAGGATAGGTCTGCATTATTGCATCAGTATCCTTTTTTCCCAAAATTTTAACTTCTCCTACATAAGTATCATTATCTTGCTCTGCTTCAGCAAAAACCATGCATTCCGGATCAACATTATCTTTAGTGGCAATCAAGGCATCATTTAGCATCCAAACATTTCCTTTTTTGGATACGGTTGCACTGGCTATTTTTACTTCTGCGGCGCACCTGCTAGTTTCCAATTCCAGCTTGAATTTATCAGGATTTAAAATTGGACTTAAAGTGGAATCCAGTGTGCCGCAAATTTTAATATTATTATTTTCATCAAATTCAAGTGGCCAGAAACGTTTCGTAGGGTAGCCAACCTGAATAATATTTCTCATAGTCCCCCTCTCATTTACTCTAGAATTAATTTTACTTATAGCACTGTCAATATCGCTGATATAATTACAACCCTTGTAATTTCCATTTGCCTTAGTGAGAACATACCCCTTGCCCATAGCTTTAAATTCTCCAACTAAACGGGCTCTGTCATGCTTTACAACAGCCTGTGCATAAACGCTGTCAAAAAGGTTCCAAAAATTAGTGCTGTTCAGCAACTGATGCCTATCGCTTGTTTTATTGGTCTCGTCTCCAAGAATGTAAACATAAAAAGGATATTCTTTCCAAGCATAGTGTTTTATATGCAATTCCTGCACTTTCTGAGTTCCTACATAGTTTTTTTTGCAAAGTGCAATTATCTCTTCACTTATATTTTCATTTGGAGATATTGTATATGAAATTTCTTTTTTGGAATTGTCAATGGCAGCTATAAGCTCATAAGGGTAATCAGGCTTGCAAATGTAGTAATTGTAGGATTTTGACGAGCCTGCATCAGGCATCTGGTTTATTTTTAAAGTGACCTTGCCGGAATCGCCTTTCAAAACAGAAAGATAAACAATGTTATCCGTATTTTTGCCCCATTCGTGGTTATTAATAGTGTTATAAGAACGGTCATATTTAGTGTAAAACGCCCTTTCATAGATGCTATCAAGAACATATTCAATAACGCTATCAAGGTCAACTATGGTGTTACCCTTAGACATCGGATATCTGTCAAAGCCATATTTATGCTCTTTATTCAAATAAAAACCATCCGTGCTGTCCCATGGGAAAGCATTGCCTTGGGTAATCTGCGTCCATGCATCATAGTCTAAAGTAACAAGATTCAATGGTTCTTCCACAGGCTTTGGCTTGCTGCTACATGCCAAAAACAAGTTCGCAAAAAACACGACTAAAGCGCAAATAATTATTTTCCTTACCATGACACAACCTCATATCTAAAGTTATCTCCAGGACCCTTGACATGAATCACATGAAAATTGCCATGAATGCCTTGGTCTTTCGGGTCTCTGGAAAAAAGAATGAGCCTGCCGTGCTTCTCCGGATCGTAGTCTGGATCAAGCGGTTCATGAATTAAAGTCTGAAATACGTATTTATTGTTTTCTGTTTCACCTGTACGATAAAACATAACATCCACAGGAACAATATCCGGATATCTATTGAATGCGCTGTCCAGCACTATTATGCGAACTGTAGCTTTGGATATCTTGGTTTGATCGTATTTTTCCACCAATCGCTTTATTACACGACCATAACCGCCGTAGCCTACATGATCTATCATGCCTTGAGAAGATAAACTTGCAAATGCTGGCTGCCGCATTCTAAGAACAGGTTCAAACTTCCCGTCAACCAATTCCCCATACTGGAACAAGCCATCATCCACATCACTAGGATCTTCCACAGGATCTGGATTGCTGCTACATGCCAAAAACAAGTCTGCAAGAACACAAACAATAATTTTCCTTACCATGACACAACCTCATACCTAACATTATCCGAATCGCTTTTAACGTAAATCACCCGAAAATTGCCCCTAACGCCTTGGTCTTTCGGGTCTCTGGAAAAGAGAATGAGCCTGCCGTGTTTCTCCGGGTCGTAGCCTGGGTCAAGCGGCCCGTGGATTAAAGTCTGGAACACGTATCTATTGTTTTCTGTTTCACCTGTACGATAAAACATAACATCCACAGGAACAATGTCTAGATATCTATTGAATGCGCTGTCCAGCACTATTATGCGAACTGTAGCCTTGGATATCTTGGTTTGATCGTGCTTTTTCACCAAGCGCTTTATTACACGACCATAACCGCCGTAGCCAACATGGTCTATAGCCTCTTGGTAAGGCAAACTCTTGAACGCATACTGGACTGGTGTTGGCACAAATTCCCCGTCAACCAATTCCCCATACTGGAACAAGCCATCATCGCTGTAATCCCCGTAAGCTCCCATGCAAATCTTGTTCCCCCATTCCGTGCCCAGCAAGTCCTGCTCAAGCGTCCCATCAATCTTGCTGCCTTTAAGCGCAGGGGAATCCTTCTGCAATATAAACCCGGCATCGTAGCCAAAGAAATGCGCACTCCCGGCTGGATTCTTCTCATCCACGAACTTGGGGTCGCCGGATACATTGCCCGTGCCGGCTCTCGCCGAAGGAAACATGCTATGCTGCGCAGACCACGAGCTAGGAATGCTGCCGCCGCTGTTCGCCCGGAAAACGGAGTTGTAAACGCTGCCGGTGCTGCCACTGAAAGCGTTGCTGCCGCCGGATTCATTGCTTACAACAGTGGCGTTCCAGACAGATGCGCTCTTCGCATAGAATGCGCCGCCTTCGCCTTGGCTCTTGTTGCCATGAAAAACAGCGTTGGCAAGCCTGAGGTTGCCTTGAACGGACAAACAGCCGCCTTCCTGAGTAGAAGAGTTCTTTGAGCAAACTAAATCCTCAATTTCGCCATTGCCGTCTATGAAAGCTGCGCCGCCCTTGACGCCCTTGCTATTCTCAAGCAGAAGCGTCTTGCCTGTGAGCAAGCCCTTGCCGCCATAATTTATTGCGCCGCCGTTGCCTTTGGACTCGTTCTGCGTGAACGCCATGCCAACAAGCTCAAGCTTATCGGTAGATGCCTTCAAGGCTCCATTTGCGCCGCCGGTCAAGTGCAAGCCGGTTAAGCGTCTTGGGGACTTGCCGGCTATTTCTATGGAATGGTTCTTGACATTGATTGCAGGGATTTCAGAGAAAGAAGACAATTCCCAGAAAGGCTTCTCGGTTCCAACAAGCTCCAAGCCAACAGGGAAAACACTGTGCTCCTTGCTAGCTTCCCAAACGCCGCCGGCCATCTTTATCTCAAGGCCATCTTTCTGCGATGCTTCCAACGCCTGTGGGAAAGACCTCAGCGCTGTTTCCTCGGAACTGCCAACGCAATTGGACACGCAAGGCGATTGAGGATTCCAGTAAATGCGATTGTTTGAAGCTTTGCTGAATAAGAACTCATAAACGCTTGAAAATGCTTCTGTGGGAAAATCCGCAATGAATGGGCGGGTGATTCTGACAGAGACATTCTGCGATGTTTTGTCAAGATTCACATTGCGGCTTTCCTTGCCATCCACTCTTATGTCAAAACCTTGGGCATAGACATGCATTTCTATGGAGCTTATGCTGGTTTGCAACGCAGAGCGGTAGCGGAAAATATTTTTGTTGTAGAATGGCCCGAAATTGTACTCGCTGTGGGATATTTCCTCTGCCTTAGGCTCAACGGACACGGTTGACTGTGGCTCCATCTGGAAAAGCCTAGCCTCTATGCCGCCAACGACATGGCTTCTGGGAGCAAGGCGCACATAGCTGCTCGGAGCTATGAAGCGACCAAAGAATTTGCCGTCTGTGCCTATGTCAACATTGCCGGAAGATATGAACCACTCTATCTCGCTTGGGTTGCCGCCCGCTATGGAAAACACGTTTCTGTCTGCAAATCTAACTCCGCTAAGAACATAAATCCTAACAGGGCCATTGCTCAAATCAAAATGCCACTTGACATCCGGCTCAGTGTGGATGGAAGAAAACACGTAGGAGCCGCTTTGGAGGCGAACTGTGGAACGGGCATCCACCCGGAGGGTTCCGTAAGCACCGGGAAGCAGTGTTTCATTTGCGCCTATGGCAACTGATTTATTATGGCTGCCGGTGGGGAAGCTTTCAATGCCCGTGTGAGAATATTCGGTTTTGCCGGTGATTTCCTTGCCTATCTTTATGCTGTTCTGCTTTGTGCAGGGAGAGGAAAAAGATGTGGTTAAAGTATCGCTTATGCTTGCTCTCTCTCGCAGAAAGCATTTGGAACCCACAGAAACGCTGCCGAGAATTTTAGCATCGGCGCCTATCTCAAGAACTCCGCCATATATGCTGCCGCCAAGGGTTTTAGTGTAGTCGGAAAGATAAACGGTGTCGGCGGAAATAAGGTAATTGTTGGAGGTGGCATTTGCAAACGATATGCAAAAAAACAACAAAAATAGATTCGAGCATTTCTTAAACATTAGAAATAAATTTAGTAATATTTTGAGATCTTGTCAAGGGGAAAAATGTAAAAATGCATTTTTTATTTCATTTTTGTCAAAATATGGCACCGAATTTAGAGGCCACAGAGATTATTTGTGACAGTCACGTTGTTCCGGGAAAACGGATTTTTTTATCGGCATCATTTTCTGCTTCCACAAAATTATTTCTTAAATACAACTTCACAGTGGGCCGGATAATCGTAAAAAATGCGCCGAGCAATCTTTCTGCTACATACCCAGGAAGCCGCTGTTGATATTTATCCAGGCCGGAAACATCAATCTCTTTATCTACACGCTCCAAAACAGGAAATAGCCATTCATAATATTCCTTGATAACAGATGTTTTTGCCACATATATATTGCAACCTATAAGCAAAGTTTCAAATTTAAAATAGTTTTCCAGTTTTTCAGCACAGTTTTTTCCGTGAATATCGCTTATAATATCTAAAACCTTGTCAAAATTTTCTTTGCCGTGCAAATCAAACTTATTGTAAATAGTATCGTCAAGCATAAACGGATAACCAAAACATATTTCCGCCTTTTCAAGACGATCTCTGTAAAATTTTTCAGAAAATAATACGTTTCCCATTCCAAACCATTTTCTGTATTGCATTTTACCAACAATGTCTTCATTTTGCAAATTCTTCCAAATCCAATAATCGCCGTTCAAATCCGAATATGAATGTGGACGCCTGCCAAGAGTTTTAACATCCGCTTCGTCTAGCGGATAATATGGGTGCTTAAGACCTTTCAAAGCACCTAAATATGAGTAAACCATTATTTTCATAGAACTCGATAAATATAGTAAATGCTGAAAAAGTCGTTATGCTAGTGGTAAGTGGTTAGTAGCTAGTGGTTATTTTCCCACTAGCCATTCACTACTAGCCACTAGCCCAGAGAGTTAATCAGCGTTTACTATAGTAAATTACTATATTACCGCTATGCAACCTGAAATATCCGTAATAATCCCTACTTACAACCGTCCCGAACTTCTGGAGCGAGCTTTGCAAAGCGTATATGCGCAAACATTTAAGAATTTTGAAATTATAGTTGCAAACGATGCCGGAGAAGATGTTGAACCGCTTCTTTGCAAGCTGGATGCAAACCGTGGGCGCATTAAAATAGTGAATGCCGCACAGAAAAGCGGAGTAAGCGCAACTCGCAACTTGGCCCTAAACTTGGCACAGGGAAAATACATAGCTTATTTGGATGACGACGATTATTACTACCCCGAACATCTTGAAACTCTTTACAATTACTTGGAAAAAAGCGGAGAAAAAGTTGTTTATAGCAATTCTCTTTGCGCAGTGCAGGAATATAAAAATAATGCTTGGGTTACAATAGAAAAAAATGTGCAATTCAACAGCGAATTCAATTCAGACCAACTGCTTGTTGCCAATTATATTCCCATACTGAACATTATGCATGCACGAGAATGTTTGGAAAAGAGCGGCATATTTGACGAAACCTTAAGCACTCACGAAGATTGGGATTTGTGGATTCGGTTGTCAAGGCATTATTCTTTCCATCATATTTCTCAAGTAACGGCAGAATATACTCAGCGGCCTGCGTATGATTCGGGGAAAAGTCGCAAAGTTTATAGGGATAATTTCGCAGACACAAGAGAAATTATTTATAAAAAATACGCAAACATAACTGCAAACAAACCGGAAGTCCAAGCTTTGCAACAGCGTATTTTTGAGCAACAGAAAGCGAGCCGCGATATTGCCTCGCAAATAATTCCATTTATGCAAAATATAAAAGAAAAGTTACGGGCAAGAGATATAAAAGGCGCATTGGAATATTATAATCAAAATCGCCCTGTTGAATGTTCGTCAGAAACCGTGAATGTTGAACTCGCTCGCATTGATGAATTAATGCGAGGCCTAAATCAAAGTCATCCAGCCGGTTATGCTTGAAAACGTAAAAAGCGCACAACTGAACAAACTAAAAATTTGCAGAATTGACGCAATTATAAACGCTACTTTATTCACATTGTTAAACACGAGCACTCTGTAAAAAACAAGCGAAATGCAAGCTATGAAAAAACCGGAAATAGAAAATCCCAAATAAATAGTTCTGTTAAAATTTTCAAACAGCGTATTAAAAGGATGCAGCAAATTCAACCAAAGAGCAAACTGTATGAACAGGCTAAAACAAAGAGGGAAAATTAAAGACAAAGCAGACATTTAAAATACCTCAACCGGCAATTTAGAATTTTTCTTTTCCAATTTTATCTTAACATTTTCCAAAAATTCGTGCGGAAGCGGCTCTATTGCGTTCTCGGCGGTTTTGCGAGCTACGGAATAAAGCTGAACACTCAGCAGGTTGCCAGGATTTGTTTCGTAAATTCTTTGGACAATTTGAATATAGTTTTCTATTTCTGTTTCCGGCAAAGTTTTGCAAAGCATGGTTTGTATGCGCAAAGGGAATTTTGAAACAATCAATTTTAAATTATTCTCAATTGCAGCAATATTTATTTTTTTTACAGGACGGTCTATAATCTGCAAAAACTCATCGGAACCGGCATCAAGTTTACCCCAAATTTCTGTTAAATGCTCAAAGCCTTCCGGGATTTGCGCCGCATTCGTTATGAGAACAATTTTGCAACTCTCTTTGCGCAATTCTTTACACAGCTGGGGAAAATGCGGATAAAGCGTAGGCTCGCCATCTCCGCTTAAAGCAATGTCTTTTAACATTCTGTCTTTTTCCTCAACATCTGGAAAGTAATCGGCAAATTTTGTTTTATCATAAATAGAAAGCAGCTCTTTTAATTCGGAAATTATTTCGCCAACAGTCGGCTGCACTGGATTTACACCATGAACTTGGCAATAAATGCAATTAAACGAACATGCGCCATTTGGCGTACAGTTTATTCCAATGGACACTCCTTTTGCTCGCCTTGAAATTACCGGATATACAAAATTAAAATTCAAAAATTTACGACTATGGTCTGCCCAATGTTTAGAAATTGACATATAACCTCAATTGAACCGTATTCAGACTTTCAAACCTCTCACTCGCCGTATCTTCCTTGCTGACAGAAATTCTATCATAAAGCTGATGCTGATAGGACAGTTCCAAGAAACGAGTTATGGCAATGCGTAAATCGGCAGAAAGTTCTTCTATTTGATAATCACCGATTTTTGCATTTGGGAAAAATATTTCACCAATCAAATCTAAAGTGACAAACCTTGTGAGAGAAAGCCTTATGCTCAAAGAGTTTTCCCAGCCGTACTCATAACTATTGCTGGTTGCAATGGTGAAATCGTCTTTTGTTTTACTTGGAATCAACAATTTCCTTCTTATTACTTGCCTCATGGCAAAACCTGTTTGAGCAGAAAGATCCACAGAATTTGAAACAATTGGACGCAAATTCAAGCCAACGCCTTCACCAATCAGAAGCGGATCAAACGGAGAACTTAAGCGAATTCTTTCACTGTCAACTTTTAAAGATTCTTCATCTTCAAGCCAGTAGTATTCCGGGAAAATATGAGTCTTTACATTAAGTCTCGTATATGGGCCAATCCATTCCAAAAATCTGTACACAACGGAACTCTGAAACTGCATCAAATCTTGAGCTATACTCCATTGAGCATCCTGTTTTTCTTCGTTTAACCACTGCATATTTTCTCTTGCATAAAGCTCAGTCAGCCAAAAAATTTTCGGAGGAGCGTAAAGCGCACGCAAGCGTAAATCTCCGAGAGCATTCCATATAGAGCTTTTTTGCTCGGTTTTATCGCCAAGTGATAGCAGTGTTGTGTAACTCATTGAACCTCCAATCCTGAGTCCATAAGTCCAATTGGAATTTTTTGACTTGTTTATGCGTATTTTTTGCACACCACCAGCAACCAGCCTGCCTGTTACTTCATCAAAAACAATTTCAACATTTGTTAATTCACCGGGGTTTACCTGAACCGTTATGTAATTTAAAATGGAACTTGCATTTTCACCGCTTCTGGAAATTCTGTAAACCTGTGGTCGCAAAATCCACATTTTAAGATCATTTATTCTCTCTTGAGTTAAACCAAAGCCTTTTCCGTAACTCTCTCCGTTTTGCACATCGAAAATTTCATAACTCTCGGAAATAAATTCTCCATCTTCGTTTATTGTATTTATCACAAGGCCACCCCAATCCGGCGAAATAAGGGTTGTTTTGCCTTCTTCTACTTTTACATCGTATGTAAATTGCTTATCTCTTACACCTGAACCCATAAACACTTTATAATCACCAAACGGCACTACAAGGCGAATGCCAGGTTTTCCTATCCACTCTCTGTCTGCATATTCTTTTGAAAGAGAATCGGTTTTTATAACGGTAAACTCCGGTTCCAATCGGCTTTCGGAGAAGCGAGGAACAAAAATCGCACCCTGCCCCATTCCTATAAATGTTTCATCCTGATTTAGCTGTTCTTCCAAACTCGGCGCAACCCATCCCTTATTTTTATAAACATCAACACTCTCAGAAGCGTTTTTTTGCACAAGCCTCTTGCTCTGCTCAAGCACAATTTCAGAATCCGTAATCTCTATGCCAGGCAAATCCGGCGGCGGAGCCGCATTGAGAATTGAAAATTGAGAATTGAAAATTAAGAAAGCCACTAGCCACTTAACACTTGCTACTTTCTTTTTTTGAGAAATGTTTCTCATTCAATTGCTCCGGGAGGAGGCAAAGTTTCCATTTCTGTGGGGGTTTTCGTAATTTCCCTAACGGATTCTTTTACTGGTTGCAGAACAACAGTCTGCGGCCTTTCTGCGTAGTGCCTTGCCCTCATAACAGAATCTATGTCTGCCATAGCTTCGTTGTTTATGCGCTCCAAAAGTTCAGACAAACCACGTACAACATAAACCGTTTTAAGGTTGCTGACTTTTTTGCGATAATCCCATTCTCTGCTCCAAAGTACTTTCTTCGCTTTATAATCTTGCAAATTCATATATATGGCCAAATGCGCATACCATTCATCCTGATTATCATATTCTTCCAAGGCTCTGATTGTTCCGCCTATTATAAAATCCGGTTCCTCGGAATCTATATTTCTTCTAACTTCAGAAAAAAGCTTTGCCGCATCCAAGTGGCGAAACAGCATATCGGACACGAGATATTCAGGGCGAACGGCCCATTGCTCATAGTTGTAAAAACGAAGTTCAAAAGGAGATTGCCTATATACAATATTATTGCGACGATATGCCTCTGCCACATCAAAATCTTTTACCCTTATGGAATACGGATAAATTGTATCATTTGTCATAGACCTTGGAGTAGGAACATAATCAAGCTGGTAATAATTTATGTCCATAACCCGGCCAAAACAACCAAGGAGCACTAATATTATCACGCCACTAGCAACCAGCCACTTACCAACAGCCATACTCACCTCACCCTTTGTTGTTTTTCTTCGCCTCTTATCAAGAGAGATGGATTTTCTCTAATTTGGCGACTAAAGTCGTTTAAATTAATTACTGCCTCCCTTAAATGACGAACTGTTACGGATAAATCTTCCTGATTGCGGTAAATGAGCTGGTCTCCGCGTTTTGACAAAAGCTCAATGGATTTTGTTGCTTCGGTTACGCTTTTGACTGCCGCTTCCAAAGGCAAATTCTGAATTTTTTTATCTGCTCGCGAGGCAAGAGAATCTATTCTGGCAAGCGCAGACACGGCAGATTTCTCTATGGAACTCAATTCATTTATAAAAGCAGTTGTGTTTTCCAAAAGCAGTTTTGTCTGCTTGGGAAGCTCATTTATTTCCTTGGAATTTTTTATGAGAATTGTATCAATTTTTGCCGTTACGTTATCTAAATTCATTATGATGTTGGCAAGCCTCCTCTGATTGTAATCATTTGTTATCATAAGCAGATTATTCAAAATGCCTTCAATTTTTTCCGCTATGTTTTCGGCATGGCCTGTTATTTGTTTAAAACCGCTAATGGAAGACCGTATAAAATCTCCCTTCTTTGCATTATGATCGTCCGGCGCACCGCCGCTGAGTTCAATGCTTTTCAAGCCTGTTAAGGAAATGCCGCCTATAAGGTTTGCAGTCATAGTGGTTTTAACAGGCGTGCCGGCAATAACCTCAAAATTAACTATAACAGAAGTTAAATCTTCGCTATCAACTTCCAAGCTGGTAACAGATCCGACTACAATTCCATTCAACTTAACTTTTGCGCCAGGACTCAAACCATCTACAGATTCCGTGAAACGAGTTTTATAGGGAACGTATTTTTCGGTTATTTTTTTTCCAATTAAGAAAGCTGCCGTGCCTAAAATTAGGCTCGACATAACCAGTACGAATATACCAAGTCTGATTCTCTCTGCCTTGGTAGTCTCCATTATTTACTTAACCCCTTTCTTACAACTTTAATTTCTTCCAAAACTCGCTCTTCGGTAAAGCCTTTGTCTCGCAAAACCATTTCCGCTAAAACGGCTGCAGCTTCCAACTCTTCGTAGCAAACTTTTATATCGAAATTTTCCAAAGTGTTTTTTTCGGAAATATATCTTGCCCTTGAATAAATTGTCAATTTGTTATTCAAGTTTTTCGCCGCATTTATAACAGGAAGCCGTATGTTTAATTCCGGAGGCGTTACAACCAAATATTTCGCTCTTTCTATGCCGGCAGCTTTTAGAATATCTGCTTTTGAAGCATCTCCAAAAACAGCATGGCCTTCGTTACCTTGGTTTATAGTCGCAACAGTATCTACATTCATGTCTATTATGGTAACATCAACACCTGTCATGGAAAGGTATTTTGAAAGCGTGCGCCCCACAGGCCCATAACCTACTATAATCGCAGACTCTTTGTTAGAATCTTCGTGCACATCGTATTGATTATTTCCGGCTTTTTTAACCGCACGCCTGTTAAGTAAATTCCAAAGCGCAGGGCGATTGCGAAGCCCGGATTCCAAATACGGAAGTGTTTTGAACAAAAGAGGATTCAATGCTATAGAGAAGATAGCCGTTGCTACAAGCATGCTCTCGCCAACAGCAGGCATTAAGCCAAGCCTCCTAGCTTCCAAAGCCAGTATGAATGTGAATTCACCTATTTGAGCAAGAGCAAGAGCTACAGTGAAGCCTGTTAAACTGGAACGCCCAAGAAGCACTACTATAAGCATTGCCACAATTGGTTTTATCACCACCACTATAATCATCAAAAGCACGAACAAAGGTAAATTATGAAATATATCGGATGGGTTGAATAACATTCCGACAGAAACAAAGAATATAACACCAAAGGCATCTTTCATAGGCAAGGCATCCACAGCAGCTTCTTCGCCCACATTGGTTTGCCCCACCGCCATTCCTGCCAAAAATGCACCTAAAGCAAAAGAGGCACCAAAAAGAAACGCAGATATTGAGGCAATTAAAAATGCCATAGCCAAAATAGAAAGGGTAAACAATTCACGGGAACGGGTTCTGGCCACCGCCATTAAAAGCCAGGGAATAAACGTTTTACCGCCATACAGAACTATAAACGCAAGAAGCCCTATTTTGCCCAAGGCATAACAAAGCGATTTAACAATTTCAATTATACCGGATTCTAGACCTGTTGACTGATGCGTCATTATTATGCCTATGGCCGGCAACAGCACCAAAATCAAAATTGTGAAAATGTCTTCAACTATTAGCCAGCCAACGGCTATGTGCCCTTGCGGTGTTTGCAAAACTTCGTTGTCTGTAAGCGCCCGTACCAAAACAACCGTGCTGGCTACAGAAACCGACATTCCTAAAATCAAGCCTGTGCCCCAAGACCAGCCCATAGCGTGGTTCAGCATCATACCCAGAATCATGGTCACAAGGCTTTGCCCCACGGCACCCGGAATAGATACCCATTTTACCGCAAGCAGGTCTTTCATGTGAAAGTGCAAGCCAACGCCGAACATAAGGAGGATAACGCCTATTTCCGCAAGCTGGTGAGCTAAATCCTTATCCAGAGACAAGCCTAAGCTAAAAGGTTCTCCTGTCACAGCAGATAACGTGCTAGATAATAGCGTATTGATTATCTTAAGGCCATAAGGGCCAACTACTAAGCCCGCCACAAGGTAACCTACTATGGGAGATAGTTTTAACCTTTGGGTTATGTAACCAAAAAGCAAAGCCAGAGCGAAGCCAAGCGCCAACAATATAATTATATCGTAATGCATATTCGAGTAATATAGAAAAAAATAGCCATATCGCATAGAGTTTTACTACTTTTACCATGTGTATTTATCCTCCATTCCGGGACTTGGCCCAAAAAGCGTAGCCGCATTGAAAGACATAGGCGTCCACACGCCTTGGGACTTGTTGGAATATGCGCCAAGAAGATGGCAAGACGAAAGGCAAGTGACAAAAATAAAAGATGTTAAAATCGGCGAATGGACAGTTTTAGACGGATATATTGCCGATTCAAAGATAAAGTTCGGCAAAACCGGCAAAAAATGGCTTAGCGTGATTCTCCAAGACGATAGCGGAGTCACGGAAATGTTTTTTTGGCACGCAATACCTTATTGGCAGTCAAAGCTAAAAGAAGGAATGCGCTTGATTGTTATAGGCGAAGCAGGCAAGCTATCACATCCGGAAATGCTTTTTTTAAGAGAAGGCGAAAAATATACAGGTTGCATAAAGCCAATTTATCCTCAAACGGCAGACTTAAAAAGCAAAACTTTGGCAAAGTTCATAAAACCGCTTTTGGAAAAAGACTTGCGGCTTATTTTAGAACCGGATGAACACGTTTGCCCTCCGGAATTGCTGTCGTTTTTAGGACTCAGGCCGATAATGGAAATCTTTAAAAGCCTGCATAACCCGCAAACCATGGAAGATGTTTATAAAGCTAAAAAAGAAAATAAAATTTTGCAGCTTTTGCCGTTCTGTTTGCGAATGGCAAGGCGGCGCAAGCTGCTTGCAAACTCCGGCATTGCCAGAAAGCTAGATTCTGAAAAAATGAATTTTGCAAAAGATAATTTGCTATTTACCTTGACTCAAGGTCAAGCCAATGTTTTAGAGCAAATTAAAAACGGGCTTGAAAGCAACCGGCAATTCCATGCGCTTTTGCAAGGTGATGTGGGCAGCGGAAAGACTGTGGTTGCAATGCTTGCAATGCTTGGAATTTGCGGAGCAGGGCAACAAGCTGCCTGCATGGTTCCAACAGATATTTTGGCAAGGCAGCATTTTTCAAATATGGAAAAAGTTTTTAAAAGCGCAGGCTTAAAGTTTGCCTTGCTCGTTGGCGCTATGGGAACAGCAGAACGCAGAGATGTTTTGGCAGGCTTAAAAAGCGGTGAAATAAGCGCTGTTGTAGGCACTCATTCTTTATTTTCCAAAGATGTGGAATTTTGTAAATTAGGCTTTGTGATTATTGATGAGCAACACCGTTTTGGAGTTCGGCAAAGAGAAGCGTTGCTTGCAAAAGGCGACAGGCCGGATTTGCTCGTTATGAGCGCAACGCCAATCCCACGCAGCTTGGCAATGACTTTTTACGGAGATTTGGAAGCTATTATTTTGAATGAAAAGCCTCCCGGAAGAAAATCTGTTATCACAAAACTTGTTAAGTCTCAAAAACGCAATGATATGAAAAAATATCTTTACAATAATACCAGCCGTTGTTATTGGGTTGTAAGCAGAGTCCAAGAAGATGAATTCGGAGAAGCAAAATGCGTGCGTGATATTTATGATGAATTGAAAAGTTTTAAAAACGATTGGAAAATTGCAATTGTTCACGGGCAAATGCCGGAAGCCGAGCGAGATGCAAACTTAAGGGCTTTTCAGTCCGGCGAAATTACTCTGCTTGTTTGCACAACTGTGATAGAGGTGGGTGTCAATGTTCCCGAAGCAAATTTAATGGTGATAGACAAACCTGAAAATTTCGGACTTGCGCAGTTGCATCAGTTGCGAGGCCGTGTTGGGCGAGGCGATGAGCAGGCCTGGTGCTTTTTGTTATGCGAAGAAGACAGCAGGCTTGAGGAATTTTCGCAAACAGATGACGGTTTTGAAATTGCGGAAATGGATTTGCAAAACAGGGGTGCCGGAAATCTGGAAGGCTCGGAGCAAAGCGGTGCTTGGATTTTACGCCTGTTTGATTGGGTTCAAGATAAACCTGTTATAGAGAACACCATACTCACGGCAAACAAAATTTTAGACAACGAACCGGATTTTTCACCGGATGTATTGCAGAAAATTCAAGATTGGTATAACGACAGGAAGTTTGAAAAAATAGAAGACGGAGTGCATTAATGGAAATTCGCAACATAGCTATTCTAGCTCATATAGACGCAGGCAAAACAACACTTTCCGAGCGTATTTTGTGGACTGCCGGCAAAATTTTGCGTGCAGGCAATGTAGAAGACGGTCTTGCCACAATGGATTACTTGCCGGAAGAAAAGGAAAAAGGCATAACCATAGAAGCCGGCATTTCACACTTTACGTGGCGTGAAATTTGGTGGAATCTAATAGATGCTCCGGGGCATATAGATTTTGGAATGGAAGCAGACACCGCTCTCGAAGCCGCAGACGGAGTTGTTTTGGTAATCTCTGCCGCCGAAGGAATACAACCGCAAACATTTGCCGCTTGGGAAAAATTAAAAGCTCTCGAAAAACCCTGCTTTATATTTTTCAACAAAACAGATTTGCCGGAATCTCGCTTGGAAGAAAGTTTTTGGGAAATAGAAGAGCAGTTTGGAATTAGCCCTGTGCTTATGAACTGGCCGGTAAAAGACGAAGGCGTTTGGGACATTTTAAGCGGAACATTTTTAGGGCACAATGCAGAAGGAAAAGAAGATGTAATTGATTTTGCAAAGGGAAAAAACGAAATGGAAAATTGCCGAAAAGAAGCCGCTGAAGCAGCATCTCTATCGGATGATAAAATTCTGGAAAAAATATTGGCAAAACAGGAAATAGAATCATCTGATTTGCTTGCCGGCTTGCAAAAACTATTCCACAAAAATTCCCACATCTTATGTTATGCCGGTTCTGCAAAAAATAATATCGGCATTCGCTCGCTTTTAAACGGTTTGTCTTTTTTCATAAAGCCGCAAACAATAGCAAGCGATGAACTCGGGCAAATTATACGATATCGTTCATTTGCAGGAATAGGCGAAGTTGCCATTTTCAAGAGCTATCAAAACGTGAAAAATCCGAAGGATTTGAAGTTTTACCGCATACACGCACAAAACTTAAGCGAAGTTTCGGAAATTTTTTGCGGAGATATTTATGCAGTCAAAGGAATGCAGTACAAAAAAATAGGTGACTACGCTCCCCTGCTGAAAATGCGGATTGAATGCTTAAAAAGCAACGATTGGACGCATATAAACGAATCTTTAAAAACAATAGAGCGCATAGACCATTCCATAAAAATAACGGAAAACCAAAATGATGGTTCCTGGATTCTGCACGCAATGGGAGCGGTTCAGTTTGATTTCATTTTATCCAGGCTCAAAAGAGAATTTTACTGCGAAGTAAAGGCCGGAGAGCCAACTGTGGAATTCAGAGAAATGCTTTCAAAAGATTTGGAACCTGTTGAGAATTTTTGCCAAATAGGAGATACGAGCGTTAAAATTTCTCTCTCTGCGGAAAAATGCGAACATTATGAATTGGCAGGTGAATTTACACCTGAGATGCGTGAAGCTTTAAGCGAATTTTGCGAAGCAGGCGTTTTGGGGAAAGGTTCGCTTTGGAATGTTAAATTCATTTTGCATAAATTGGAAATCTCCGGTGAAGCAAACAAAGCGGTAATCAAAAAAGCTTGCCTGGATGCTGCAAAAATGCTTATAGACGTAGCTTCTGTAGAAATTCACGAGCCTTGGGTGGACTTAACAGTTCAATGCCCTGCAATTCACGCAGGATCCGTAACGCACGATTTGCTTGCACGTGGCGCAAAAATTCTAAACAGCGACGGTGATGGAAAAAAACACCGCTTTTATGCGCACGCCCCTCTTAGCAAATTAGCCTGCTACACAACAGAACTGCTTTCCATAACTCGTGGAGGAGGCAACTACGCTATGAAATTTGCGGGGTTTGATGCTATACGATAAAACAAGGGAAAAAATGATTTCGCAAACGCCGGAAGAACTTGTTAGGCAAACCCTTGTCAATTGGTTAATTGAAAAATTAAATGTGCCGGAACATTTGATAAAAACGGAATTTGCGCTTTCTACACTTGTGCCAAACGAAAAAGGACGTTTGGATATTATAGTGGCAAACCCAAAAGCGGCGAGCTTAAGCGAGCCTTGGCTTATAGCGGAATGTAAAGCAGGCAAAACAAATTTGCAATCTCTGGAAGCACAGGTAAATAAATATTTGCGGGTGGTAAAACCGCTTCACATAGTTTTAGCCGTTGGCAATGAATGGCATTTTTTGTCTAAAAAAGAAAATAGCTACAAAATTGTGAGTGAAATATGTCCCTTCTGAACGGTTTAAATTCGGAACAAAAACAAGCTGTTCTACATTCACACGAAAACGAGGGACCATTGCTCATTTTGGCAGGAGCCGGTTCCGGAAAAACATCCGTGCTCACAAAAAGAATTTTGCATAGAATTGAAGAAGGGGCAGAATCTTCAAAAATTTTAGCACTCACTTTCACAGCAAAAGCCGCCGAAGAAATGGACGAAAGAGTTAAGGCACTCGCCCCGAAATCAAAAGCCTTGTTATGCACATTTCATTCGCTTGCGCTCAAGGTTTTAAAACTTGATGACAATTGGAAAAAATTAGGATTTGCCAAAGAACCATTTCCAAAAGAACAAACAAATTTTGATTGGCAAGAAAGCCTTGTGGAACTCGGCTTAAAAGCCGGTTCTGTCAACAGAGAAAATCTTTTTTGCCCGGAAATAAAAGTTAAAAAAGACAAGCTGGAAAAACTAAGAGCAAATGTTCTTCAAAGCGGAGAAGTGGTTTTTGAGGATTTGATTTGGCTTTCAATTTGCCTGCTATCGGAATTTAAAATCGGGTCTCGCTGGAATGAGATTTTAATTGACGAATATCAAGATATAAACCCTTCGCAATACAGACTTGTGCGAGCGCTTCTCGGCAGCAGCCAAAATCTTTTTGCTGTTGGCGACGACGATCAAGCGATTTACGGGTTCAGAGGCGCAGACATTGGCAATATTTTGAGATTCAAAAAAGACTTTCCGAATTGCAAAGTTTTGAAACTGGAATGGAATTATCGCAGCACTGCAAACATTTTGGAAACTGCAAACAGAATTTTCACAGACAAGCCCTTGGCTTTCAGAAAAAATTTGAGAGCCGGAGCTATGCGCTCCTACCCTCTTTTCAAAGAAAATAAAAAACCGGAAGTTTGGGTTTCGCAAACCGCAGAAGAAGAAATTTTAAAACTAGCTTACGAAATTAAATTCTTAAAAGACGAATATTCAATGAAGTGGAGCGACTTTGCTCTGCTTTCGCGCTACAACCGGCAATGTGACTACTACAAGCTTGCGCTCAAAGAATGCGGAATTCCGGTAATTGAAGAAGATTCCTCGCCGGATGGAGTGCAAATAGAAACGCTTCACGGTTCCAAGGGCTTGCAATACCCTGTTGTTTTTTACTGTGGACTTGCAGAAGGTTTAAGCCCCGGAGAATTGCCAAAAAAAATCATGGAAAAAAGAAAGCAGCTCGGCGAAGAAAAACGGCTTTTTTATGTTGGAGTCACAAGAGCAGAAGCCCATTTGATTTTTTTATATTGTAAAGAGCGACATTTTAAAGGCAAACTTGAAAATTTCAAAAAGTCTCGTTTTTTAAAATACTGTAAGGAAGAAAGAATAGGAGAAGGAATCAAAATGCCGATTTTCATTTTCAAAATTTTAGCTGTAACTAAAATCATACTCTATATGCTCAAATGCATTTTGCCTTATTTTTTTCAAAGAATTTTCAAAAGTAGCACTGCAGAAGCGTGGATGCACGAAAAACTTTTGAAGTGGGCAACCTACTGCCTTAAGGTTATGCGTATAGACTTAAGCGTTCAGGGGCAGGAAAATTTGGCGAAAGTGGACTGGAGCCGCCCGGTTATTGTTGTTGCAAATCACAATTCTTTTGCAGACATTCCCGTTTTGCTGGCTTCGGTACAAAGACATTTAGGTTTTTTAGCAAAAATAGAACTCTCGTACATTCCGATTCTATCTTATTGGATGAAAAAAATAGGTTGCATTTTTATAAAAAGGCAAGCTACAGGTGCCGGGCAGAAATTTATGGATAAAATGAGTGAATATGATGCAAACAAACCTCCGCAAATTGTGATTTTTCCAGAAGGAACACGAAGCAAAACCGGAAATATGGGCGAATGGAAAACAGGAGCTTTTAGAATGGCAACCGAGTTGAATGCCACAATTTTACCAATTGCCCTAAAAGGAACCGTGGTTTCTTGGGAAAAAAGAGAAAAATCCGGGAGCGTTCAAAGTGTGACCTCGCAAATTCTTGAACCTTATGATATTTTGGAACAGGAAAAAAACGGATGCGAGGTAGAAACTAAAATTCTAAAATCCAATATTAAAAAATCTTTAGAGCACTTATTACAAGGAGCAACCGCATAAGGCTCTAAAAATCATAGCCAACGGTAATGGACACCACATCGTTTTTAGCTTTGTTTGAGTTGCTGCTCCGTGCTATGTCCAAAAAACCAAATTCATAGCTTGTGCCAACATAAATAGACTCAAATTCAATGCCTCCACCAATGCTAAGACCGGAGTCAAAACGTCTAAGATTGTTTTTTGAGAAAGCTCTGTTGAATTTTTTAGCTATCTCGGTATCTATGCCTTCCACATACGATACTGTATTAGTTTTTCCAGACAAGCCTAGTGCAAAATAAGGCCCGGCATTCAAGCTGAGAGATAGCATATTACCGGCCGGAATCTTAAGCGAAAACATAACAGGCAATTCAATATAATACAGCTTATAGATATCCATGTCACTATATGTATAGTTCCCATATCCATAATATGATTTGTTAACTTCACCACCCTTTTGGCTGAACATAAGGCCCGGCTGAACGTAAAAGAACCTGCTTACGCCTAAATTAACCACCGAACCGAATTTAAACCCTACAGTGGCGGTGTTATCTATTATAGTAGTGGCATTATCCGAACTCTTGGTGTCGGATTTTTCTTTCATATCCACATTATTGAAAGTCAAGGAGTATCTCAAGCCAAAGCTTGTTTCTTGCGCAAAAGCACTGCTCAAGGCGAGAGCCAAAATCAACCATAATGTTATGTTCTTATTCATTATTTTCTCCTTTTTGAACGAACTTGGGTAATATAGAAAATGCCCATACCTATTTATTAATTAAACGCATTTTGGGTGGCGGCTACGCCTTTTGTTAAATAGGTTTCGCAGAGGGCAGGGACTTTAGCTATAATTTGTTCGCAAAGCGGCTTGTCTTCCTTGCTTATTGGCGATAAAACCCAGTTTATAAGCTCCCAATGCTCCGGAACCTGCCCCGCTCCAATGCGAACCCTCGCAAAGTTTTGCCCAACATGCTCTATTATGCTTTTCAGGCCGTTTTGCCCGCCAGCGCTGCCATTTGGCCTTATGCGCATTTTTCCGCAAGAGAGGTTAATGTCATCGCTAAACACAAGCAAATTTTCCGGCTTTAGCTTGTAAAAAGAGAGCAATGCCTGAATGCTTTCGCCGCTTGAATTCATAAATGTTTGCGGCTTTGCAAGCAACACGTCAATGTTTGCTATTCTTGTTTTTTGAACCAAGGCCTTGCACTCGCTTTTCCAAACCGCACCTCCGGAAAATTCGCTGCTTAAACAGTCTATAGCCATAAAGCCAAGGTTATGCCGCGTGCTCGCATATTTTTGCCCGGGATTGCCAAGGCCTGCCAAAAGGTGAATCAATTCTTGGAATCCGTGTCTGTTGGCAAATTTCTCTGCCCGGTTATGAATTGCTTTACAAAAGGATTAACAGTTTGTTTTATTTCTTCCACAGAGCCAACTTCTATTATGCGGCCTTTGTAGAGCATGGCTATGCGGTCTGCCACTTTGAATGCGCTTGTCATGTCGTGAGTTACTACAACGGAAGTAACGCCCAGTTTGGATTGCATATCTAAAATGAGATCGTTAATAACATCGGAAGTTATTGGGTCTAAACCCGTTGTCGGTTCATCGTATAAAAGAATCTTAGGGCTTAAGGCTATGGCTCGGGCAAGGGCAACACGTTTTCTCATTCCTCCGGAAAGCTCGGATGGCATTTTTGTGCGAAATTCCGGCACCAAATTTATGAGTTTCAGTTTTTCCGTTACAATATCTTGAATTTGGCTTTCCGGAAGTTCCTTGTTATGTTCTCTAAGAGCAAATGCTATGTTCTCGCCTGTGTCCATTGAATCAAACAGGGCACCGCTTTGAAACAGCATCCCCATTTTTTTGCGAATAGTGTGCGTGTCGAAAAAATCGTGAGTGGAAATTGTAACACCATCAACGCTAACCTCGCCGGCATCCGGCTGAAGCAAACCAACCATGTGTTTTAATATAACGGACTTTCCGCCACCGGATTGCCCTATAATCACCATTGTTTCACTACGCCTTATATCAAGGTTAACGTCTAATAGAACATTCTGCTTGCCAAAGCTTTTTCGTAAATTGCGAAGCTTTATCATTATATCGTCTTCGCGAATAGTTACGTTAGGCATCGGCAACTCTTGAAGAAAATTATTTCTTTTTAGCGTCTTTAGGTTCTTCTTTAGCTGGTGCGGCGGCGGCTGTAGCTGCAGGAGCAGCAGCGGCGGCAGCGGCAGGAGCAGCTTCGGCAGCAGCTTCTCTACCTTTGGATATGGTAAAGATAACTGTGCGCTTAGGAGAAAGCAATGAAGCCTTGCCCAAGTTCAGCTTTTCAGCATAGTAAGTGGTGTTGTTCGGCATTTCGGAAATGTCTAGCTCAATGCTTGCCGGGATATCTACAGGCTTTGCAGAGAGCTTGAGGTAGCGGTTCTCCTGAGAGAGGCTACCGCCCTGATTTTTAACACCAATCGGTATTCCGGACAAGCGAACGGGAACACGCACCGCAATTGGGGAATTCTCTTCTATTTTCAGAAAATCTATGTGCGTGACTTTCTGAGAAATGTTGTGCTTTTGGTATTGATAAACTATTGCGGGATTGCCGCCTTTGCCATCTATAACCAAGTCCAGCAGGGTGTATCTTTTGCCAGGAACAAAAACGGCTTCAAGGTCTTTTTCCGCAACGCTTATGGAAACGGATTCTGAGCCTTTGCCGTAATAGATGGCGGGAACGTTGCCCGTTTTGCGAGCACGATTACAGTCGCGAGACGAACCGGCCACGCGAGATGTTGCTTTAAGGGTTGTGAGCTGCATAATTTCTCCAATTTTACTCTACTTGGGGTAGCTGGATTCGAACCAACGAATGGCGGAATCAAAACCCGCTGTCTTACCGCTTGACGATACCCCAATGGTCGAGAAAATATAGAAAATTTTTGAGATTTTTTCAAGGGTAAAACTCTAATTTTATATTTTATCCTGCAGTTAATGAAATTCACCGCTTATCTTTTAGGTTATTTCCTGCGTTCTTTTGCCCTTATAACTCTGGGTAGCGTTGTTGTATTTATAATAATTGACTTTGTGGGCAACATTAAAATGTGGCTTTTAAAGGGCATGGACCAAACCTGGGAATACTATCTAAACTATTTGCCCTACATAATTTACCTTGTTTCCCCTGTTGCCATAATGCTAACGGCAATAGCTTCGGTAGGCTCAATGGCAAGGCATTTGGAAATATCGGCAATGCAGGGTGCAGGCCGTAGCCCGTTCAAAATACTGATGCCGGTTTTCATAGCCGGCATAGCAATATCTTCAGGGCTTTTTGCCATAGGAGAAATAATTTTACCGGATGCCAACTACCGTCGCCTGGAAATCGCAGAAACACGAATTGAGCAAAAAAAGAACCCTAGAATAAAAGAAAAGCATCAGTTCATATTTATAGGCTCAGACCATTCGGACTGGTATTTCAAATACTATAACGGCATAACAAAAAAAGGCGAACAAATTTCCATAGTTTTGCAAAGCGGCGGAAAACCAATCGCTCGCTACGATGCTAGGAGAATAGAGTGGAAAGACACTTCTTGGGTTTTATCGGACGGATGGTCAAGATATTTTACCAAAACAGGAGATTTAAACGCCTATAAATTCAGAACATTAGATATAGGCAAACAAACCAGCGTTCTGCCGGAAGACATTATAAACGAACGCCAAAGCCACGAAGAAATGAACACAAAACAAATAAGCCGCAGAATTGAAATTTTAAGACGCAGCGGCGAAGACACAAAAAAGATGGAAACCCAGTGGCATTTCAAATATTCAGGCCCGGTAACGGCTTTAATAACACTTATAATAGCTTTGTCGCTTGCGCATAAGTATAAGCGCGACGGCTCGCTCAGCCATCAATTCGGCGTGGGAATAATTTTAACATTCAGTTACTACATAGTTATAAGAGTAGGCGTGCAAATGGGCGAAAACGGAATTCTGGACCCATGGCTCGGCGCATGGATTGGGCACATAATTTACGGAACTATTGCTCTAGCCATGCTGTTTCGCTCGTTTAGACTGTGAAAAGTCAAAGCCAAAAGACTTAGGCACTACAAGCTCTTTGTAAAAACTCATTAAAAAGTCGTCGGTCATTCCGGAGAGATAATCTGCGGCTATGCGTGCCGGGCCGTATTTGCTGCGATACTCTTCGCTTCGTTCCTGCTTCCAGTGTTTGTATTGCGTTTTTATATTGCCAGGAAGTTTTCTTTCTTCAAACAGGGCATTCAGCACGTAGTTGAACATACATTCTATTTTTGAATCTTCCGATTTTTTTATAGAGCTTCTGTAAATGTTGTTTTCGTTCCATATTTTAAGAGCCTTTAAAGCATTGAAAGCTTCTTTTGAAAATACAATTGAATCTTTGCCGTAACTGTTGTTTATTATATCCGAAACAAGAGAATTGACTATAAGTTTGTTGGTATTTCCGAGAACTTTGCAAACCTCGGCAGGAATCTCTTCCCGCTCTATCAACTGAACCGCAATTGCATCTTCTATGTCTCTGCCTATATAGGCTATTACATCGGAAACTCGAACTATGCAACCTTCCATTGTCATGGAGCGCAAATGCTTTGGTTCTTCTTCGCTAACCAAACATTTTTGGTATTCTTCCAAAAGGGTTTCCTTTGTTTTGCCGGAATTGCTTTTGTATTCGTCAACAAGCCATTCGCCGTTATGGCACAATATGCCGTCTAAAGTTTGAACACACAGGTTAATTGTTTCAATTTCGTGAAACTGCCTAAAACTTTGGGCGTTATGGCAAAAGCAACCTTCATTTTTTTCTTTTAAAAACGCAGAAACAAATTCTTCGCCCGTATGCCCAAACGGTGTGTGGCCAACATCGTGCCCCAAGGCTATGGCTTCTATTAAATCTTCGTTGTATTTGAGCACACGCCCTATTGTTCTTGCAATTTTTGCAACGAGCTGCACATGCAGCACCCTGTGCGTTAAATGATCGTTTTTGCACAGGTAAAAAACCTGGGTTTTATCTATATACCTTGTGTAGGCTTTTGAATGTATAATGCGGTCAGTATCGTGAAAAAACGGAGGGCGAATTTCGTTTTCTTTGAAATCAGGATAATACCTAACCGCAATGGAATTTTTCGAAAACGCCAAGTCTTCCCGGATTTTATCGAATATATGCTGCTCTATGTTTATCGGCATGGAGGAAATGTAGAAAAAAAACGCCTAAGCATCTTTTACATTTACCAAATACCCTAAGCCGTATTTCTTATCGCCTATGTTTAAAGCCGAACCGTTTGCGCTAAAGCTAACTCCTTCAACCCTGCCTTCCTGGTAACAATAACCTGCAATAGCTGAGCCTGAAGGGCTAACAACTTCTGTAGTGAATTTTCCGCCAAACGGAAATCTTTTACCGGTATCCTTATCAACGCCATCCCAGGTTACATTCAAATCGTTGCCTTTTTTGTTTTCTGCGCTCAAAGCTATTTCCGCAACGGTTTTTCCATCTGCGTCTCTTATTATAAGAGTTCCGCTGCTATGGCCTTCCTGCAAATGAACATTAAAGTCTCTTGAGCTTAAACCTGCGTATTCAAAAGTATTTTCCATAACACGCACTTCTTTGCCTATAAGCGGAGTTGCGCTGGCATTGGTTATGCTCTGTGCCTGCAAGGTTTGCATATCCATAAATGCCTGCATATTTTCTGCAAGCTGTGAAATTGCCTTAGAAGAATTCTGCGTGAATTCCAACTGTGAAAACTGCGCAAGCTGTGCTACAAACTGCGTGTCTTTGGCAGGTTCCAAAGGATCTTGATATTGCAGCTGCGCCACAAGCAAGCTCAAGAACTGGTCTTTGCCCATGCCCTCGCTAGCTTTTTCAAAAGCTTTTGTATCGCCTTGATTTACGACTATGCTTTGGGCTTCGTCGTCTTTACCTGCGTTGGCAACCACCTTACGAGCTGAATAATTGCTCGAATTCTGGAGGTCGGCCATGTTATCATAATAACTTTTACCTATTGTGCTCATACTTTTCTCCTTGCAAAAAACGTGCCAAAATTCAAATTTTAAGCTAAATACTCCATTGTGTTATATCCCAAGCGCCTGCCGGTATCGGCATTTGCATCGCGAGCAACAGAAGTTCTCAAATGCGCTGTCTGCCCTCTTTTACGCTTTTTATTTCTGCCTTCATTACGCTCTCTTTCCCTTTCTTGGGCAAGTGCTTGAGCATCGCGGTTTTCCCTTTGATCAACGGAAACTTCCAATCGCTCCAAAGATATGCCAAGTTTCTCTAATCCTTCACGCAAAAGGCCAATATGGCTTTCCATCGCTTTTTGCGCAGTTGCGCTCTCAACGCGCGCATGAATGAGCATTTCTCCGTGATTCAAAGTAATTCGCAAATCAACCTGGCCTAAATGTTCGGGGCGAAGTTGTAAGGTCATTCGCTGTTCGCCGGTTGGAGTTGTTATAAACTTTGCCTGCGCTGCAACTTGACGAATAACCTCATATTCTTGCATTCGCTCTTGCATTCCATGCGAATAAGACACGGGAACGCTTTGCAGTTTTTCTCCGGTTCTCGGATTTACTATATCTATTTTTAAATCTGCGCCTTCCCAAACAGCACGAACTTCAGGCTGAACAGGTTGCTGTGACTGTGACTGTTGCTGAACATTTTCAACTCTTACGGCAGCTTCTTTTGTTGACTGCACCGGTTGAAAGTGAGAATCTTCAACTTTTGTAACTCGTGGTGCCTGCTGTGCCGGTTGAGGCAAAGCATTTTCGGACTGCACCGGTTTAGGCTGAGAATTATCTGTTTGTATATGCTGTACATGTTGCTGCTGTGGCTGTTGATGCTGCGATTGTTGATGCTGTGGTTGCTGTTGTTGCTGCTGTGGTTGCTGCTCCGGCTGGTGCTGAGAATTCTCTGCTTGTACCGGCTGCTGCGTTGGTTGGTGCTGAAAACTCTCTGCTCGTAACGATTGTTGTGACTTGGAATTATCTGCAACAACATTTTCTGCACGCACAGGTTGCTGTGCTTGCGGCTGCCGCGCTTGCTCTTGCCGTTGCGATGGCTCCGAATGAACATTTTCAGTACGCACAGGTTGCTGTGCTTGTGCCGGTTTCTGCGTTGGTTGGTGCTCCTGTTGCTGTGCTTGCGCCGGTTGTTGCGCTTGCCGTTGCAATGGCTCCGGATGAACATTTTCAGTACGCACCCTTGTTTCCCACTGGTTTTGCAAAGTAGATTTGAAAAAAGCTTGAATTGCCTTTTCTGCATCAGTTTTTTGTGCTTGTGTTTCCGGAGAGGAAACTTTTGCCATTTCTTTCAATTCAGGCAAAGTTATCAAACCATTATCCAGCAAATCTATTATAAATTTCTTAAATTCTGCAAATTCTTCCGGTTTAATTCCCATTTCCTCGCTTAAAAGCAATAGCAACTCTTCCAATTCCGGTTCTGCTTTATTTTTTTTAACATTATGTTCTGCTTTGGAGTTAACCTGCAAAATATTTTCAAGTTCTAATAACAGCCCTTCTTTTTTTGTTTCATCACCTGCTTTGGCACATTCCCAAAGATTTTCCAAAACAACTCTAACGGGAGAAAATTCGGTTTCTATAACCTCTTCCAAATCCTGCAAAGTTATCTGTTCTTTATTCAGCAAATCCATCACAAAATTGATAAACTTGCTTATTTCAGAAACCGCTATGTTTTTTCTGTCAATTCCCATTTCATTTATTTGAGGCAAATCACCGATTTCCATTTCCTCAGCTAAACGCATAATGCAATCCAATTCCTCAAAGTTTAGCACTTCCTCGTGATTTCGCAATTCAAATCTTTGCTCAAGGTCTGCATCTTCGGCTTCAGTTTCTCCAACGAGAATTTCTTTGGAATCCTCGTTCAAAGACTTATCTTTCTTGAAAAGATATCGTTCATCCACCAAGGCTCTCAACTCAGCTTTTTCTTCGCTGGTTAAAATCTCATTGTTTTTGAGTCTTTTCAATAAAATACGAAACTTTTCGACTATATCTTCTTCACCCTGTGAAATTGTTGCAAAATCAAGTTCTTCGGAACCTTCCGCATTCACTCCACTTGCATCTATGCAAGCCGATTGCAAAATAGACTCAAAACCGCCTGCCGCTATTTGGTAAGACCCAAAAAAAGAACCGGCACCGGAAATTTCCGCCGTTACAGTTGATGGCACCATTGAAATATTGTTCATAATCCCTTCTCCTTCCAACCCAGGATTTTTGTTATTGAGGCCGCTCTTTTTGTGTTTAACGAACCTATAGCTGCCAAGAGTTTACCTTGAGAACGGGAATCCGGAACTCTTTTTAATATGCGAGCAATAGAATTATCGTCCAAGTTCAATAAAATCGGAGCAGCTTCGACTGGTTTCATTGCAGCATAAACCTGAGCCAGCTCTTCAATTTTTTGGTTGGAAAGAGTTTGTGACTCCTCCACCTTTTTATCTATTTCATCTCTGTTTTGGCTGATTTTTTCCAAATTTTGGCTGGTTTCCAGCTTTAAAAGCTCCAAACGGGCTGTTTCTTCCTGAATTTCCTGTTGTTTTTGCTCTAATTCCGTAGCCAACCTGCGGTTAGCCTCATAAAGCTTGCTTTGTTCAAGGTCTTGCGCTTCTTGTTCCGGCGAATGACGCTCTAAATAACCTGCTATTTTCTTTTTTGTTTCTTCATTTAAGCCATTAATTTCCAAATTTGCCGTTCCTGTTACCAAAAGCACAGCAAAAAAAATCACTGGGAAAAGCAGCAGTGATGCCACGCCCACGCCTAACAAATCTCTTGCACGTATATCCATACAAGGATTCTATGCAAAATTTGTGCCAAATAAAACGAACTTACCTGGAATCTATTCTAGATTGGGCACTGGAGTCTATTTTGCTCGGATTATCCAAAACTACCAATTCAACATGTTTTGTTGGAATGAACATAAATTTTCCATATTTCATTATATATATGAATTTTTGCTCACTTTCCAACTTTCTGCACAAGCGCACATACTCTTCTCTGGCTTTTTCTACATCTGCCTTAAAATAAAACCTGATTTTCTCACCAGAAATCATACTTATGGTGATTGTGTAGTTATCAAGCCCGGTATCTTCAAATGCAGAAGCCATGTTTAACCTATTGTCAGCATTACGGTTCCTTCTTCAACCGCATCGCCTTCTTTAACGTGTATGTTTTGAACCGTGCCGGCAGAAGTAGAGTAAATTGGGGTTTCCATTTTCATTGCTTCCAGTACTAAAACTTCCTGGTTTGCAGAAACAGATTGCCCTACCTTTACCTTTATTTTCATAACCTGCCCAGCCATTGGGCTGCACACAGTGTTTGCGCCTGCAGAAGGTGCTGCAACCGGCGCAGGTGCTGCGACAGGAGCTGGTGCCGCAACCGGTTGTGCCACTGGCACCGGAGCTGCTGCTACGGGTATTGGAGCCGGTACATAAACCGGAGCCGGGGTGGAAGATTCGCCTAGAACTTCAACTGCTACATCGTAAGTTCTGCCTTCAAGAGTGATACGGAGTGTTTTCATAACTGTTCCTTTTGGTTAAACTTTGTGGGAATGGAGTGCAACTCTGCCTTGAACAGCCCAAGTCCAATCCATTGTGTTAAGAGGTTTGAATTTTACAACGCTAACAGGCACGCCAAGCGCATGAACTGCTGCCGCTGTGAGTAAGGCTACAAGCCGATCGTTATCTGCATTGTAGTGAGATGTAACTGCGCCGACAATAGCCATAAAATGCTCATTGCTCATGCCGGGATGTATTGTTCCGGTAGCCTTTTTAGAACTTTTTGCAGAACCTTGCAAACTGATTAAATAACCCACCATGCAAATGAGCACGATAAGGGCGGCTAAAGTAAGAAGAGAAATTACATCGGGAGATATCATAATGGCATAAGTCCGTGTTTTTTGGGTGGGCGGGTAGAACGCTTGGTAAGCGCAAATCGCAAAGCTAAAGATATGCGATATTTTGTTTCCGAAGGTTCTATTACATCTGTTATCATGTTAGTTTCGGCTGCTTGCCAAGGGCTTGCGAACTTTCTGCGATATTTTTCTATAAGCTCGGCTTTTTTAGCTTTGGCAGCGGCTTCGCCGCCTTCTGCTTTTACCGCATCTATTTCTCTTTTATACACAACAGGGATTGCGCCTTCTGCGCCCATAACCGCAATTTCTGCGCAGGGCCAAGCATATACAAAATCTGCGCCCATGTCTTTTGAGCACATGGCAAGATAAGAGCCGCCATAAGCTTTGCGCATTATAACGGTTATTTTCGGAACGGTTGCTGCAGCATAGGCAAAAAGCATTTTTGCACCGTGCCTTATTATGCCGCCTCTCTCTTGAGCCAGGCCAGGCATAAAGCCGGGAACATCTACCAAATTCACAACCGGAATGTTAAAAGCATTGCAGAAACGGATAAACCTTGCGCCTTTATCGGAGCTGTCTATGTCTAAGCAACCGGCTTTTACTGCGGGCTGGTTGGCTATTATGCCGGCAACCATGCCTTCTATGCGGGCAAAACCGACAACTATGTTTTTTGCAAATTCTTTTTGGACTTCCAGCCATTGGCCTTTGTCTGCTATTAATTCTATAACTTTATATACATCAAAACCGACTTTGGAATCTGCAGGCACAATTTCGTTTAAGATTTCGTTTTTGGTTTCTTCTATGATTAGCGGTATTTCGTGCGGAGGATTTTGCATATTGTTGGATGGCAAAAAACCTAGCAGCTTTTTTGTTATGGCTATTGCTTCTTTGTCGTCTTCTGCAACAAAGTGAATGTTTCCGCTCACGCTTGCGTGCGCATCGGCTGTGCCGAACTGTTCAACCGGAGCGTCTTGGCCTGTGGCTGCTTTTATAACGCTTGGGCCGCATATATACATTTCTGCATTTTTGCGAGTTTGAATTAAAAAATCTGTTAATGCGGGGCTATAAGCTGCGCCACCTGCGCAAGGCCCGGCTATAATTGATATTTGAGGAACAAGGCCAGATGCTTGAACATTGCGATAAAACACTTGCCCATAGCCGCTTAAGCCCCATATTCCTTCTTGTATTCTTGCTCCACCGGAATCGTTTATGCCAACAATGGGAAAACCAAGCTCGCAAGCCTGTTCTTGAATGTTGCAAATTTTTTGAGCGTGCATTTGCGAAAGGCTGCCACCGCTAACAGTGAAGTCTTGGCTGAACACTGCTGCCGGGCGGCCTCCTACATTGCCAACTCCTGTGATAACGCCATCGCCAGGCAAACGGTGTGCTGCCGGGCGAGCTTGATCCACATGCATTCCGGCTTCCTGAAATGAGTCATGATCGAAAAGCACTTCTATGCGTTCACGTGCTGTGAGCTGGCCTTTCTCGTGGCGTTTTACTGTTTTGTCTGCGCCGCCGCCGAGTTTTGCTTCGGCTCGCCTTGCATTTAGTTCTTCTATTAATTCCGGATTTATTGGCATAAAAAATTCCTTAAGCAGGTGAACAGAATTCCGTTAAAGCGCCACCCGTTGATTTTGGGTGAAGGAATCCGATGTTCATATTACCGGCTCCTTTGCGAGGTGCTTTGTCAATTAGAGCCGCACCCTTAGACTCGGCAGCAGAAAGTTCTGCGCCAACATTGTCGCTTTCGTAAGCTATGTGATGCAAGCCGCCTTTGCCTTTGTTGTTTTCAAGCCATTTTGCCACAGTAGAGTCTGGGGTGGTGGGTTCTAGCAGTTCTATCCACACTCCGCCAACGTTAAAAAAAGCGGTTTTCACTTTTTGTTCCGCAACTTCTTCTATGTGGTCGAGCTTTAAGCCGAGCACATTTTCATAGTAACCACGGGCTTCTTCTATAGAAGGAACCGCTATTGCGATATGGTCAATTTTTTTAATCATGCAAATACCTCTGTGAGCAGATTTTGATAAAATGTAGAAAATTTCAAGCCTTACACCTTTGTTTTACCGAAATTAACGGGACTACGCTTGCCAAGCAACATTCCTCTGGTTTTAAGCGGAAGCCCAAAGCAACGTATAAAACCTGTGGCATCTTTTTGGTCGTAAAAATCAACATCTGAGAAGCCGCCTAAATCAGGGTCGTAAAGACTGAAGCGACTTTTTATTCCGGCAGGAATTATATTGCCTTTGTAAAGTTTTAATGTTACATCTCCGGTAACGGTTTTTTGCGTTTCGGTAACAAATGCGTCTATGGCTTGGCGAAGCGGCGTGAACCATTCACCGTTGTAAACTAAAAACGCATAAGTTTGGGCAAGCTTTTGTTTTTCGGCAAGTGTTGATTTATCCAGCACTAGAGACTCTAAACATTCATGCGCTTTGTACAGAATGGCACCACCAGGAGTTTCGTAAACTCCCCTGCTCTTTAAGCCAACCAGTCTGTTTTCAACAATGTCCAGCAAGCCGCAAGCGTGTTTGCCGCCTATTTTATTAAGTGCCGTGATAAGCTCAACGCTATCCATTTTTTTGTCGTTCAATGCAACGGGGTTTCCCTTAACAAAACTTATTTTTATGCGTTCCGCTTTATTGGGAGCGTTTTCAAAAGTGTTGGAGAGCTTTAGCATATCGTATTTATGCTCTTTGTCCGGGTATTCCAAAACACCGCCTTCATGCGAAAGGTGCCACAGATTTCCGTCTTCGGAATAGATTTTCTTTTTTGAGATTCCGCCAAGAGGAATGCGTTTTTTTTGTGCATAATCTATTGCTTCTTCTCTGCTGTGAATGTTCCATTTTGGGTCTTTCCACGGCGCAATTACTTTAAGGCTTGGGTCCATAGCCGCATAAGTAAGCTCAAAGCGAACCTGGTCGTTGCCTTTGCCGGTGGCTCCGTGCGCTACGGAATCTGCGTGTTCTTTTTGCGCAACAATCACTTGGTATTTTGCGATGAGCGGCCTTGCGAATGAGGTTCCCAAAAGGTAGGTGCCTTCGTATTTTGCGCCTGCACGCACGGTAGGCCAAACATAATCTTCCAAAAACTCTTTGCGCAAATCCATCACATAGCATTTGGAAGCGCCGCTAGCTATGGCTTTTTTCTTAAGAGCTACTTCATCGCAATCACCTTGCCCCAAATCGGCAGCGAAAGCTACTACCTCACACCCGTAATTTTCAATTAACCAGGGAATTATAACCGATGTATCCAAGCCGCCTGAATAGGCAAGAACGCACTTTTTTATTAAACTCACATTTACCTCTCTAGTTGAGAGTTGAGAATGGAGAATTGAGAGTTAGGCAAACTTAAAAGCATTATTTTCAAATCTTTTAACTCTCAACTCTCAACTCTTCACTCTCAACTTTTTAACTGCTCAGAGCGAGACTTGAACTCGCACGACCTTGCGATCAGGGGATTTTAAGTCCCCAGTGTCTACCATTCCACCATCCGAGCGGTGTTGTGAGAATATAGAAAAATTATAACGAGCCTGCTACCAAAGGTCTTAATGCAAAAACCTAATGCAAAAAATTACTATATTTCCCCTATGCAAATAATGCATTCAACATATTGTCAGAATCAAAATTGTCCACCTGCCAACACAGCGGCAAGCTGGCGTTGCCGCACCCGTTCAGATCTACACACACACACACACACACACACACACACACACACACACACACACACACACACA
>Ga0209755_10001697_pt1 | contig 33093 bp, 31 predicted proteins | sample TergutCo191P1_FD_187301 | JGI IMG/M metagenome (GOLD analysis project Ga0209755, IMG submission 187301) | Cornitermes sp. P1 segment gut microbial communities from Petit-Saut dam, French Guiana - Co191P1 (SPAdes) (version 2) | ecosystem: Host-associated > Arthropoda: Insects > Digestive system... | reverse complement strand
GTAGCCCGTAGCCCGTAGCCCGTAGCCCGTAGCCCGTAGCCCGTAGCCCGTAGCCCGTAGCCCGTAGCCCGTGCTCGTTGCGAGGCGCGTGGTGATGGTGGTTCTACGCCCGTTTGAATCGCCGGTTCCATGCGCTTCCAAAACCTCTCTTTATGGGCGGCATCGGTTTTTGGAAGCAAGGCTTCGCTGCACGGCGTTGGATGATGCCCCGTAACTGGTATTATGACACCCGCGGATGTGCCTGTCAAGCCCTGGGTGGAGCAAACGTGGAAAACCGGCCGATCCTACCGCGCTTTTTCCAGTTCCCGCCACAGGATCCGCGCCGTCTCCCCGTCGTCCCCGCCGGCCATTACCCGCTTTGCGCCGGGCAGGGACGCGAAAAACGTGATCTGCCGTTTCGCGTAACGGCGGCTGTTTCTGGCGACAAGCTCCTGTACGCCGGCAAGATCGCGCGACAGGCCGTAGCCGTCCCCGTCGTCCACAAAGAATTCCCGGTAACCGATGGCGCGCAGGCCCGGATCTCGCGGGGTATAGCCGGATTCGTGCAGCCGGCGAACCTCGTCGGGCAGTCCCCGCGAGAACATGTCGGCACAGCGCTCGTCGATGCGCCGGTACAGTTCCTCTTTCGGGCGGAAAAGGCCGAGCACGACAAAACGGCAGCGGCCCCTGAACCCGTCGCCCGGATCCCCAGGCCGCGCCGAAACGCCGAAGGAGCTTAAAGGGCGGCCGGACAGGCGAAGGACTTCCAGGGCCCGCAAAAGGCGGTACTCGTCGTTAAGGTGGATCCGTTCCGCGCTTGCCGGGTCAAAACGGGCAAGCTCGCCCATCAGGGCCGCCGCGCCCTTTTCCCTAAGTTCCAGCCTTAGCGCGTCGCGAATCGCCGCGTCGCATGGCGGCGCCTCGGGCAGGCCAAGGACAAGACTTTTCAGGTAGAAGCCCGTGCCTCCGGAAACCACCGGAACCGCCCCCCTGCCCGCAACGTCGGCAATCGCGTCCATGGCCAGGCGGACGAAATCCCCGGCGTTGAACTGCTCGCAGGGATCGCGAATGTCTATAAGGTGGTGGGGAAGCCGAGCCCTTTCCAGCGCCGAAGGCTTTGCCGTGCCGATGTCCATCCCACGGTAGACCTGCATGGAATCCGCCGAGATAATCTCGGCATTAAGGGGACAGAGGCCGCCGGGGCCGAAAAGACGAAACAGTACGCCTGTCTTGCCCGATGCCGTGGGGCCAAAAAGCACCGGAACCAGGATTGGGTGGGATTTGCAAGCCATCGACTAAAACCGACTGCGACCGCGGCCGGCGGGAAACGCTATTCGGCTTCCAGCCGGAACTCGACTTCCTCGGTAAAGACCTGGCGGGCGGCGAGCGCGACCATTTTTCCGTCAAAGTCTTCTTTTGTTTCCATGTCCAACAGCATGGACAACTGGAAGGAACGGCGGGAAGCCGCGGCGGTTATCTCGTACATGTTTTTCTTGTACTCAATCAGTTCTCGCAGGGGAAAAATCATAGTACCAGTATACAGAAAACGCCGGGTTGTGTAAAGGGGCGATCGGCGGCGCGCTTCCCTTTCCTAATTCCGCGTACCGGTATATCCTAGCCCCTAGCCATGGAAAAAACCGCAGGGCAGGCCGAAATGCTCGCAAACCGACTAAGAAAACGTATGCGCCATCTTGGCAAATGGGCCAGGCGCACCGGCGCCGGCGCGTTCAGGCTGTACGACCGCGACATTCCGGAGATCCCCCTGGTGCTGGACGTTTACTCCGGCGACCCCCACGTCGTCTCCGGCGCGCTGTACAAGCGCCCCTACGAAAAGGACGAGGCCGAGGAAAACCTGTGGATCGATGCCATGCGGGACGCGACCGCACGGGCCCTGGGAATCGAAAAAAGCGGCGTGATTATCAAGCTAAGGCAAAGGCAGCAGGGACGGACCCAATACGAAAAAGTTTCCGGGCAAGGCCTAACCATGGAAACGCACGAGGGCGGGCTTAAGTTCAGGGTAAACCTGTCGGACTATCTTGACACCGGGCTGTTCCCGGATCGCAGGGCCATGCGGCGCATGGTAAGGGCGGACTCGCCGGGCAAAAGGGTGCTGAACCTTTTCTGTTACACCGCCTCCTTTTCGGTATACGCGGCCTCCGGCGGGGCCCTTTCCACGGATTCGGTCGATCTTTCCAACACTTACCTTGCGTGGGGGCGGGACAATTTCGCGCTAAACGGTTTCGACGCGGAAATACAAAAAAGGGAGGAATACCCTGGCCGGGGCGCCCGCCACAGATTGATCCGCGCTGACGTTTCGGCGTTCCTGCGGGACGCGAACGCGGCAGGGCTTCGCTGGAACCTGATTGTCGTCGATCCCCCCGCCTTCTCGAATTCCACGATGACCCGGGGCGACTTTGATCTTCAGCGGGATTTCATGGATCTGCTGAAAACAACGGCCGCCCTGCTGGCCCCGGGCGGCAAGATATGGTTCAGCGCCAACGCCCGCTCGTTCAGGGGCAGCGCCGGCGAACTGGAAAGCGGCCTTGCGCAAAAGCTCCCTGGTCTTACGGTTACGGACATAAGCGGCAAGACCGTCGACGAGGACTTCAAGGGCAGGAAAACGCCCAAGGCTTTCATAATCGAAAGCCCGCCTACTCCTTGATGTTGTACTTTCTCCTGAACCGTTCGATGCGGCCGGCGGTGTCAACAAGCTTCTGCTTGCCGGTAAAGAACGGGTGGCAGGCAGAGCAAATTTCCACCTTAAGCCCCTTGACGGTGGAACGGGTTTCGATAGCATTTCCACAGACGCAGGAAATGGTTGTCGTTTCGTATTTCGGGTGTATCTTGTCTTTCATCGATCTTTCCCTTATTGGTCCCTCGTTTGTCAGCCCTTTGTTCAGTCCCCGGCGGAACCGGTGTTCATCGAACGCAGGAATGCTTCATTATTCTTGCTTTTCTTCATTCTGTCAACCAGCAACTCGATAATCTCGACGTCGTCCATCGAGTTGATTGCCTTGCGAAGAATCCATATCTTCTGCAGCTCGTCGTCGCCAAGCAGAAGCTCCTCCTTGCGCGTGCCGGATCTTTTGATGTTGATCGCCGGGAACAGCCTGCGGTCGGAAATGCGGCGGTCCAGGTTGATTTCCATGTTGCCGGTTCCCTTGAACTCCTCGAAGATAACCTCGTCCATGCGGCTTCCAGTTTCCACAAGCGCGGTGGATATAATCGTTAGGCTGCCGCCCTCCTCGATGTTACGGGCCGCGCCAAAGAAGCGCTTGGGCTTGTGCAGTGCGTTGGAGTCCACGCCGCCGGACAGTATCTTGCCGGAGGTCGGGACGGTCTGGTTATAGCCCCTGGCAAGGCGGGTTATCGAGTCCAGCAGAATCACAACGTCCCTTTTGTGCTCGACAAGCCGTTTGGCCTTTTCCAGCACCATCTCGGTTACCTGGACGTGGCGCGTGGCCTGCTCGTCAAAGGTAGACGAGATGACCTCGGCCCGGACGGTGCGCTCCATGTCGGTGACCTCCTCGGGGCGCTCGTCGATCAAAAGGACGATAAGGTACACCTCCGGGTGGTTCTTGGTGATCGCGTTGGCGATCTTCTGCATCATTATCGTCTTGCCGGTTCGGGGGGGCGCGACAATCAGCGCGCGCTGGCCCTTGCCTATCGGACAGAACAGGTTGATAATCCTTTCGCTTACGGCATCGGTTCCGGTCTCCAGATCCAGCTTGCGGTCCGGGTACAGCGGGGTAAGGTTGTCGAAGGGGATGCGGGTCTGGCCCACCGTGGGGTCGTCGTAGTTGACCGTTTCCACCCGAAGCATGGCGAAGAAACGCTCCCCTTCCTTGGGGCTGCGGATTTGGCCGTAGACGGTGTCGCCGGTTTTCAGGCCGAAAAGCCGTATCTGGCTTGGGCTTATGTAGATGTCGTCCGGGCCGGGCAGGTACGAGTTCTGCGGGCTCCGCAGGAACCCGTAGCTGTCCGGAAGGATTTCCAGCGATCCGTAGGCATAGATAATCCCGCCGCGCTCGGTATGCGCCCTAAGCAGGGCAAAGACGACCTCCTGCTTTTTCATGACGACCATGTCGTCCTGCAAAATGCCGTAGCAAACGGCAAGTTCCCGCAGATCCTTCATGTTAAGCCGGATAAGCTCGTTGATGGTCAGCCGGGGCTTGCCGTTGTCCTGGTCAAGCCTTGGCTCCGGCTTGCCGTACAGGTTGGGCATGGAGGGCAGCTTGGGAAAGGAAGGCAAGGGCGCGGAGGCGTCGACCGGCCTTTCCGCCGGATCGCCCTGGGGAGCCTCCGCTCCGTGATCGACGGGAACCTCCATTCCGGCGTCCATCCTGCCGCCGCCGGAATGCCTGCCGCCGGATCTGTGCCCTTCCGTGGAATAAGTCGCGTGGCGACCCCTGCGCGCCTCGTGCTGCGGGGGCGGCCTTTTCGTTCTGCGCACTACGACGCGGGCGGGTCTTTCGCCGGCGTCAGTTTCCAGGGCAAAAGGGAGATTTTCCTGCGCGTCCCCGTTTTCCCCGGCCGTATCTTCGGGATTCATGGTTTCCTCGTTTTCCGTAAATTTGGGCTTTCTGCCCCTTCGAATCATTCCCATTGTTTAAACCACCTATATGGATTGCCGTTTTACGCGCACCGCACCAAGCCGCGCGGCGAGCACGGCAATATGACTAGCATTTTTTGATTAACGGGCTCAACAAAAGGCCGGACACTGAACCAAAGTAACTTCTCTGGATTGATGTTACCATCGTAGCCCATTACCCACAATTTGTCAAGAGGCCGGCGATCCAATCTCGCCTTGCGCCCAACAATTTTTAGTCCACGGCGCTAGCCGCGAGGGCGAGCAATTCCTCCAGCACCGCGGCGGCGGCCTGCATCCGCACCTCCGCCCGGCTTCCCTGAAAGCGCATTTCCCTTTCCACCGCCGGCGATCCGTCCCGCGACGCAAGCGATATCCAGACCGTCCCAACCGGCGCGGCGCTCCCGTCGCCCAGCGGCCCGGCAAGGCCGGTGACCGCGGCGGAAAACGACGCGCCGGCCTTCCGCAGGGCACCAACGGCCATCTCGGCCGCGACCTCCCTGCTTACCGGCCCGTGGCGCGAGACAAGGCCGCCGTCCAGGCCAAGCATAAGTTCCTTTGCCTTGGGGGAATAGCACACGAACGATCCCCACAGAACCGCCGACGCCCCGCTTACACGCGCCACAAGATCGGACACCAGGCCGGCCGTGCAGGATTCCGCGAGAACCAGGGTGCGCCCGCCTTGGGCCAGAAGCCCGACAAGGCGCGTCGCCGCCGACGCGGCCCTTGCCTCCGAATCCCCGAACAGCCCGGCCATTTCGGCTAGCCGCCCGCGCGCGCCAGCTCCGCCTTGATTTCGCCGACGGGGCGGGAAAAGATTTCCGGCTCGGCGTCGGCCCCGGTCATGCTGCATTGTCCACGGAACAGAACCCCGTCGGCAATCCGCAGCTTGGCCGCCACGACGTCGCCCTGAACCGTGGCCCCGCTCATCATGTCAACCTTGTCAAGGGCGAAGACGTTCCCTATGACGGTACCGTACACGGTAAGCGAGCTTACCTCGATACGATCCGCGTCCACGACCGCGTCCTTGTCCACAATCAACGCGCCGGAGGCCTCGATTGTCCCCTTGAACTTTCCCCGCACATGGAGCGTCTCGCCGAACCTGATATGCCCCCTGAAAACCGTGCGTTTACCAAGGGTTACCACCGGAGCGCCCTTTCTTTTGCCTTCCTGCCTGGACATCGCTACCGCTGTTCCTGCCGAAGGAATTTAAGGGCCTCTTTTTCCAGGGTGGAGATCCCAATCTCGTTCTTTTTAAGGTCCTCCCATTCGGAGACCGTCCTGCTGACCCTGGAATCCAGCCTCTCGATAAGCTCGCGCATTTTCCCGGTCTTGCCCAGGATTTCGTCCGAGGCCCCTTTCTCCAGATCGTCTATGCCCCTGGCGAAGTCCGAAAGGGTCTGCCGCATGTCGCGGTTCAGTTCCTCGGCAAGGCTAAGGCGGGACTCGCGCATCGCGACCTGGGCGAAAAGCTCGCGGGTCCGCAGTATCGACTTTATCCGCGCCAGCACCTCGGAAAAATTGAAGGGCTTGGTTATGTAGTCGTCGACCCCAAGCTCGAAACCGGCAAGCTTGTCCTTTACGTCGTCAAGGGCCGAAAACATGATGATGGGAATGTCCCGGTACTTGGGGTCTTCCTTCAGGGTCTTAGTCAGCTCCCAGCCCGACATCCTGGGCATGATATTGTCAAGAAGAATAATGTCAGGGTGGAACTCCTTCAGCTTTTCCAGCGCGTCCAGCCCGTCGGTGGCCTCCCCCACCGCAAAGCCGAGCTTGCTTAACATTAGCTGGAAAAAATCCAGGTTCACCGGGTCGTCATCAACAATCAGTATCTTGTTTCGGGCGTTCATTTCTTCCTTCTTTGTGGGTCTTCCGATTTTGCCCCGGGAGCCGCAGTTTGGCTTCCGGGGAGCTTTTTTATTATACACAATACGGCGCCAATAATCAATAACAAGGCGGCGGCGAAAGCAAAAGCGGCCCCCAGAAAATCCCCAAAGCGGGTGTATATCGTGGTGCGGTCCCTTACGATCGGAACCGAAACGGTAAGCCACGCCTCGGCAAACGGGGGCGCCATGGCGACGATCCTTCCGTTGGGGTCTATGCCGGCGGTCTGCCCGGACGCCGTGGAACGGACCGCGGACCGCCTGTTCTCGATCGACCGGAACACCGCCATTCCTAGCTGCTGGTTCTGCGAGGAAAGGCTCCAGGCCCAGGCCTTGTTGGAAAGGTTGACCAGCACCTCCGCGCCGCGCCTGACGAACTCCCTGGAAAGGTACCCGTAGGAATCCTCGAAGCAAATCGAGGTGGAAAAGTAAAAGCCCGGGCCGGGGAACACGGTAAACTCGGTCCCCTGCTCCCAGAAATGGGTGTCGGCATCCCTAAGCGCGCGGTAAACGCCGGGGAACCGGTCCCTGAACGGGAAATGCTCGGTAAACGGCACCAGGTGTATCTTTCGGTAGACCCCGGCAATCTCGCCGCCCTCGAAAAGCAGCGCGGCGTTGTAGCTGACGCGGAAATTTTCCCGGGGATCGGGGTTCCTTGCGGGATCCCTGCGGCTGTCGTCGTTGCCGATTACGAAGGGCACGTCCTGCAGGGCAAGGTAGTCCAGCAGATCCCTAACCAGCAGCCACGACTGCGGGTGCAGCCGGTAGGTCCGGTGCCAGTGAACGCTGGAGACAAAGGCCGTCTCGGACCAGACCACCATGTCCGGCCTGGGGTACGCCGCCAGGGCCTCGTCCGAAAGGCGGGTAAGGGTCTCAAAGTTCCTGCGGTGCGCCACTATGTCCCCACGCCAGGGATCGGTGTTGTGCTGTATAAGAGCGATGTTCGCGTGGGGAGCGCCGGAAAAATCCGACGGAACGGCAAGGCCGTAAACCAGCGTGGCCACAAAGGCCGCAAGCCAGCCAATCGCGGAAACCCTTTCCGCGCGGAAAAAAACCGCTATCCTGCGCGAGGCCTTGCGGGCCAAAACGGCCGGCAACCGCGGACGCGGCGAACCCTCCGGCGGCAAGACCCCCGCGGGCGTGCCCCCGCGCCCCAGGGCCGCCCCCAGCCAGGCGGACGGAAACACCACAAGCGCGGAAACCCCCCACACGCCGAATATGTCGGCAATCTGGATCAGGGGGATCACGCGCCACTGCGAGTACCCGGTTATCCCGTAGGGATAGCCCAGGAAACCCAGGGTACGGACATACTCGTAGGCAAGCCATATTACCCAATGGGCAAGGTAGGCTCTACGCGGGAAAAAGACGATGGCAAGCCTTAGCACGAAAAAGAGCAGGGCCATGTACAGCATGTAAACGCCGTGGACGATAATCCCCGCCAGGGGATGAAAGTCCGCAAGCCAGTAATTAAAAAGCAGATAGGCGGTATAGCCATACAGAGCCCCCCACAAGGCGGAGGCCCCAAGGCTTACCCTATACAGCAGAAAAAACACGGGAACGTATGCGACCCACGCAAGGAAGGGGACGCCGTTTTCGATTAGCGGGTTGGGAAAGGATCCGGCAAAAAGAAGCGCGGCAAGGGCCGTAAGTCCAAGGCCGGCAAGAAACGGCCTAATCATACGCCGGGATCCCCGGCGACCGCGCCCGCGTCGCCTTCGACAATGCCCCGCACGTCCCGTTTCAGATCCCGCCCCGGACGGAAAGACACAACGCCATGGGGACGCACGGAAACGGCCTCGCCGGTCCTGGGGTTGCGCGCGCCGGAACGGGCTTTCCGCACCTTTACCTCGAACGTGCCGAAGCCCCTAAGCTCTATGACATGGCGCTGCATCAGGGCGGACTTAATCTCGTGCACGAAAAGATCCAGCATCGTCCCGATTTCCCTGCGGCTCATCCCCGTCTTGCCGTACAGCGAGCCAACGAGATCGGCCTTGGTGAATTTTCTTTCCGCCATACCCCTCCCGCCCAGGCAGGACGTTACTGCGCCGCTTTCAGGGAATTGAAGAATTTCTGCATTCTGGATTTTTTCCGCGCCGCCGCGTTTCTTTTTATGATGCCCTTCCGCGCCGCCGTGTCAATCTTCCTGACCATTTCCTTAAGGGCGGCCTCGGATTCGGTAATACCGGTGTCCTTTTTCTGCGCCAGCGTGACAAATTTCTTGACGCTGGTCCTTACCGCGCTCTTTACCGCCTTGTTCTGCATCCTCCGGACCTCGCTCTGCCGGTGGCGCTTTTCCGCCGAACTCTTCTTCTTTGCCAAAGGGAACCCCCAATAATAAATTCATCACTGACCCACGCCTACCGCGAGCCTCTTGCCTGAGAATAACAACTTTCCGGGGCCGGTTACCCGCCCGGATACGGGTCTTTACTTAAAATCCGAGGGGCGGCGCTCAAGCCGCTTGCATTTCTCGCATTCCGCGACGTTCTTGACTTTGCCGCTCTCGAAAAGAGCCTTCATTTTGACCTCGCCGCCGCAGGAACAGAAAAATTTCTGGGACGCGCTCGAGGTTCGGCTGTTTTTACTGGCCTGGGCCATGGTTTCTCTCCTTGCCGGCTGGCCGGCTATGCCACAAGGCTACCCCGAAACCCCGGGGAATGTCAACACCTAGTCGTGCGACGGGTTGGCCTTTACCCTGGCGATGGCCTGGGCTACCGCCTGCTGGACGCTTTCGGCGTATTCCTGGTCGCTCATCGCCTGGGCGGCGTACAGCGTGCCCAGAAGCGAAAACCTGTATATGGGCTTTACCGCATTGAACGCCATGGCCGCCATGTCCAGAACGCAGTCGCTGCAGCGACAGAATTCCTCGTCGTCGTCGCCCTGAAGGGCTAGCTGTTTTTCCAGTTCCTGCAGAACAAGCTGCTCGGCCTCGTTTTTCAGCTGACTAAAATCGTACTTATCCGCAAATGCCATGTATACCTCCGACTAGTATAATTATATACAGGACGACGCCTTTTTTCAATTTGCCGCGGCCGAAAAACCCGCCGGCTCAACGCGGCCTTTGGGGCTCCTCCTCGCGGAACTTCGTGTACTTCGACTGCATCACGAGGTTTATGTGCCCCACCGGGCCGTTCCTCTGCTTCGCTATGATAAGCTCCACGGGAATGCCCTCCATGGGCTGCGCCTGTTCCTCCTCGCCCTCCTTTTTCCCCTTGTCCTTTTCGGGCGGCTTTCTATGAAGGAACATGACCAGATCCGCGTCCTGCTCTATGGAACCCGAATCCCTTATGTTCGCAAGGGTGGGCGGCTGGCTGTGCCCCGAACGCTCCATTTCCCGGTTAAGCTGGCAAAGGACCACAATGGGGATCTTAAGTTCCCGCGCGAGGCTCTTGATGTTGCGGGAAATCTCCGACATCTGCTCGTGGCGCGGCAGCATGGGGTTCTCGTGGCCTATAAGGCCAAGATAGTCGATGAAGATGATCTCCACCTCTTCCTTGGAGCGCAATTTTCGCGCCTGGGAACGAAGATCGCGGAGCCTCATGTTCGGCTCGTCGACTATGAAAAGCCTGCTCTCGCTCATCACGCCGACGGATCTAAGGATGTTCCTGAAGTCCTCCGGCTTGATGAACCCGTTCTGCATCTTCTTGCTTTCGACCATCGCCTCGCTGGAGATAAGGCGCTGGGCAAGGGCGATGTCGGGCATCTCGAGCGAGAAAAACCCCACCGAACGCTGTTCCCTGAACGCTATGTGGGAGGCCATGTTGAGGGCAAGCGCGGTTTTCCCCACCGAGGGGCGGGCCCCTATGACGATGAAGTCCGACGGCTGGAAACCCGTGGTCATCTCGTTCAGCTTGTCGAAGCCCGTGGAAAGGCCAGTAAGCGGGACCTTGGTCTTGTACACCTCCTCTATCCGGTCGAACGTCCGCCCCAGGACCTTGCTCAGCGACTCGTACTTGAATGCCTGCCTTTTGTCGCCAAGCTCGAAAAGGATCCTCTGTATCTCGTCGAGTATCAGAAACGGTTCCTTGGACTCGTTGTAGGCCTCCACCCCTATTTCCGAGGCCACCCTTAAAAGCGAGCGCCTAAGGGAATGATCCAGAACCGACCGTATATAGTATTCTATGTTCGCGCTGGACGGGATTACCGAGGTAAGGGAGGCGACGTAGGCCGCGCCCCCCGCCTCGTCCAGTTTCCCCTCCTTCCTTAGCTCCTGCACCACGGTCTGCATGTCCGGGCGGACCCTTTCGGAGGCGGTGTCCAGGCTTAGGATCGCCTCGTAAATCCTCTGGTGCGCCCTCGAGTAAAAATCCTCCGCCTTCAGGTGGTTCTGGTTCGCCGCCTCCACCGTGTCGGCGTCGAAGAGCATACTGCCCAGCGCGGCGCGTTCCATCTCGTCGTCATGGGGGGGTGTTTTATCCGGTGTCCTTGCCATTTTTCCCGAAAAAATTGATCGAAGGGCGTCCCGCAAAAACGGGGCGCCCGTCCTTCCCTACGCTTCCGCCGGCCCTTTTTCCGGTTCGTCCCCGGAAGCGGGCTCGGGTTCGGAAACCGCCGGAGCCTCCGCGACCGCCTCGTCAGTTGCGGGCGCCTCTCCGGAAACGGGAGCCCCGTCGGAAGCCGAGGCATCCCGGGAAACGGATTCGTCCATGGATCCCTCGTCCCTGCGACGGCGCGCCGGCCGAGCCGGGGCGCGGGGGGACTCGGTCTTTATCTCCTGGCCGATGACGGTAAGCTGGATTTCCGCCCTGGAATTCTCGTAGAGCCTTACGGTGGCCTTGTACTTGCCGACGACCTTGATGCTCGTCGCCGAAAGATCGATCCTCTTGCGATCGACGTCGAAGCCCTGCTTCCCAAGCTCGTCCGCCACCGTCTGGGGGGTAACCGCGCCGTAAAGTTTCCCGTTCGCGCCGGCCGGCATCGTCACCGAAATTTCCAGGTTTTCCAGCCGTTCCTTGATCCCCAGGGCGTCCTGCCGCTTGGCTGTCTTCCTTGCCTCTATCTCCCCCTTCCGCGCCTCGAACAGCTTTATCGTCTGGGGCGTGTACGGAAGCGCGATTCCCCTTGGGAAAAGATAGTTCCGGGCGTAGCCCCTCGCAACGTCCTTTACGTCCCCCTCCTCGCCCAGGGTCGCAAGATCCTTGTTCAAAATAACCTTCACGCTCATGCCAAGCTCCTTTGGAAAGCCGCCCCTAAAAGCCGCCCCCACGATTGATTTTCCGGCCGCCGGACGGCGGCCGTTTTTTCGGGCGCCGCGCCAGGCGGCTTCCGTCCCCGGAGTAGGGGCCGTCCCGGTAATCCATACAACTACGCCCTTTTTAAGTGGGCGAAGAATCCCGTCTCGCCGCCCGCATGGGAAGCCAGTTTTCGGCAATCCCAAGTACGAGCAACGCGCCCAGGGCCACAAAGTTAAGACCCGGGCTGAACACCACGATGACGAACAGCGCGCCAAGAAGCACGCGCAGCACCCGGGGAACGGGCCTGCGGGCAAGGTTGAACAGCACCACACCGCCCCCCTGGGCAAGAAACACCAGGGCGCACATGACCAGCAGGTTCCACGCGGCAATCTCCACGGCCTGCAGGGACAGCACCCTGCCGAGCAAAATCGCCGGAAGGCTTAGGGAAAAGAACAGTATCGTCCTTCGCGGGGCGAAAAACCCCGACAAGTCCCCGGCGCCCCCGGCCTTCCTGCGGAACAGCCTTGCCAGGGCAAAAGCCATCTGCCGGCTGAAAAACAGAAGAAAGACGGCCGAGAACAGCGCGCCCCCCCTTAGCGTTATCGCCACGACCATCCCGATAACCCGTTCCGCGTCGAGCGCCTGTTCCAGAACCGACTGCCTGACTGCATCCCCGCCGGCCACCGAGGCGATGTACGCCGAAACCAGCGGCTCGATACGCGGGGCAAGCGCGGAAAACCCGTCCCGCCCGAACCAGAGCGTCGTGCCAAGGAACATAAACGCCACCACGACGGAAACGACGACAAACCGAAAAAGCGTGCGAACCCGGGGAAAAGCCGGCGCCAGGCTCTCTTCCGGCAACCGCCCGGACACAGCCTGCCCCGCCAAGTCCACCCATGGGGGGTTACCGGCCATTACCCAGGTAAACCCCTTGGCAAGAACCAAGAAGTACAGCAAATCAAGGCCGACGCCCGTCCCGCCGCCCAGGGAAAGCGCCACCGCCAAAACCCCGTAGCCAAGCGCCGCCATGCCAAAGGCGATCCACGCAACGGCGGCGCCGTAGGCCACCGCCGAAAACCCCAACGGAACAAGAAAAAACAGGGAAAAGACCCCAAGTCGCATCATCACGACGCAGACGACCGCACAGACAATAGCCGGAACAAGCAGAGTCCTGTTGTCCCTGATCGTCGATACGACCCTGTCCATCGTAAACGGCGCTTAATCCGACACGAACGGAAGCAGGGCGATTACCCTGGCCTGCTTAATGGCCATAGCCAAGGCCCGCTGGTGCTTCGCGCAGGTCCCGGTGATTCGCTTGGGAAGTATCTTTCCGCGCTCGGTTATAAAGCGGCGAAGGGTGTCGGCGTCCTTGTAGTCGGCCTTGAGCTTTTGCACGCAGAACCTGCACACCTTCTTCTTGAAAAAAGGCTTGCCGCCCCGGCCGCCCCGACCCATTCTGTCGTCGCCGTCGCGGCCCTCGCGGATATCCGTCCCATGGTCGCGGCGATAGGGCCGTTCGCCCTCCGCCCCATGCTCCCGGCGGAAAGGCCTTTCGCCTTCCGGCGGCTGTTCAGGGGTGAAAGGCTTTTCGCCCTCGGTATTTTTTTCGTCAGACATAACTGCTCTCCTTGCAATAAATTAAAACGGAATGTCGTCGGCGAAGCTGTCCTCCGCCGGCCCCGACCCGCCCTGGGGCTGCCAGGACTGTCCCTGGCTTTGGGGCGCACTGTAGCCGCCGCCCCCCTGGCCTCCCGAGGCGCCGGGGTTCCCGCCCAGGAACTGGATATTGTTCGCGACAATCTCCACCTTGGAACGGTTCTGCCCATCCTGCTGCCAGCGATCCTGGCGAAGCTCGCCGTCAACGCCTATCATTTTCCCCTTGGTCATGTACTGGTGCACGGCCTCGCCGCGCCTGCCCCAAAGAACGACGTCGAAATAGCTAACCTCTTCCTTCCACTCGTCGCCGCTTTTGACGTTGCGGTTCACCGCGACGGAAAACTTGCATACCGAGGTGCCGCTCGCTATCGACTTGAGTTCGGCGTCCCTGGTCAGTCGACCGACCAGCGTCACGCGATTCAGATCGGCCATGGCCCTACTCCTCGATCCTCACGAACAGGTATTTGACAAGGCCCGGGTTAAGCTTAAACACCTTGTCACAAACGGCTATCTTGGCGGGATCCGCCTTCAGCGTGAACAGGACGTACTTTCCCCGTTTTCTCTTCTTGATTTCGTAGGCGAGATCGCGATCCCCGAGTTCGTCGGTTTTTTCGATCTCCGCCCCATTGGCGGAAAGGTCGCCGAGCAAGCGCTCGCGACCCGCCGTGTGCTGGTCTTCTTCCAAGGGGAAGATAACCATCAGCTCGTATCGTCGCATATGTCCTCCTTGTGGACTGGGTTTTCCCCGTCCGGCACCATCCGCGCCGGAAAAGAGGTATTTACAAAATACTAGCAAAAAAACCGGAAAATGGCAAGTAGCCCGCGCTATTCCCTTGCCGGACTCGCCGGCCGTATCACGGGTTCCTTGGACTCCTGTCGGGAAAACGCGCAAGCCCTGCGGGCGGCATCCGCCGGAAGTGTCGCGAACGAACAGAAATCCTTCATCTCTATTTCGTCCACCAGCCGCCCGGGAACCCCGCCAGCACGCATCAGGTATGCCGCTATTTCCCTGGCCCCCGCTCCGTGCTGCCTTCCCTGTCCGACATACAGCCGGATAAAATCCTCCATTCCCCCGGCTCCCCGGCCCGCCCCGCGTTTGCCGGCCGGCACTCGGCGGTCTTTCCCAAACGCCGACTGCTTCCGGCTTTCCGAAAGCCCGCGCCCGCCAGCCTTGCCAAAGTCCCGGCCCCTTGCCGGGCTTTCCACGTGACCCGGAACATACCGGTCGTCCCTGTCCGCACGGCTTCTCGATCGCCCACGCCGCCGGTCGTCCCGACCCCTGCCCACGAAACCCCTGCCGGGATCGGCAAAGTCTTCTTCGGTAAATTCGGTTATCGGGCCGTAGCGATCGGGATCCAGAAGCCTGCCGTAGCTCATCGTCACAAGCGCCTCGACGGCCTTTTCCGCGCCCATCCTGTCGATAAGGTTGCGACAGACCTTGGCAAGGAACGGCGAAACGGGGGCCGAACCCGAAAGATCGTGGTCGTCCGGCAAGGCGTTCCCGGCACTCGCGACAGCCGAGCCGTCGGGAGGCACCGCCTCCGGCGCGAAGGGTTGGACCTCCACATGTGGCAGATCGGCCTCCGCAAGGTTAAGCCCGGGCAGGGCCGCAACTGCCGCAGAGCTAATCCGCCGGCGCAGGGCCTTCATAACGACCTTGACCGAAGGAACCTTCAGCCAAAGAATACCGGTGCCGATGTTCTTTTCCATCATCTTGGAGAACAGGTGCAACCTTCGCCTGTCGGCCAGGGTCGCAAGGCTTATCGCGACACCTCGCCGCCCCGCCCTGCCCGTCCTGCCAATGCGGTGGACGTAGGTTTCCCGGTCGTTGGGAAGATCCCAGTTTATTACGTGACTCAAATGCTCGATGTCCAGACCCCTGGCCGCGACATCCGTGGCGACAAGTATCGCCGGCTCGCCGCCCTCCACGGCGCGGTGCAGACGGAAACGCCGCAGGGTACGCTCGCGGACTTCCTGCGAAAGATCGCCGTGTATCGCCTCGGCGGGATAGCCCGCCTCGACCAGCCTGCGGGCAAGCTCGTCCGTCTCCACCTTGGTGGCGCAGAAAATAAGCCCGTAGAATTCGGCCGCGCTGTCTATAACCCGCCTTACCGCCTCAAGCTTGTCCTCGCGCTTTACGAGCATACAGAACTGGTCAACCAAAGGTTTTTCGTCGTCGGGCGCGGTATCAACTATGATTTCCGCGTCCCCGATGTGCTTCCGTATAACCTTTAGAATGGGATCCGGCATGGTGGCCGAAAAAAGGGCAATGTGCAGCGAGCGCTTGGCCTGCTCACCGTCGCGATTGCCGGCCTGAACCGCCGCCAGAATCTTCTCGACATCCTCGAAAAAACCCATGTCCAGCATCTCGTCGGCCTCGTCCAGAATGAACCAGTCCACCGACGAAACGTCCAGCGACTTGCGCTCCATGAGATCCATGACGCGCCCCGGAGTCCCCACCACGATTTCGGTGCCCCGCCTAAGATCCATTATCTGGTTCCGTATGGAAGCACCGCCGTAAACGGCTGTAACCCTGGGATAGTTCCCCGAAACCAGGGAGGCTATTTCCCTTGCAACCTGCAAGGCAAGCTCCCGGGTGGGGGCAAGAATAAGGGCGCGCGGGGCGTGACCCGCCTGGGTCAGCCTCTCGATTAACGGAATGCCAAAGGCGGCGGTCTTTCCGGTCCCCGTGCGGGCCTTAACGATACAATGGCCCTCGTCGGCAAGCAGCCTGGGAAGCGCGATTGTCTGAATTGTGCTGGGTCCAGCCCAGCCTTTACGTGCAATTGCCTGAAGCATAGCCTCGGACAAGCCGAAAGAGGAAAATGTATGGTTTTCGTCAACTGTCATATAAAATTAACGGGCAGGCGGCTAGGTGCATAACTAGTTGCTCCTGCCCGTATCCTTGTTTATTACTTCCGCGTTTTACAGCAGAGGCGCCGGAATCAATGCCTGTTCCGTTTCCTTGTCAAAGTAGCGCGCCTTCTCCATCCTGGGGATAAAGGTCGCGGTGTCGCCAACCTTGAACGTAAAGTGGGGCTCGGTACGGGCAACCAAAGGCTGGGTGCCGGTGGAAAGCCACAGGTGCGTGTCCGCGCCCAAGGGCTCGACCACGGTTACCTTCGTGCTAAAGCTGTTGTTCCCGCCGCTCTGGGTATAGTCCAGATCCTCCGGGCGAATGCCGAAGTGAACCTGCTTGTTGATTTGCCCCTTAAGGTACTCAACGTGGCCCGGATCGGGCTTGATCCTGAACGAATCCTTGCCCTCGGCCAGAACCATCGCGCCGTTTTCTTCCAATACAGTAACGGTAAGGAAGTTCATGGGCGGGGATCCGATAAAGCCGGCGACGAACTTGTTGGCCGGGTGGTTGTACAGGTGCAGGGGCGCGCCAATCTGCTGGATAAACCCGTCCTTCATTACGACAATCTTGCTGGCCATGGTCATGGCTTCCACCTGGTCGTGGGTAACGTAGACGATGGTCGCGTTCAGGCGAAGGTGAAGGCTGGAAAGCTCCGCGCGCATCTGGACGCGCAGCTTCGCGTCAAGATTGGAAAGCGGCTCGTCGAAAAGGAAGACCTTGGGGTTACGGACAATGGCGCGACCCACCGCGACGCGCTGCCTCTGGCCGCCGGAAAGGGCCTTGGGCTTGCGGTCAAGAAACTTCTCTATATCAAGGATTTTCGCCGCGTCCTTGACCCGCCTTTCTATCTCGTCCTTCGGCACCTTCTTTATTCGAAGGCCGAAAGCCATGTTTTCGTAAACGTTCATATGGGGATACAAAGCGTAGTTCTGGAACACCATCGCTATGTTTCTGTCCTTGGGCGGAACATCGTTCATAAGCTCGCCGTCGATATACAGCTCGCCCTCGGTAATGTCCTCCAGACCGGCAATCATACGGAGAGTGGTGGATTTACCACAGCCCGACGGCCCTACAAGTACGACAAATTCCTTGTCCTCGATCGTGATGTTGGCGTTCTCGACGGCGCGGACATTGCCCTCGTACACCTTCCCGATACTTTTCAGTTCCACTTTTGCCATGTTATGGCCTCCCTACAGGGTTATTTTATTACGCCCTTCCGCTGGGGAAGCGCGGTATTGTCCATTTTAGGCACCAGGGCAAGTTTTGTCAATAGCTAGTTTCCCCATTGGCCCCCGGGCGCGCCTAACGTCCTCCCGCATGGCGCAACGGCTGGTTGCCGTTCCAGGCGACAAAGGTCCTTACCGACCAGTGGTCCTTTCGGGTGTCAGGAAAACCCTCGAAAGATCCCCTCTCCCTTACGCGGGAAAAAATAGTGCCCAGAGATATGCGCCGCGAAACAAGGTGCGAGAAACTGACGTCAAAAAAGCGCCATCTGGTAAAACCCTGCGTAAGCTCGCTGGTTCCGGGAAAAGGCCACATTACATAGTGAAAACCGCTGACATCAATCCTGCTTCGCCTGCCGATTTCCAGACCGGACGAATGCTTCAGGTTAAAGCCGAAGCCAAAATTGTTAAGCTCGTGCGTAAGCCGATCGTCGCCATAATCGGGCCGCCTTGGCCTGCCCGCAGGGTAGTGGAACTTGGACGCGCCGAAAAAGGTAAAGCCCGCGTGCGTACTTGTCCGCCAGATCGTTTCCGGCCCGACGCCGGGCAACAGGATCTGCCTGTGCTTTGCCGTCCAGCCCAGGGCGCTGCTGTACATGTCGATGGTGCCGTCGGTTATGCCGTGCTGCCCGATCGAGGCAAAGTCCATGTGCAGCGAAAGCCCGGTGCTTAGGGACGTCCTTTCGGTGTGCAGGGGCGAAAACGAGAACAGGTAGCCGTCGGCAAAAATCCGGAAGTCCTTGTGGTTGCCGAGGTCCATGCCAAAGGAGGTGGCCAGCTCGAAATGCCTGAAGGGAACCCAGGTGTTCTGCACGAAGGGATCGCCGTAGACAATCCTGAAGCCCACGTCGGCCAGAGGCCCCCTATGGAAAAACCTTTCGGCATGGCCGCCCGAACCTGAAACGGAATAGTAGGTGCTACCGAAAGCGGCCGCCAGGTATACCCGCATGTCGTAAAAGTTATTTTCGACCCGGGGCGGCTCCCACCCGGTTACAAGGCTTTGGAAACCGGCGGCCGGGTTAATCAGGAAGGCCAGGGGCATCGGGATCCCCGCGGCGCGAGCCTGCAGGAACAGTCGGTACGTAATCTCCCCCAGGACTATGCCGGCCGGAACCGTGGTATAGAAATCGTTTATGGACGAAAGCTGGCTCTCGCCGAACAGTTCCCACGCGGCGCTGCCGAAGGCGGCGAAAAATATGGAACCGTAGAACCCAAACCCGTTGGCCCGTCCCGCGCCGAAGTAAATCATCCCCTGGACAGGGTGCCCAAAGTGGTTCACCAGGAAACCGTCCGTGTCCTCCCATTTCCACGGGGTGGTAAAGTTGCGGCGAACAGAGGCGGCGGAAGGCAGGGCCCAAGGCATCCTAGTCACGTATGCGTTGAAGAGCGTGAGTACCCCGTTGCTTAGCAGGGATACCCCGCACGCCATAAGCCCGTGCCTAAGGTTTGCCCCCAGCCCCCTGGACACGGGGTCGTCCCATGCCATGTTCCCGGGAAATTCCGGCTCGTCCAACGTGTCCTGGGAATACCCATAGCGAGCCGACAGCAAGAAAACGCACAGGGACAGAAAAAAGGCCATGCCAGTGCCTGAACGAAAGATTCGTTTTTTTCTGGCCATGGAACAGTGGCGCATAGATTCCTCCCCCTAACAATGCCCCTGAGGCTAAGGCCAAATGCTAAACATCGGGTAAAGCAAAGGTAAAATTCAGGTAAACTCAAGGCGGCGTTGGCATGGAATCAGTGGCGCCGCACAGGAAGCCGATTCTGGGAAAACGAGATCCAGGGATCGTCTTCCACCCAGTGCCCCGGCCGCGTTTCCGGCAACGGTTTGGCGGCCGCCACCTTCGCCCTCCCCGCTTCCGCACCACCAGGCAGGAACGCGGTTACACGCACCCCTGTGTACAGTTCAAAAGATAACCACTCCAAGGCCCAGCCTTTCAAGATCCGGAAAGGCCTGCAAAAGCAAGCCAAGGGTACCCTGCCCATTGGTAAGCCTTAGCCTGCCGCCAAGAATTTGCCAGGTTGCCGAGCCAGACTCGGAGCCGTCCGACGCGGCCCCCACAGCCTGGACTTGGGACATGGTTAGGAACAGCCTGTTTCCGTCCACCGACCATGCGGCGGCACTGTCATGGATTGTTCCGGTGCCATTGGCATTGATCCTTAAAAATTCAACACCTTCAATTCCCCAACTGCCGACAAGGGATGCCGGAATGCCGCCCGCTTGGTCGCCACCACCCAGCCTGTCAAGGTCAGGCAAGATCTGCAAAAGCGCGCCATGAGCACCCTGCCCATTGGAAAGCCTTAACCTGCCGTCAACGATTGCCCAGGCCGCCGAACCTGACGCGCCCCCCATGTTCAGGGTCAGCCTGTTTCCGTTTACAGACCATGCGGCGCTGTTGCCATGAATCGATCCGGTGCCATTGGCATTGATCCTTAAAGTTTCAATACCAGTGCCGGTATCCCCCCAGGAACCAACAAGCTGTGAAGGTATCGCGCCGCCGCCGCCGTTGCCAGAATCCGCTGCATCGCCCCCGCCCAGCCTGTCAAGATACGTGAGCATATTCATCGCCGCAGCCATAGAGCCTTCCCAGTCGGAAAGCCTTAGCCTGTCGCCAACGATTGCCCAGGTTCCGGCGGTGGATGTGACACCCACGCCACCGTCGGGTATCAGGGTCATGGTCAGCCTGTTTCCGTCCACCGACCACCTAAGCTCGCCACCGGTAATTGTCCCCACTGTTCCAGAGCCATCGGCATTGATCCTTAGAACCTCGGTATCCGTATCGCGATCCCCCCAGGAACCAACAAGCTGTGCGGGAATGGATCCCGCACCATTGTCGCTGTCATCGGGATCCATAGGGCAGCCAGCAAACAGGGCCGCAAGCGCGAAACAGGCAACCGCTGTCGTGAATCGTATTGGTTTAAACGCCGCTTTCATTCCAGGCAAAACCTCCGTGCCTCTAAGGCGCCCTGCCCGACCGCCTCAAGAGTTCCAAGTTATCGGGGAACGATGTGGCAGCGGGTGCTGGCTGGAATGAGGAAAATGGTATAACGTTGTTGCCAGCATTGAATGTCCAGTTTGGCAGAGTATACATATACGACACCTCCCCTTCAATAAACAACAGATTAACATCATAATCCCCTGGAGCAAACTGAAGACTAAAAGTTGTGAAAGAGCTTGCGGAGTATATATCTGCCCAGGCAAGCCAATCCCCCATCCCAGGAGCAAGCAAGGCCAGAAAAACCCACTTGCCATGATACTCAGGCAGTATTCCAGTAACGGTTATGGTAATTGGTCTTACCTCTATAGTGAGGTCGGTAGTGGTTAAATTACGCTGAGCGAAAAAAGTACCGTTGCTGAACATGCCACGTTCGGCTGTACCATTAGCACCGAGAGACAACGACACTTCCCCGTTCGCGGCAGTGTTTGCAAGTCCAGCTCCCGCATCATTGCCGTGGATAATCCCGTTGCTTATGCGGAAAGTTCCAGCAGGAACCCTCACCCCACCACCGATATTGCCAGCGTGATTGCCAGAGATTGCTCCGCCGAGCATTGTAAATGTACCATTGGCCAGCACTCCGCCACCATTGGTGTCGCTAGTATTGTCGTAAATTGTACCACCGTGCATGGTAAACACCCCTCCGCCAGCAACATTCACTCCGCCAGCAGTCTCAGCACTATTGCCAGAGATTGTACCCTCATACATGGCAAAGGTACTGTTATTGCCGGCAAGAGACACTCCACCACCCCAACCAGTTCCAGCGGGAACAGTACCATGAATAATCGCGGTATTATCAGAGATTGTCCCAGCTTGCATGGTAAACGTGCTACGAAGGCCGACAAACACGCCGCCGCCACTGCCCGAGCCGAAGTTTCCTCCAGATGTATTGCTCGATATTGTCCCACCGTACATGGCGAACGTACTGTCATTGTCGATATGCACGCCACCTCCGTGTCCTTGAGAAGAAGCATTGTTGGAGATTGTCCCACCGTGCATGGCAAATATTCCACCCCCGCTGACATGTACACCACCACCTCCAGCTGGAGAGTTATTGCCCACTATTGTCCCATAGTACATGGTGAATATACCACCCTGCACTCGAACTCCGCCACCCCCTCCCCCAGACTCAACCTGGTTACCAGAGATTGCCCCACCATGCATGACAAACATACCACCGCTGTTGACAAGCACACCGCCACCGACATTTCCAATGGCGACACCCCTATTATTTACTATTCTTGATCCATCATTCATAACCAGGGTGCCACCGTTATTGACAAGCACAAGACGGCTATTGTTCCAGCCCTGACCGCTAGCGTGGGGTCCCAACGTGATGTTTTCGTCCAACACAAGGGTAAGGCCAGAACCTATTGTAAAGATGGCTCCCATGTTGGGGCGATTGATGACACGAGCCACACCGATACCCCTAAGGGTGACGGTAAGATTCGTTCTTCCAGTGGGCAGCGCTAAATTAGCAGCACTAAGAGTTGCGTTGGCACTTACCTCGACAAGATAGTAATTGCCACTCTGCGAAGAAGCTCGCAGCCAGGCCAACTGCTCGGCAAGGTTAAGTCCGGATACTACTATAGGATCCTCCCTAGTACCAGCACCGGTGCCACCAGGAAAGTTTACAGTAACGATTGCCGTTCCGTACACCGTGTTATCAAACGTTGAGGTCGCCCGTACCGTAAGTGTTGGAAGAGTTTCGGCGACTGCCACCGTAAGAGTGCCATTGAACTGGTTGATCGTGGTTTGAGAGTGCCTACCATCCGCTGTCGTTTCGATAATGGACCATGTCACGCCCTGCGGAGGGTTGCTAATTCCTGTCACCATGGCGGTAAATTGCCGCGGTACGCCTCTGTCGACACTAACGGACTGCGGACTTACCGTAACGCCAGTTACTGATACGGGATAGATTGATGTTATCTCAAAGTCCCGCGTAAAAGGCATCCCCAAAGCCACGCCGTCGGCTATGGTTGCCCTTACCGTTACAGTCCCTTCCGCCGTCGTGTTCAGAGTGTTGCCGGTTATGGTTGCGCCAGTGGTTCCAGCACCTTGGACACTCCATACAATTATCCAATTGGTCGCGTTCCACGGAGTAACCGAGCCGGCCAGGTGCAGGGGCGTTCCCACCGTCACCGAGTCCAGCCAAGCTGGCATGGTTATCCCAGTTACTGGCACAAACAGTGCGGTTACCAGTATGTCAAAATCCTGCGTAAAATCTGTCCCGACAGCCAAACCGTTGGCTATGGTCGCCCTAACCGTTACAGTCCCAGCGGCCATCGTGTTCAACGTGTTGCCAGTTATGGTTGCGCCAGTAGCCCCAGCATTTTGGACGCTCCAGGCAATCGCCCTGCCGGTCGCATTCGCGGGCTCAACCGTGCCGGTCAAGGGCAGGGGCGTTCCCACCAGAGCCGAGGTTTGCACGCCGGTTATTCCGGTTACTGGTACAAACAGATCGGTTACGGTTATGGAAAAATACTGCGTATGGTGTATCCCGACAGCCAGGCCGTTGGCCACGATTGCCCTTACCGTCACCGTACCTTCCGCAGCCGTGTTCAGCATGTTCCCATCAACTATGGTAGCACCAGTGGCTCCCGCGTTTTGGATGCCCCAGACAATCGCCTGGTTGGTCGCGTTAGGCGGGGTAACCGTGCCGGCCAGGGGAAGGGGTATTCCCACCGTCGCCGAGTTAGGCACTCCGGTTATTCCGGTCACCGGCACAAACGGGCCGTAGTCAACGGGAGCCCATCTTGCATACAGGACGGTATTACTTAACGGCGTAAAGTGGGCACCAGCTCCGAAACTCACCCCCGTACCTTCGGCATTCGTGTTCCACCCAAGGAAAGCATACCCTGCTCTTGAAAGCCCTTCGGAGCCAGGAAGATTCATGCCGAAACCCGCCACCACCAGCATCGGTACAGGAGGGCTCCCGCCGCCGCCGTTGGCGTCGAAGCTAACAGCTAATTGACTCACACCTACAGGCATCCACGTGGCATACAGGGTCATGCTCCTAGGCGGTGAAAAGAGGGTGCCCACGCTGTGCCGGGCTCCCGTACCATCTATGTTTTCATTCCATCCGCTAAAAACATGCCCGCTTTTGGAAAGCATGTGACCTGCCGGAATCGTTATGTACAAACCCCGGCCCACCGTCTGGGCGGGCACCTGCCCAGTACCAAGGTTGGAGTTAAAGCTGACGGTCAAGGCGTCCACCCACCTTGCGTAAAGGATAGTGTCCGTGGTTAGCGTAAACGTGGCACCCGCATTGTAGTTCCTTCCCGTGCCAGCGGCATTCGTGTTCCACCCGCCGAAAGAAAACCCGTCTCTTGAAATCCCAGTACCACCAGGAAGTGTTATCTCCCCACCCTGGGTTGTCCTTTGTTCGGGCACCGACCCTACGCCACCGTTTGCGTTGAACCTTACGGTGACATACCCAACTGGGTTCCACATGGCATAAAGGGTTATGTTTCCAACCGGCGAAAATGGAGCATTCGCACTGAAATGCACTCCATCGCCATAACGAACTGTATTCCACCCGCCGAAATTATACCCAGGGTTTGAGAGAGCGCCGCCAGCGGGAAGCGTTATGCTGGAACCTGAGTTTACCATCTGCGGGGAAATCGTCCCAGTGCCCCCGTTGGCATTGAATGAAACGGTGAAAGTCTCCATGAAGGTCCACATTGCAAAGAGGGTTACGTCTTCGACCGGCGTAAACGCGGCGTTCGCGCTTAAATGGGTTCCGTTGCCGCAGCGCATCGTGTTCCACCCAGCGAAAACATGCCCGTCTTTTGAAAACCCGGCTCCACCGGAAAGCGTTATGCTGGAACCAGCGTTTACCTCCTGCGGAGAAATCGTCCCTGCCCCGCCATTGGCATGGAACGAAACGGTAAACGTTGGAAGCCTAGTGGGATCCCCGCAGGACGCGAAAAACACGGCGCAGGCGGCAAGGGCAATAATACCCGCGCAACCTTGTGACAAAAACCGACTCTTGTTTAGCATTTTGCAACTCCTTTACTTCTACTGAAAGCGATATGTGAACCCCATCGCAACCTTGTGCATAAACCATGTGGAAAAGTTGGTCCGCAGGGAATAGGAAATGTCCAGTATGTTTCCCACGTTGAAACCCGTGGTAAAATCCGCCAATAGAAGCCTATTTCGTATGACGGTGCCGGGAACACGGATTTCTTCTATAAAAAGGCCGCCACCGGCACCTATGTGCCAGGCAAAAGGAAAGGGAAGGGCGTCGAAAGGCAGGAAAAAGGCGTAGCTGGCAAACGGGAATACCGAAAAAAAGCCCTCCACATTTGGCAGGTTGCTAATAAAGCCCAGGTCACAGCCAATCCTTATGAACGACCGTGGCAGCGGCGCAAGGGTCACCTGCAGGGTGCCTATAACCCAGGGATCGGCAAAAGCGGTGCCGACGGAAGCGCCCACGCTCCAGAACCTTGTCGGATCCGCCTCTCCCAACAGATACCTGACAACGCGATCCCCGCGGATGGTCTCGGTATGGGAAACCCGAATAACGGCGGTCTCGACGTCGATTACCCGCACCCTAAGGCGATGGGCATTCCCGTGGGGCTCAAACACACCGGTAACAATGAGCTGGGCGCCGAAAAACCTGCCGATGGACTGCGCCGTCGCCTCATCGACCTCCCAGGACATGTTGAAGTCCAGCTCGTCCCTAAGCAGGGCAAGCTCGACGTCGCCCCGCAATACCACTGCGAACCTTCCCATGCCCACGAGGGTGTCAACCATCCCGTCAATCAGGTAGTTTGACATCCTGTCGGAACCTGCCTGCATGGATGCCACAGCAATCCTTGCGCCAGTTTCAAACCCGGCGGAAAGGCTTTCCGCCGCGCTCCGGATTGCATAGTCAAGATGGGCCTGGGCGTGCGCCGTTCCCGCCCCGAGGATCGCCAGCAATGCCGCCATAGCTATTTTTTTCTTCACTATTGCCACATGCCTAAGAAAGCCTCCGCAGGAAAATACAGGCGGCGTTTTCCCAAGAACTACACTAAAAGCGAGGAAAGTATATTCTGTCAGACAATTGACAAGGTTACCTAGAGGATGAGTATAATGCCCGATGCCCGATGCCCGATGCCCGATGCCCGATGCCCGATGCCCGATGCCCGATGCCCGTAGGCAATTCGGCTTCGCCGAATTGCCAGAAGCCGAAGCCAGGAATTTGCACCAGTACCGTGAACGCTTGAACCGTTGGTTCTACTCACTTCTACAACCTTAGAAACGGGCAATCTTTTTAATCGCCCTATTTTTGTATGGTAGTGTACCACTCGCGGATTGTAAGTGTCAAGTGGCTAGATGCCAATTTTCACGACAGGTGCGTGAACGAACCACCGCATAACATGCCCCCCAAGGAAATGGGGTACAGAGCCGCCCGTGAACCATATACCAGCTTACGGCAGATGCTGCGTGGTTTTTAGGGAAAGAAGAATTTCCCTTCTGCCTCAAAACAGCGGCCAGATACAGGCGGCGGTTTTTGATCCAAAAACAACGCTCTTGAACAACCGCCCGCTTTCATGCTAGGTTTACGGTGCAAGGCGGTGTCCCAATGGAAACCTTTGGGCGCCGTAACTTTTATAACGTAAGGAAGTACCTATGAATGATTTCGTTTTCCATCTCTTAATGGCAGGACCCCCGGCTGACGGGGCGGCACCCGGCAATCCCATTGTGACCTTTCTCCCCTTTATCGCGATCATCGCAATCTTCTATTTCCTGATAATCAGGCCCCAGAGTAAAAAACAGAAGGAAACCCAGAAGATGCTCTCCACGCTAAAGAAGGGCGACAAGATTATCACTGTCGGCGGCATACACGGGACGATCCAGACCGTAAGGGAGCACTCGGTTGTCGTAAGGGTTGACGACAACACCAGGATCGAGTTCAGCCGCAGCGCGGTTTCTTCTATCGTAAGCCCGGGCTCCGGCAAGGAAGACAAGAGCGAGGAAAAGGAAAACGGGGATTCCGAGTCCAAAGGCGAAGACGGCGACGAGAAGTAAGGGCATACTTCGTTCGGAGTAATTTGCCGTAAAGTTCGTAAGCAAGAAAAGCCCCGGATTATTCACCACAGGATAAACCGGGGTTTTTAATAAGGAGAGACGTAGATGAGAAAAAGGTATCGGTTCGCCATTATCATGGTGGTATTGGCGGTTTGTTTCGTTTTTTTGTGGCCCAGCATAAGCTGGCATTTCCTGACCCCTAGGGATCAGCAGGCCCGCGCCATGCAGACTAGGGAACAGATTAGGGACAACGCCAGGCAGCGCGCGGGGATGGACTTCCAGCGGCTTCTTGAGGCAGCCCGCGAGGGCGGGGAGGTTCCAGAGGATCTTTCGTTCCTGATAAGACAGGGAAGAAGGCTGGTCAGGGATTTCAGGCTTACGGCACCAGATAACTGGGATGCGTACAGCACCTTACGGGTTTTCGAGAGTGCCGGTCTGCGCCCGCCGGAGATTCGGTACGCCATCGAGACCGTGTACCGGGAAGAGGTTTTCTCCCTAAGATCCCTGCAAAGGCGGGCCGTTCAGCTTGGCCTGGACCTTTCCGGGGGCTTGAGCATTATCCTTCAGGCGGACATGGACGCTTTCCAGGAAAGGTTCCGGGAAAACAACGAGCGGCTTCCTAACGATATGGAGCGCAGCGACGCAATGGACGGTACCCTGATGGATCTTAACAGCCGTATCGACCAGTTCGGCCTTACCGAGCCGGTCATTCGGCGGCAGGGGCCGGAGCAGATTCTCGTGGAGATCCCCGGTAGCGCGGATCCCGAAAGGATTAACGACATCATCATGGGCAGGGGAAACCTTGCCTTTCACATAGTGGACGACGAGGCCACGGCGGCTTTCAACATGTTCTTCAGCGCCAACCCGTTCACTACCTTTGACGCGCACGGAAACCTTTTGGACCCGACCATCGTCCCTGCGGACGTGGTAATCCGCGGCGTGTTCGAGCAGGATCGCTACGGCTTGGTTGAGCCGGTCTTTAACCTGGACGGCACGCCCCGTTACGTGGCGATCAGAAGGGAAGTGGGACTTAGCGGGTACCGCATCCGCAGTGCCCTGGTGGAGCGGAGCCAGCTTGACGGCAGACCGGAGGTTACCTTTATCCTTGACGGCGAGGGCGGGGATATTTTCTGGCAGCTTACCTCGGCAAACGTGGGAAGAGCCATGGCAATCGTGCTCGACGACCGGGTAAGGTCCCAGGCGACGATCCAGACGGCGATTCGCGAAAGGGTGCGCCTTACCGGCTTTGGCATGGAAGAGGCGAACAATATCGCAATGATGCTTAGGACGGCCGGCCTGCAGGTGCCGCTTGGGGTTGTCAGCCAGCAGAGCATAGGCGCGTCGATGGGCGAGGACACGATTAGGCAGGGCCTGTTCGCCCTGCTTGGCGGTGTCGCGATGGTGCTTGTCTTCATGCTTGTGTACTACAAGTCGGCGGGAATCAACGCGGTCGTGGCACAGCTTCTTAACTTCTATATAATGTTCAGCGTCCTGTCCGCGTTTAGCTTTACCCTGACCCTGCCGAGCATCGCGGGCTTTATCCTGACCATCGGTATGGCGACCGACGCCAACGTGATTATCTTCGAACGCATAAAAGAGGAGTTGCGACTGGGCAAAAGCAGAAAGGCCGCCATCGAGGTCGGCTTTGGCAAGGCGTTCTGGGCGGTTATGGACTCCAACGTCACGACCTTTATCGCGGCCCTGTTCCTTGCACAGCTTGGCTCCGGCCCCATACAGGGGTTCGCGGTGGCCCTTTCCGTCGGCGTGTTCTCGTCGGTGTTTACGGCTCTGTTTGTCTCGCGGCTGATCTTTGACTTCGGCACGGACGTTCTTCGCAGTAAAAGAATCCCGATATCTTGGGCCAGACCGCGTGTCGCGGGCGAGGCCGTTGGAGGTACCCGTTAATGAGAAAAGTCATTCCTTTCTCCCGCATGTTTGTCCCCGCTACGATCCTTTCCGCGATTCTTATAAGCAGTGGCATCGTTGGGTTTTTCGTAACGGGCGGGTTTAACCTTGGCGTTGACTTTCAGGCCGGCATGGTGCAGGAAGTGCAGTTCGCCCCCACCGCGTTTACCCTTACATGGGAGGGCGCGGGCAACGCGATGATTTCGTCCGACAGCAACGGCATATACATAATCCATTCCGGCGTCGGCATAGAAACGCGATCCCTAAGCTTCCTTTTCAGCGAACACGGAACGGTCGGCCAGCTTACCAGCGCCATGGTACTGCAGTTGGAAGGACTAGGCACCAACCTTTACGTTCCCTGGGAAACCAACTCCGCCTGGCTTATGCGCGGCGCGCTTGGCGACCCGATGCTTGGAAGCGTTCCCCACCGGGTGCACTACCTTAGCCCCCAGGCGGGGGAAATACCCATCGCCCTGGTGCGCGAAATTATGGAAGACGGCCTGGGACATGCGGTCGTGGTGCAGAGCATGGGACAGCCCGGCGATCGCCACTTCCTGATCCGCGTCCAGGCAGACGACGAGACCCAGGCGGTAGTTGCGCCCGTGGAGCCCACGCCGGGCATTGACGCGGACGTTTCGCCGGAAGCCCAGGCGGTGCCGGAACCAGCCGCCGACCTTGACGGCGAGGCCATTGCCGCTGCCGATGACGAGCTTCTTTATTTTGATGACGAGATCCGTGACGCAATCGGCACCGAGATATATGTTCCCGCCCCGATTCCGGTGCCCCCCGTGGCGGCCACCCCCGCCGGCGGGATCATCGACACACTGGAAGCCCATTTCGGCCAGGGGCAGGTAATCATACTGCGCTCCGACTTCGTGGGTTCCCGTTTCGCCGGGCACCTTACCGACCAGATTGGCATCCTGATAGCGGCAACCCTGCTTTTGGTACTGCTTTACGCGTCGATTCGGTTCAGGTTGCAGTACGCGGTGGGCGCGGTGCTTGGCATTATCCACGACGGTATTATCGTGGCGGCCTTTGTCGTCATAACCAGAATGGAGTTCAACACCATCACAATCGCCGCGATCCTTACGATACTTGGCTACTCGACAAACAACACGATCGTCGTCTTCGACAGGATCAGGGAAAACCGCCGCCTCTATCCGGATGAACCCTTCGTCAACATCCTGAATCGCTCCCTTAGCGAGACACTGAACAGAACGATCATTACCACGGTTACGACCATGCTTGCCGTAATGTCCCTGTTCATCTTTACGACCGGTGCCATGCAGGACTTTGCGCTGGCGCTTATGGTGGGTATGCTTTCCGGCGTGTACACGACGACATTTATCGTTACCGCCTTCATGAATTTCTGGGAAAACCAGAAGGTCAAAAAGGCCAGAAAGGAACTTACCTCGGTATCGGGCCGGGTTCAGCCCGGAAAGCCGGTGCTTTCCAAGGCGTAAACCTTAGCGCGGGGAACCCATAAACGGGTTCCCCGTTGTATTTACCCAATTAATGCAATGAAAGTAATTCGTGCCAATGTACTGGGTTTCTGCATGGGGGTGCGGCGGGCGGTTCGGCTTGCCTACACCGAGGCGGAACGTTCCGCCAAAACCAGAAGCGTTTTTACACTTGGCCCCCTGATCCACAACCCACAGGTACTCGAAGACCTAAGACTTCGCGGCGTGGAAACGCTGGACGAATCCGGTTTGCCCGAGGATCTGGGCGGCGTTTCGGTCATCATCCGCGCCCACGGCGTAAGCATTGAAACCGAGTATGAACTGCGAAGGCGCAAGGCCGTTCTGACGGACGCAACCTGTCCAAGGGTAAAGGCTTGCCAGCTTAAAGCCCGGGCACTTGCCGAGGCGGGATACATGCTTTTTCTGGCGGGGGAAAAAAGCCACGCCGAGCTTGTCGGCATTCTGAGCTACGCGAAAACGGGCGCGCTTATCCGGAGGGAAAAGCACCCGGAAAATGTCCGGCCCTGTGTCGTCGTTGGCAACGCCGCCGAGGCGGAACGGATTGCCGCAAGACTGCACCGGGAAATCCCGGAACTACGGGAAACAGGCACTAAAACGGCACTTATCGGGCAAACCACTATTTCGGAAGACGAGTACGGAGCCATCGCCGATGCGATTGCTGGGTATTTCCCCGATCTGCAAATCGCCCGGACAATCTGCGCCGCAACCAAAGAAAGGCAGGACAGCCTGCGGGAACTTCTGGACAAGGTTGACGCGATTGTTGTCGCCGGGGGGAAGGAATCCGCCAACACCCGCCGACTTTTTGCCATAGCGGAGGCGACCGGGAAGCCCCCGGGAAAGCCGGCCGTGCTTGCGGAAACCGCCCGGGACATCCCGGAGGAGTTTTTCGGCTTCGAAACCGTCGGCATCGCGGCCGGGGCCTCAACCCCGGACACGGTTATCGACGAAATCGAACGGGCCCTAACCTCCGGTTAGATAAACTGCTTAACGCTCTTTTCCTCGGCAAAGCCGCCGTGCCGCGCAATCGCATAATTGGCGACGGAGGCTATCATCACGTCCAAAAAAGTGCCCACGGCAATAAGATAGAACGCAATCGGCCTCAGAATAAGGTAGCCCTCCTCGAAGCCCCGCCCGAAACCAAGGCAGAGTATCGCAAGCGCGGCGTAGGCCGCACTGCCCGGATGGCGGGCCAGAAGAAACGAAATGCCAAGTGCATGAAGACTTACCGACACGACCTCCGCCACGGTAATGCCTATACTGGAATACGAGTTGAAGATTACGATAAAGGCCGCAGCGGCCACCATCGCGCTCCCCCCCCGGCAGAACGCCGTGAACATCGCAAGGGTAAGCGTCGAGCTCCTTCGCCTTACGCCGAAACTTTCCTTGGCGTGCCGCATCAGCACCGGCAGCGAAAAATTGACGTCGCCGGAAAAAAACGCGGTTATCGCCGGCCCCAGCGACCCGTACAGCACTGCCCAAGGGTTGGCCTTGGGCTTAAGCAGGTAGAGAAACAACGGGAAAACCACGAAACCCAGCACCAAAGCCATGATACCGAGCAGGGCAATCATCTCGCCAAAAACCTCCATCCGCAGAGCCCCCCTAAAGCGGATCGCCCAGTAGGCGGAAAGCACGATAATTATGAAGCCCAGAATCTCGATGAAGAACGACGCGATGTGGAAAAAAATCCGCGAAAGGGAATCGACAAGGGCGATGACCGGCTTGCTGTAGGTCTTGTCGTAGGACAGGCCCAGCCCCAGAAAAAACGCGAACACGTAAAGGGGAAGCAGGAAAACACCCTCCCCCGCCAGAACGCCGAGCATGTTGAAAGGAAACAGTTCCATGACGCTTCCCGCCACGTCGATCACTACGATATCAAGCTGTTCCTCGGCCATGATGGGGATTCTTCCCGGCGAGAAGGCAAGCGTTACCAGCACGCCCACGAGAATGACGAACGCGGAAACCGCCGTTATCAGCACAAGGTTTTTAAGAACCATGGGCCAGAACTGTCCGTCCTTTCGCAGTTTGTAGACGGCGATGGACAGCGAGAAAAACAGCACGGGAACAAGGGCGTAGCGGCCCACGCGCAACACGAACTGTTCCAGCCAGGCCAGCACTTCCATGAAACGCTGGCTTTCGGGTGCCACAAACCCGAAAACAATTCCCAGAGCAGAGCCGATAAGCAGTTTTATCCAGATTTTCATTAGGGTATCATACCGTATATCGGGGTGGTTTAGCCATAGTCGGGGGTGATTCGCCGGAATCCCCGGACGCCGGGCATTTTTTAGTTGGCAGAAACGCAAAAAAAGCGTAAAATGAACCGTGGACTTTGTCCAATCATCCCAAAACCGCTTTCATGTGGAGGAAACCATGTCGAAAAAAGTCATTTCCGTCAAGACCGTGGTCGCCATCGGTATAGGCGCGGCGCTCATGTTCGTGCTTATGCGCTTCGTTACCGTTCCCACCGGGGTTCCAAACGTCAACGTGAACCTGGGTATCGCCGTTCTTGCGCTTTTCGCCGCCGTCTTCGGCCCCGTCGCGGGCTTTTTGATCGGCTTTATCGGCCACACCCTGGTGGATCTTACCTGGGGCTGGGGTGTCTGGTGGACATGGGTGGTCTGCTCGGCCCTGTTCGGGCTTTCGGTAGGGCTGTTCGGCAAGCTCTACCCCATCGAGGAAGGGGTCTTCGGAGTCAGGCAAATCGTGATGTTCAACATCGTGCAGGCCGTCACCAACATCGTGGTCTGGATCGGCATCGCCCCGACGCTGGACGTGCTGATTAACCAGCGGCCCGCCAACCTTGTCTACACCCAGGGCGTTACGGTGGCCGGGATCAACATCGCCTCGGTGCTGATTCTTGGAACGCTGCTTGCGATCGGCTACGCCAAGACAAGAACCAAGGCCGGCAGCCTAAAGGCGGAGTAGGAGGACTTGCCAAGCCAGGAAAACCCGGAGGATAAACCGGAGGACTGCGCCCTGTCGTTCGAAGGCTTTTCCTTCCGGTACAAGGCGCAGACCGAACCCACTTTGATCGACATAAACCTAAGGGTTAACCAGGGGGAAAAGATTCTCGTCCTTGGCCCCTCGGGTTCCGGCAAGTCCACGCTGATTCACTGCGTAAACGGGATTATACCGCACGCATTTAAGGGAGAGAGTTCCGGGGGGCTTTTGCTTCGGGGGGAAAGCGTCCGGGACATGGATCTTTTCGGCATTTCCAAGATTACCGGCACGGTTTTGCAGGACACGGACGGGCAGTTCGTGGGGCTTAGCGCGGCGGAGGATATCGCCTTCGCGCTGGAAAACGACTGTATGCCGACGGGGGAAATGCGCGGGGTT
>Ga0209755_10001696_pt1 | contig 33094 bp, 22 predicted proteins | sample TergutCo191P1_FD_187301 | JGI IMG/M metagenome (GOLD analysis project Ga0209755, IMG submission 187301) | Cornitermes sp. P1 segment gut microbial communities from Petit-Saut dam, French Guiana - Co191P1 (SPAdes) (version 2) | ecosystem: Host-associated > Arthropoda: Insects > Digestive system... | reverse complement strand
CAATGACGCCGCGTTACTTCCCATCCCTGCATTCACATTTCCGCCTGCGTCTTTGTGGTTCCCGTCTACTATTAAATCTAATATTATTATCCTTGCATTTGCTGTCACTATAAACATTGCGTTGGTTGCACCTGTGTCAGGGCCGCTTCTTTTAACAGTTTTTATATAATCGCCGGGATTTCTGCTTCTAATCGTTAATGTAAAACCATAATTATTAGGCGGAATTGCAACGGCAAAAGGCACTGTCATGTCCTGCTCTATCCACATTGTTGTTTTGTCTTCATCTTCCGCATACCTGAACGCGGCTACGAATGTGTAGGCGCTTTCTTTCTGCAAGGGCATTAATTTTCCTAAGTCATTCCCGGTATTTTCAATTTTATGAGTCCCGCCAATATCCATAACTATATTGTGGCTGGTAACAAAATTCCCAAGCGTAATATTTCCAATGTCAAACGCGTTTAATACATACCCGCCTGTACCCTGAAGGATTTGCTTTTCTTCCCACTCTTCTTTAATAAGCGTATACATGTCGGCGTTTTCGCCATGCAAATTTAAACCCACACTCCCGCTCAAACCCGGTGAAGCGACATTAATGCCTGCGTTATTTACGCCGTTGGATTCCAATTGCAATTTGCCGATTACGCTTGCGCCGGAAAGTGTAAACGATTGTGCGCCAGATGCGATAATTACATCTGTCTGACTTCCGGAAGCGCCTGAAATTGTGCCGCCTTTCATTACAAAGCCTGCTCCGTTTTCTACCTGCACTGCGCCTGCAATGCCTGTGCCTGTTCCTGCAATCGTGTTGCCTGTTATTGACGAGCCTGCTTCCATTGTGAATGTTGAACCGTTCTTTACGCTTACCAGCGCAGTGGTATTATTTGCAATTCCCTGCAAAGAGACATTTTTTCCGAGCGTTAATTGCGCGTTTTCAAGAGCAAAAAGACTTCCTGCTCCGGTTTTGCTTATTGTCTTTACTGAACTGTAACCGCTGATTGTAAGGTTTACATTATTCAAAGCAACGGGCGCTGAAAGATTTACACCTTCATTTAAAAGCAAAGTAAACGAGTCGCCTGCTGCGCTTCCTTTAATATAATTAATCGCTTCAGTAAAAGTAAAAGTTTTAGTTTCATTTTCTTCTATTCTGTCGGGAATGGACCACCTGGCTTTTAAGTTCATATTGCCGATAAAAGAATCGTTAAAATTCCATTTTGCGCCCAAGCCGTCGTTGGTATACCAGCCTTCAAATTTATACTGTTCAGGTATTCCGACGTATAAACCCGGTATAGCGTCAAAACTTTTTACCGGATTGCCGGGATCGTTCATTGGTATTCCATGCACTGCGTTTGCGAATTCTGCCGCAGTAGCGCCGTCGTCATAATTAAATACAATCGTATACTGCGTATTATTTACAAATTCAGCAAAATTAAAATTAAAATTGCTTGTAAGGTTCAAATAAATATGCAGTATTTCCACATGCTTAATAGTCTGATAAACGCCGCCTGACAATTCAAATATCAAACTGTAATAGCCTGCGTCCAGTTCTTCTGTGCCGGTTTTTCTTGTAAGTAAAGATATTTTTTGATCCGGCTTGCTTCCTTCTCCGCGCCAGCGTATTGTCATCTCGGCGGCGGTAAACACTTCAGGAATATTTATATTCCAGTTAAAACTGCCTGTGCCTGCCGTATCATTAATTGCGTATAAAGTAACTTCAGAAGCGGTAACCGTTCCGCTTGTTACTATAATGCCTTGTTTTTCACCGCGCGCTATTAATTGATTGCCGCCGTCGAAACCATAAACTTTTATATCGTATGTATCTTCTATTATAGTTATGGGATCGCTTAAACTGTAAATTGTTTTTTGGTTTACAGGCGATAAACTGCCGTCTACATAAAAATCTACTGTATAATAAACAGGATTTGGCTTTTCCGGTAAAACAGTGCGGCCGGCAGCTCTGCCGGTTGATAAAATTAAATATCCCATTCCTTCGGGAAGATCGGAAAGATTGATATTCGCCTCGTCATCATGAGCCGTATTAATAAAATCGGAACAGGAGATAAACGAAAGAGAAGCGGCAAGAATTATTAATAAACCAAAAATTATTTTCTTATTCATCAATTTACTACCTCAAATTCGATTCTTCCGCTGTAAGGTACATTGTTCTTTGTGATAATTACCGTTAATAAATGTTTACCTGCAATATTGTAAGGGGCATTATACGCGGGATTATTTATATTTGCGCTTACCGCAAGAGTAATAGTTCTGCCGTTATTCGTAACCGCGCTTCCGGTTATCGCCTCCGCGCCGTATATCCATTCAACAGAATTAATATTTTCGCCTGTTACAGTTATTTCTCTTGCAGCGCCTGTCGATCTGTAAAGAACTAAACCGCTTGGAACAACAAAGCCGCTGTCGTAAATATCATCAACATTAAACGTAAACAAATGTTCGCCGTCTTCTTTAATGCCGCCGTTAACTTCAAACGATAATACAGGCATATTTATTATATAATTATCCGCTCTGTCTCCGCTAAGAGTAATGTCAGTTATATCGACGGTTTTTGTTCCTGTTTCCGCGCTTGTATATTCGGCTGCGATATCACTTACAAACACATAATTCTTATCTTCGTCTATTACGCCTGAAAGCTCTACAAAATCACAGCCGATAAACGCTTCTGTAGTACCGTCAAATTTCTTTGAATGTGTTATGCGCGATACGGCAATAAGTTTGCGATTAACGGTAAGAACGCCTGCGGATGCTGTAAAACCGCCTGCGCTTACTTCAACCTCTATGCCGTCATGTTCATAACGGCGCAATAGATCGCCATGAGCATAGTTGACCGTAATTTTTCTGGAACTGAAATTATTAAATTCAACTGTAACTGAGGTACCGTCATCGTAGTAAAGAATTACAGAAAGCGCCTGCAGATTCAAACTGTCGCCGTGCGCATAAACAAGCTGGGGAGGCTGCACAAGTTCAATTCTGGTAACAGCGGCAAGTTCAAACCATCTTGCAAAAAGCGTTATATCTTTATTCGCGGGAATATTAAAATTCCATTCAATGTTGAATGTGTTATTATCTTCATACCAGCCGCCGAAATCATATCCTTCTTTTACAGGATCGGCGGGCTTGATTATTTTTTCGCCTGTAAGAAGTTTTTGTTCCTGAATATGATTCCCGCCGTTAGTGTTAAAAATGACAGTACTAAGACAAAAAATCTTTTCCATTAAAGGATTGACGCATGAAGATGCGGCAAATGAAAATAAGCACAAAAAAGCCAGAAAGAGAGAAGAGATTATTTTTACGGAGCTTTTATTATAATCGATAATTTTAAGCCTCTAGTATAATAATACAACAAAAATATAAAATATTAATGAGTAGTTACGCACGGTTTTCCGTGAAATCCTGCTTAAAACCTGACTCCGGCAGACACTGTAGCTCCAAAAATGTAGGGATACCCGGCGCGGATTACCGGTTCCACGAACCATCGATTCGCAAAAAGAAAACGCCAGCCAAACCCTAAACCGGCGGAAATCATGCCAACATTTGAAGGAATGGCGAAACTACCCGTACGGTTGTACAAAGACGGACCGCCTAAAAATTGTAAAAAAGGTCCTGAATAGGCGTTTTTACCTTGTAAATAAAATCTTAATAAAAGGCATATCTCCAGAGTATCGATGCCTTCTTGATTAAAAAAATAAGCTACCTTTAACCCAAAAGATGAACCTGAGCCGTATCCAATAGCAAAGCTCCCGCCGTAAGCCAACCCCATGTAGCTGTACATGCTTATATCGCCGCCAACGCAGATCCAAAAATCGCTTTCCTGCGAAAAGGCGGCGGCAGGCGCAAAAATAATGAATGCAAGCATCAAGGCAAAAGTAAAAACAAACAGCGGTTTACACATATTCTTATTATAATATAAAAATGTTCTATTACTCAACGGCTAATTTCCTGATGGTTAATATTTGTATAAATTTAATTTTAATAAGGTATTAGAAATATTTGTCCCGGATAAATTAAATCAGGATTTGTTATGTTATTCGCGCTTACAATTCTTACCCATTGCATTGGGTCATTGTAATACCGGTTTGAAACACGGCCCAGCGTGTCACCCGGCATGATTGTATGATACCTCGGCTGTTTAACAGGTTCAGGTTTAATTACCACCGCAGGTTCAGAAACAGAACTGCGCATTGCCTGCGCTCTGCTTTCCGCCGCCTGCGCTGCCGGAATCACGGGGATTTCGACCGAGGGCGGCTGCGCGTTAGATGTTTTCTCAACTTTAAAAGAAGCTACGGATGAATATTCTGTTTCGCCTTCGTACATTGACGGGAAGACAGGTTTTACGCGCCAAAACCATGTGCCTTCTTCCAATTCAGAAAAAATCAAAGAAGCGGCAGTTGTCTGCTTTATTTTTAAAGGAGAGGAAAAATCTGCGGTGTTGTTTATCTCTATTAAATAGCCTGACGCTCCCTGTTTGTCTGCCCATTGGAGCCGAAGCTGCGAAGATTCAATATCGTTATAACGGAAAACGCTTCCTGATACAGGCGTTAAAATCGCGGGCTCGGATGAATCAACTATAGAAAACTGCCCCTTATTAAGCACTGTGCCGTGATGCAGCAGACGCCAGTGCCATCTGCCCGCGTTCAGAAATAATTGCGCGGTTTTATCAAGGCTGTTCATCATGCGGTAGTTGTATGTAAAGTACATGTCTCCGGCAATTTCAAGATGAAGCTCTTCGCTTTCGCCGATGTTTATCCTGTTCCATAAAAAATTTACAGGCACAGGATCATTTCCGCTTTTCAGATAACGCGCGTTAGGGACAGGTTTCATAACAACGGCAGAAGGTATAATCCTTTCTACACCCCGTGTATCAAAAGCGACCATCGCACCTTCTGTAATTTCCTGCGCCTGCTGCTGCCCTTCATGTTTTATTTCTGCTTTTCCTTCATTTACCTGTACGGCAATCCCCTCTGCTGTAGCCGATGCGTTAAGCACAGTTCCCGATGATGTTTGAACCTGCGTACCTAATAAATTTAAAATAATGCCGGCGCTTTCTGCGGCGCTCGTTACGCTGATATTTCCTTCCTGCAGCTCAATATGAAAGTTTCCGTAACCACCCATGGAACGCTGGATTCTAATCAGTGAATATTCGTTTAAATCGATCTCATTCCTTTCTATATCGATGGTAGCGGACGACAGTTCGGCGGAACGGATTAAATCGCCGGGATACACGGGCGAATCTTTAAAAATCCTGTCCCACGCTACGCGGTCTTCATGGCGGCGCTGAATAATGTTGTTTCTGATTATAATGATGCCGGCAGGTTCAACATCGCGGGTTTCAAAAGTACGCATTAGATCCTTGCGAAACAGATAAAGCCCCAAGAAAGCGGTTGTAATAAAAAGAACAAGAACAAAAATATCTAAGAGACGGAATTTGCCGCTAACAGACGGTTTTTTAACCTGAACAATATCCGCGTTATCGCCCATCAGCTTCCCCTACTTTTTACCGACAATTTTATATTTAATTTCAGAGGCGCTTGTATCAATCTTTAAATTATCAGGCGGCCTTATGCCAAGCATTCTCTGCAAACGGACAAGAGTCTTTGGACCTTTTGGATTTTTCGCATAATTTATAACGGCGAAAATCCGCAGCGGTTTTTCCTTTCCTTTAACTTTAACAGAAGGCATTTCTACCGTGATAAATTTTTTCCTTACAAGACGCCATGTATCTTCGGCGATTAGAATGTCTGTCCCTAACGGTTTGTTCAAACCTTCAACGCGCGACGCTAGATTTACAGGATCTCCTATTACCGTATATTCCATTCTGACATCAGATCCTAGCTGCCCCGCTGTAACTATACCTGTATTAATTCCGCAGCCAAATTGAATTTTCGGATTTGATTGATCATCTTTTTTACGTCCCTGGTTCATGCGGTAGAGCGCCCGGCGCATCATCAATGCCGCGGAGATACAGTTGTAAGCGTCCTTCCTGGTACTGCCCGTTGTATAAACAGTCCCCCAATGCGCCATGAGAGCGTCACCGATAAATTTGTCCACAACGCCGCCTGTTCTTTCCACGCAGTCAATCATTTTAGTAAAATATTCATTAAGCCAATGTACGATCTTATCAGACGCTTCATCTCCGAATTGATTGGTAAAATTTTCAGAAATTGCAGTGAATCCGCGGATATCCGAAAAAAAGACTGTCGCATTTTTAGGAAAACCGCCCGGTTTAATCTCGCCGCGCATGGCGCGTACCGCAATGTCCCGGTTTGTAAACCTGCCGAAAACATTAAGCGCTTTGCACATCCTCTGGAAACTGGAAGTTAAAACGCCTATTTCATCATGTCCTTTGGGCGTAAGAGATATTTCAAACTTACCGCTTTCTATACTGTGCGCGGTTTCGGCAAGCGCCTTTAAAGGAATGGAAATGCTTTTAGCGAAGAACCAGATAAAAATAATTGAAATGCTTAATACGGTTATTGTAAGGTACATATTGCGCCTTGTAGTCGCGTTTATGCCTTCGAAAACTTTATTATACTCTATGCTTGTAATTACAACTGTGCCTGCGGTATTAAGTTTTGTAAACGCCCCAAAATAGCGCCTTCCATCCTCGCCTGTGTACAATGTCTGCGATTCGCGCTCAGGTCTGTTCCATGCGTGTTTTGTAAAGCCGCGATCCGATACGTTTACGGCGTTACGCACCATATCAAAATCAGCGTGGATTAAAATATCGCCTGTATCATTTATAAGATAGGATTGATTTACTCCATAACCGAAAGTATCGTTCAGATCCATCGGAGAAAATAAAACGCCTGCGCCTCCGTTCTGCCAAGGAAAAAACATCGCAAGAATCGGAGCGCCGAAATCGCGAGCGGCGTTTAAAAGCAAAGTTTCACCTGCGCTGGCTCTCGCAAGCGCGACAGTCTGGTTCGCGCGGTACTTCTCCGCCAGCTGCGGATCTATTTCGCGTGTTTCAAAGAAATCAGCATTGATTAAAATCTCTGATTGATCCTGCCGGTTAACAGACGAAAAAAAGACAACAGCCGCCTGAGGGTTGCGTTCAAAAAAGAAATCGGCAGTTTCGTGCGCAAGGTAGCTTCCAGGTCCGACAGATGTAATTGTACGAATTAGAATTAAAGAATTGGAATGTATATATCCAAACGCGGAATCAGCCGCCATTGCAGTTCTTCGGTTTGTTTCAAAATTATTCTCCTCGGCAAGAATCTGCAAGTCAGCGCGGACAAGAAGCGAAACAAGGACAATAATGGAACCAAGGGATATTAATACAATAAATGTTATAATCGTTATTAACTTGGCGCCAATAGAAAACCGGATTTTCATCAAGCTATTATCTTTCTGCGTCATGAGTTATTATAACTTGTTTCTTATTTGTTGTAAATAAAAGTTTTTATGCCAAATGCCGCGTTATGATATGCTTTTCAGCTGTTTGTAAGCTTGTTCGGCAAGTCCGAAATTCGCGTTTTTAGTAAAATCCTTGGCATACTCGTCATACAACATGTCTTCGTACATTTTACCGGCGAAACCTTCATCCACAAGCCCTGATTTTTGCACAGTGTTCCTCATACTGGTTAAAAGATTTTTAACCAAAAAGGTTTCCAGCTCCAAACACAACTGATAAAGTTTATCTTCTTTGTTGATCGGTTCCTGCCCCGGCCTTGCCTGAGCCGGAGCGCTTGCCGCGGACGCTCTTTTTAAAGCATCTGCAAACTTATCCGGGTTATCAGCGGATCTTTGAGAAGAGAGACGATAATCGTCCATGTTAATTAAACCAAACCCGCTGATTTCCAATTAATTACCTCTTTAATGTTGTTGCGGTGCCGAGCATGTTGTCGCTTGTTTGAATTGTGCGCGAATTAAATTCATAAGCGCGCTGAGCGATAATCAAATTAACCATTTCCTGAACAACCGCGACATTCGACATTTCAAGGAATCTGTGTTCAAGAGTGCCCATGCCTTCATAACCTGGAATGCCGGGAATTGCGTCGCCGGAAGCCTGACTGGTTCTGAACAGATTCTCACCTATCGCGGTAAGACCTACAGGATTTGGAAAGCGGTACAGCTCGATCCTGCCTACATCAACTTCGGCAATCTCACCGTCTCTTGGGACTTTAACGCTTACACGTCCGTCTTTTGTAATATTAATTTCTTCCGGCAGGAAATTTTCAGGCATTATTATGTCGGGAACAAGCCAGTAGCCATTACTGGTAACCATGCGTCCTGTTGAATCAACTTTAAAGTTACCGTTACGCGTATATGCCATGGAGCCGTCGTACATTTGAATCCTGAAAAAACCTTCGCCCGTGATCGCGACATCTGTAGGAACACTCGTCTGCTGCAGCGAACCCTGGGAAAAAACTCTCTGAGTATCCTGAACTTTCACGCCGTGACCAAGCTGGATGCCGACAGGGATTACAGTGTCTTCTGTCGCCGGAGTTCCTGCCGTTTTTACAGTCTGATAAATAAGATCTTCAAAATCGACGCGCTGCTTTTTAAACCCGTGTGTATTTACGTTCGCAAGGTTATTTGAAATTGTATCGATATTGGACTGCTGTCCAATCATGCCGGCTGCGCCTGTCCATAAACTTCTTACCATTATTTTCTCCTGTTATTATCAGCCGAATTTGGCTACTTGATTGATTAACGTGCCCAAAACAGATTCTTCGGTTTGGATAACTTTCTGATTCGCTTCGTAAGCGCGGTTTACTTCGATCATCTGAACCATTTCTATTACTGGATCAACATTCGAAGCTTCAACAAATCTTTGAATTACTTTGGGGCGGTCTAACATGTCCATTGTCATTGCCGGACCCGATGTCTGGCTTTCGCGGTAAAGGCTTACGCCCTGTTTCTCCAGATAGCGGTCAAGCTCGAAATCTACTATTTTGAGGGTATCAAGCAAAACGGTGTCTTCCCATTGATTGGCTTCTCTTCCCACCATTACTTCAGGATCATCGGGATAAGCTGCGTTAACCCAAACCCTGCCTTCGCTGTCAACCTGAAAATTATTAGCTTTAACCCTGATAGGACCGTTTTCGCCGAGCACAGGATAGCCTTCATTAGTTTCCAGGTAGCCTTCTTTGCCAAGAATAAATGAACCGTTTCGTGTATATCTTTCGCCGTAAGGAGTCGCGACAGAGAAAAAACCTTTACCTTCCAGCATCATGTCAAAATCGCTGGACGTTTCAAGCGGCGCGCCTTGGGTAAATTGTGTAAATAATTCGTTTAATTCTACGCCCATTCCGAGTTTTCCGACGATGGGAGCCGCGTCCGCGGAGCCAAATGGGTGCTTGTAAACGCCGTCATCGTCCTGCCGTCTGAGCAATAATTCAGGAGATGCTTTAAAAGAAGAAACGTCTTTTTTATAACCGCTTGTACTAACGTTGGCAAGATTGTTCGCTACAGCGTCGAGCCGCCATTGCTGCGCCCTCATGCCGCTGGCGCCGGTATACCATCCTCTAATCATACATCAATTATCGGCATTTAAATTAATGGTTTTAACAACGCTTTATAAATAAAAAAAAGGCAAACCCCGCCAAATTTCGGCGGAATTTGCCCCTTCTACAGTCAGAAAACAAATAATAACTATTCGTCTTTACTGATTTTTACCCATGAGTTGTCCGCGATGGTGCTGTCGCGCCATGTTGGTTTTGCTTTTTTGGACTCGGTAATAATTATAACTTGCTTGCCGGTAATGGCTTGTCCTATACTGGCTCCCAAACCAGCTACAGCTTCGGCAAGACCGCCGTCTTTCATCATTGTCTCATACTCCGAAACAGTCACTAATTGAATAAGATAACTTTTTCCGGCTTCAAAATTGTAGGTTCCCTCATAATTTCTCCTGCCGACCAATCCTTCGTCCGAAATAACAATGGTATGTTCGCCTGCCGAAACCTGTATCGGCCATCTGCCTGTAGTCGAAGTACCGCGATCTGTCAGATCCAATTCCTGATTATATTTCGGAATGTCTTTAAGTACTCCTGCCCATCCCCCTAACGCGCCGTAAAGAGAAGTGAAATATCCTTGTTTTTTACCGTCAATCTTTTCGAGCCTATGGTTTTGGTAAATTAAATACAAATTTGCTCTTTGCTCATCCGGGATTCCTTCCTTTTTGAGCGCTTGCTGATCGGTTGACGCGCAGCCGGTCAGCAGAACCGCGAGTATCAGCGCAAACGCTGATAAACCTAAAATTAACTTCTTCTTCTGCATAGAAACATCTCCTTTCTTGTTACCCTTCCTCGTTCAGATAACACTACAAATTCCTCACATTCAACGAATGTGTATACTTAAGCTTTTTAAAGCTCTGTACCTATACTAGGTATTTTTATATTATTTTTTATATGCTATTCTACGTGTTATTGATTTCATTAGGAAATAATGGCTTTTTTTAAAACTAATGTCAAGTGAAATTCTGCTATTTTAAAGTAAATATTACAATTTTGGGGTCAAATATTTCATCAGGCAGCGCCACAATTCCTGCGATGTAAAGGGTTTGCCAACGCAGTCATTCATGCCGTTTTTCTTGTAAATTTCCTTGTCATTGTAAATAACATTCGCAGTCATGGCGACGATTGGAACGCCTATATTCATTTCTGTAATGTGCATTGACGCTTCAAGACCATCCATAACAGGCATGTGCATATCCATGAAAATAAGGTCAAATTGCTTTTCATTATTTGCAACTCGTTTTTTAATTAATTCAAGCCCAATTTTGCCGTTTTCGGCGATAACTGTTGTGATTCCTACCCTCTTTAAATGTTCGCTGATAACCTGTTGATTCATATAATTGTCTTCGCATAAAAGGATTTCAGCGTCAAATTCAGGTTTTTCAAGCTCGTTAAACACGATTTTTTCACGCATTAGGTCATCATCCTGCACATCTATCGTGTCAAAGGAAATCTCAAAACTGAATTTGCTGCCGATACCGGGCGCGCTGTCAACATGAAGCGTTCCGCCCATCATTTCCACTAAATTTTTAGTAATGGCAAGCCCAAGCCCAGTACCGCCGAATCTGTGTGTTTTTCCGATATCATCAGGCGCGTAGGGATCGAATATTTTATTAACCTGTTCAGGAGACATTCCAATGCCTGAGTCTTTTACCTCAAACCGCATTGTGATTTTTCTATCGTTCATTTCTCTGACAACGGCATGAAGTTTAATCATTCCGGTGTTGGTAAATTTGATAGCGTTGGATAAAAGATTGACAAGAACCTGACGCAGCCTTGCGGGATCGCCTAACGGTTTCTTTCCAATGCTCGGCTCAACATAAAAATACAGAGTAAGCCCTTTTTCCTCGGCTTTCGGCATAAGCAAGGAACGGCAGCTTGATAGCAAATCGTGCATATCAAACGGGATATTTTCCAGCGCCAGATTGCCGTATTCCGCTCTTGAAATATCAAGAATGTCATTGATAATCTGCATCAGCCATTCAGCATTGTTCTTTATTTTATTTAAATAATCTTTGACTTTATAATTATTTTCTTCCGTTATGGCAAGTTCTGAAAAACCGACAATATTGCTCATGGGGGTGCGGATTTCGTGGCTGATAGTCGCTATAAACTTTGATTTTAATTCAGACATTGACTCGGCGGATTCGCGCAGGCGTTCAATTTTTTCGTAAAACCGCCTGATAACCGCGGAAATAATTACAGCTATAACGGCGCTTAAAATTAAAGTAACAATGCCTATAAATATCAGACGGCTTATATCACCCTGGAAAAATAACGCGCCGACAGCAAGGCTAAAACCGCTTACAAATACAGTCGCGGCAATTATTATTATTAATATTTTGAAACGAATTGACATTCTTGCTCCCACCCATCCAAATATATTAACTATTCTACAATAAATCAACCATTTTGGCTATTGTCTTTTGGTTAAAAGCAAAAAAAAGGCCCGATCCGAGGAAGCAAACTCCCAAGGACAGGCCTTTCATAAATAGCTATTTTTCTATGTCCAAAAAACCTCTTGATTAAAGAGCGGGTTTCTTGGCGGCTGCTTTCTTAGCGGCCGGTTTCTTCGCGGCTGTTTTCTTCGCAGCAGGTTTCTTCGCAGCGGTTTTCTTCTTTGCCGCTGGTTTCTTTGCTGTGGCTTTCTTTGCCGCTGGTTTCTTCGCAGCGGTTTTCTTCTTTGCCGCTGGCTTCTTCGCGGTGGTCTTCTTCGCACCGGTTTTCTTTGCGGCTTTCTTTGCCGCAGGTTTCTTCGCAGATGTTACTGCCATCTTCGTGTCCCCCTTTGCAGGATTTTTACTGCCTTTCACCGAGGCAGCGGCAGGTTTAGTCTTTCCTGACCCCCCTCCCATTATGTTCTTTCCTGAGTTGCTGATAACAGCTTGCGCTCCCGCAAGACGTGCTAACGGCACCCGGAATGGTGAACATGATACGTAGCTTAACCCAACTCTATAACAAAAGTCAATAGTAGCCGGATCTCCGCCGTGTTCTCCGCAGATTCCAATCTTGAGATCTGCTTTTTTATTTCTTCCTTCTTTGATCGCGAGCTCAATCAAACCGCCGACGCCATCCTCATCTATTGATTTAAAAGGATCGACGTCTAAAACATTCTTTTGTAAATATATCGGCAGGAATGACGCGACATCATCGCGGCTGAAGGCGAAAGTCATTTGTGTAAGATCGTTTGTTCCAAAGCTGAAGAAATCAGCATATTCAGCGATATGGCCCGAGCGGATTGCCGCGCGGGGTACTTCTATCATTGTTCCGATGTGCACAGGAACCTTTACACCCGCCGCGGTGAATACCTTATTAAGGATTTTTTCAGCGTTAGGGCGCAATAATTTGAGTTCTCTTGCAGTAACAACGATTGGAATCATAATTTCAGGATGTACGGGTATCTTCTGCTTTGCGCATTCAGCGGCTGCATGAGCGATAGCTTCAACCTGCATGTCGTAAATTTCCGGGTATGTTACCGCTAAACGGCATCCGCGATGTCCCAACATGGGGTTGCTTTCTATAAGAGTATCAATTTTTGCTGATAATTTATCCTTATCGATGTTCAAATGACCCGCAAGTTCAGCAATTTCTTCTTTTGTGTGGGGAACAAACTCATGGAGAGGAGGATCTAAAAGCCTGATTACTACAGGCCTGCCTTCCATTGCTTTGAAAATGCCGAAGAAATCCTTCTGCTGAAGCGGAAGAATCTTTTTTAACTGTACTTTGCGTTCTTCTTCGTTTTCAGCGACGATCATCGCGCGGAAATGGATAAGTTTATCTTTATCGAAGAACATGTGCTCGGTGCGGCACAAACCGATACCCTGAGCGCCGAAATCGAACGCGCGTTTCGCGTCATCCGGCTGATCCGCATTGGTTCTGACATCAAAACCTTTAATATTGCCGCGAACTGACTTTGCGCGCACTTCATCGCACCATTTAAGGAATGTATTCATGTCTTTGGAGATTGCGGCGGCTACTAATGGAAGTTTTCCTTCGTATACTTCGCCTGAAGAACCGTCGATTGTGATCCAATCGCCTTCTTTAAACATTTTTCCGCCGATATCGACTGTATGACCCTGCACTAAAACGCTTTTCGCGCCGGCAACACAAGGAGTACCCATACCGCGCGCTACAACAGCCGCGTGGCTTGTCATACCGCCTGTTGATGTAAGAATACCCTGTGAAGCAACCATTCCGCCGATATCTTCGGGACTTGTCTCCTTGCGGACTAATAAAACTTTTTCGCCCCTTGCGTTCCATGCTTCAGCGTCTTTCGCGTTAAAAACAATTCTGCCTGTCGCGGCGCCGGGAGACGCGTTCAATCCTCTTGTGAGCGCTTTCGCGTCTTTCTGAGCCTTCGGCTCGATCATCGGGTGTAAAAGCTGGTCGAGATGGGTCGGCGTTACACGCATAATAGCGGTATTTTTGTCGATTAAGCCTTCAGCTACCATATCTACCGCGCATTTTACAGCGGCGGTGCCGGCGCGTTTGCCGTTACGTGTCTGCAGAATGAAAAGTTCGCCCTGCTGAACGGTAAATTCCATATCCTGCATGTCTTTAAAATATTTTTCCAGCCTGTTCTTAATTCCAACGAGTTGTTTGTAGATAGTAGGATTTTTTCTTTCTAATGTAGAGATTCTTTCAGGTGTTCTGATGCCTGCGACAACGTCTTCGCCCTGCGCGTTCATCAAATATTCGCCGTAGAATTCATTAATACCTGTTGAAGGATCGCGGCTGAAACAAACGCCTGTGCCGGAATCTTCGCCGAAATTACCGAAAACCATTGATTGAATATTTACAGCTGTGCCTTTTAAACCTTTAATGTCTTCGATTTGGCGGTATTTTATCGCTCTTTCGCACATCCATGAGCCAAAAACCGCGTTTGTAGCGCCCCAAAGCTGATCAAGCGGATTCTGCGGAAAATCTTTTCCTGTGTGTTTCTTAACGATTTTCTTATATTCTTCGACAAGTTTTTCAAGATCGGATGCATCAAGTTCGGTATCAAGTTCTACTTTTTTATTTTTCTTAACTAATTCAAGGGCTTCTTCGAAAAGCTTATGCTCTACGCCCATTACAACATCGCCGTACATCTGAATAAGACGCCTGTAGGCATCCCATGCAAAACGCGGGTTTCCGGTCTTATTTGCAAGACCTTTAACCGATTTATCGCTCATTCCAAGGTTTAAAATCGTATCCATCATGCCGGGCATGGATACAGCCGCTCCTGAACGAACTGAAACCAAAAGCGGGTCATTTGGATCGCCAAGTTTCTTTTTCATTACGGATTCCAGCTTTTTCAAGCCTGCTTCAACTTCTTCTTTAATGCCTTTAGGGTATTTGTTTTTATTTTCATAGTACGCGGCGCATACATCCGTAGAAATTGTAAAGCCCGGCGGAACCGGAATACCAAGGTTAGTCATCTCTGCAAGGTTTGCTCCCTTGCCTCCCAAAATCATTTTCATCTTTGCATCACCTTCAGCTTTCCCTTTGCCGAAGAAGTAAACATTCTTTTGAATTGCCATTAAGATCCTCCGTTATATTATCGTCATGATAATAAATAATTCTATCATGATGAAAATATAATAGCAACTATTTTTTTTTTGATCAAGATGCTATATTAATATTATGAACTATATTGAACTTCCTGTCTATAAGAATTCAGAAAAAATTTTATTAATGTTAAAAAATAATCAAGCTCTTGTTGTTGAGAGTCCGACAGGCTCAGGAAAGACAACGCAGCTCCCTGTGATACTTCATGAAGCAGGATATTCGCAGAACGGAATCATCGGAGTAACCCAGCCAAGACGCATCGCAGCTGTATCAGTAAGCGAATTCATCGCAAAACAAACAGAAACAAGCATTCCGGGGCTTATTGGATACAAAATGAGGTTCGCGGATCAAACTAATCATGAAACTAAAATAAAAATAATGACAGACGGAATACTCCTGCAGGAGATGAAACTTGATCCATGGCTGTCAAAATACAGTGTTTTAGTCGTTGATGAGGCTCATGAACGCAGTTTAAACATCGATTTTATACTTGGATTGCTTAAAAGAGTGCTTGAAAGCAGACGCGACTTTAAAGTGATCATATCTTCCGCAACTATAAACGCGGAAATTTTTTCTGAATACTTCGGAAATTGCCCGATTGTGAAGATTGAAGCGCAAAGATTCCCTGTAACTCTTGTTTATGATCCTGTTAACAGACAGGAAGGTGAAGAAAGAAAAACAGTGAACAGAGAAAGAAAAGAAAGATTTACATCGAATTTCAATGCAGAAGAAGCGATTTTAATGAAAATCGAAGCTATAACAACACGTTTTATCAATGAAGAGCGCGAAGGAGATATTTTAGTGTTTCTTTCGGGTGAAAAAATGATCAAAGAGTGTATGAAACGCTTAATGTTCTCTTCTGTCGGAAAAAATTTACATCTTATTCCTTTATACGGCAGACTTGGCAAGGAAGAACAGGAAAAAGTCTTTGAAGATGCTCCAAATAGTAAAACAAAGTTAGTTATATCAACAAATATCGCGGAAACATCGGTAACAATCGACGGAATCACAGCGGTAATTGACTCAGGATTGGCTAAATTAAACTGGTATAATCCGCGCACATTCACATCCAGCCTGATTGAATCGCCGATTTCTATCGCTTCCGCGAATCAACGCAAGGGAAGAGCGGGAAGAACACGCGAAGGAACTTGTTACAGACTGTATTCGCGAAAAGATTTTGAACAAAGAGCTCTCTATACCACCGAAGAAATCTTTCGCACAGACTTATCAGAAGTAATTTTGCGGATGGCAGACCTCGGCATAACTGATTTTGAAGACTTTGATTTCATTTCCGCGCCTGAAAAAGAAGGAATCATCGGCGGAATAGAAACATTAAATCTGCTTGACGCGCTTGAAAATGACCGAACTTTATCGAATATCGGTAAATTAATGACAGAATTCCCTCTCGCGCCGCGTCAATCGCGGATTATTGTCGAAGCGATTATGCAATATCCAAATGTAATCCGCGAAACGATAATCGCGGCGGCATTTTTATCAACACAGAGCCCTTATATCCTTCCTCCGGGCGAAGAAACCGACGCAAGACAGGCGCATCATCGTTTCCGCGATGATCACGGCGATTTTGTTTCGTATTTAAAACTTTTTAAATCATACAATGATTCAACAAACAGAGCGAATTTCTGCGAAAAAAATTATTTAGATGACCGCGCGCTGGCAGAAATTGTAAATGTCACGGCACAGTTAGAAGAAATTCTTGCAAAGATGAAGATTCCAGTGCATTACCGCTCTCAGCCGCTGGAAAACAATGAAATAGAAGACTATTTATGCTGTATTGCGCGCGGAATGATTCAATTTGTATGTGTACACGAGGGACGCGGAAAGGTGGGCACTTACAGCAGTTTAACAGAGAATAAAATAATAATTCATCCGGGATCTGTAATGTTCAGAGCGGATCCTCAATTTATTGTCGCAGGCGAGATCGTACGCACATCAAGAATGTACGCAATGTCTGTTTCTCCGCTATCAAGAGCGTTGTTAAATCGAATTCGCCCCGGACTTTTCGCAGAATACGGAAAACAGGGTGATGTAAGACCTGAAAAACATAAAAAAGAGCGCGATTACACAAACAATATAAAAATCGCTGGCGAAGTATTCGAAATCGCGGTTGTAAAAGGTAAAAAAACAGTTATTCTGCCATGGGAAAAACTGGAACGTATAAGAAAAAATTTATCGGATGAACCTGTACATAAAAATATTAAAGGAAAAATAATAGTTAAAAATCAATATAACCTTCTTGCCGGAGAAAAACTGGAGCTGATTCTCTCGCTTGCGCCGGTGTTGGACGCAAACGGCGCTTTTTCCCGCGCATGGCCGCGAAAAGAGAGCTTTAATTCGATTAATAATCTTCCGGCGCTGTTAAAACACCTTGATAATCTTGCAAAACCTGTTATATGGAAAAAGAACTCAAAAGATTTGGGATTTTTAGGGCTTTTCACAGACGGAGAAAGCAATTATTGGCTGCGCGCGTCACGCGGTTTTCACACATGCATTAATGAAAGCATTTCCAGCCTTGAATCGCTGATCGACGAGCTTGGCGAAGAAATCGATATCGAACAGAAGCATATTGTAAACCAGTGTTATAGAAGATTGTCGGATTATTTAGGTTAAAAGAGAGAAGAGTTCACACAAAAGCGCTAAGTACACAAAGGATTAAAAAAACGCCGCTGTATTGTTATACAACGGCGTTAATTTGTTAAGCAGTTAAATAATTAATCTGTAAATCTGTAGACTCTTATCTGATCAATATGGAATGTACGTCCCGAATCTTTAGCTCTAATTCTGATAGATGGAGGCTGATCTTCGGTATTAGTTAATAATGTATCAATGTGCTGCTGCTCTATTTCTGCAGAAGTTTCAAAATCCCAATAGTTTTTTAAACTGTGACTATCCCAGAGCAGAGCTTCGCCCATGTGGTACATATTCATACACATTTTCCCTTCAATACCGTCTCCGGATCTGTATTTACCTCTAATATCAATTATATCACCCGGTTGGAAATTAAATGAATTATGATTAAGGTCAATACCTGCGCTCCAGTTTGGTGGCAATGAGGTAACTTTTAATTTCTTAAAACCATCTTCGCTTATAATTTCAAAAATAACATGATTACCTACTCCGCCTCCAGGTTGTAAGGGAGAACCGGCAAACACAGTATTAAATTTAGCTTGGGTATCTATTACCTGTGTTGCTTTATCTTTAAGCACTTCAGAAAGGTCAAACAATTTTTGTCCAGAGCGGACATAAACATTAAATGTTTTTGTATAATTACCATCAACGGCAGTGCAAGTAATTACTGCATTCCCGTTGCTTATTGCAGTAATAGTACCATCACTTGAGACATTTGCTACACTGGAGTTACTGGAAGAAAATGTAATATTTCTATTTACCGAGTTATCCATCCATGAAATAAATTTATATGTATCACCGATAATGAAATTAAATTCTGACCCTCTTGAAAAACCCCAACCTCCTTCTCCCATTGCAGGATTTATCGTTACTGCACAAGTTGCGGTCTTACCGCCATCTGCTGTTTTTGCGGTTATTGTTACTGTGGTGGCGCCGTTTCCGCCAGAGACAGCGGCTATAGCTGTTACATTTCCGTTTTGGTCAACAGTTGCTGCCTGCGGGTTACTGGAAATCCATGTTACAGTTTTATATGTCGCATTTGCAGGTAAAACAGTTGCTGTAAGCTTTTCACTGTTTCCTGTAGTTAAATTCATGGTAGATTTGTTAAGACTTATACTTGCTACGTTAGTAATAGGCGCCGTGGATTCGTAATTAGCTGTAATCTCAGCACTACTGCTGCTTAAAGTAACGGTAATAGTTTTAGTGTTGATGTTGCCACCTGTTATAGTGCCTCCAGTAACCGTCCAATTGACAAATGCATAACCGCTTATATCATTTGTTGTTACTGTAATAGGACCGTTTTGAAAATACTGCCCTGTCCATGTTCCGCCTGAAGCAGTTGGTGAAACTGTATTAATTTTCATAGATAAATTATTCATCACAATATTGTCATGTTTTGCGGACAGAGTAACATTGGTTATATTCCCAGCTTTAGCGTATGTTTTTAAATATTCAGGCATCGCATGCCTTATACTCTGCATATAAGACTTCATTTGCCCAACATTACTACTAATATTCGGCTCATACCCCCACCTGGTTTTAGCGCCATCCAATAAAGAGCTGTAAATATTTGCAATTTCATCCAGTTTTGGGAATGCGATGTCCGGATTAAAGTTTACATTGTATAAGTCCATCATCGTGTTGACAAAATCACGGCAGAACTCGGTGTTGTTTAACAGATTTACGAATAATCTGCTGTTTGCATGATTTTTATTACTTCCATTAATAATTCTATCAAATGTATTTCTCTGAGAATCAATTTGCTGGCTGGTTAATAGACTGCCGTTATCATATATTCCCATGGAAAGCTCTGTATCCAATAACTGATACCGCCATTTACCGTCATTATATGGATTTGAACCGCCGGGATTTCTCACTTTCCACATTCTAAAATTATTTTGCGGCCAATCTGCGTTGTAAATGTATATCTCTGTTGCCCAGTAATCGAGATAGTTCTGATAATCAAATTTGGTTTTAAACTCAGAGAGCAAAGTATTGTCCATTGAACTATTAGCAAAATAACTCATTTCATTTTCCCAGTCATTTTTTGAATAAAAACTTACGCCATCGTCTACTTCATTGTTCTCGACAGAAATTACATTATTCCTGTCAACGCCGAATTCGTATTCAGTCGCGTTATCGCTGTATCTTTCCTGCAAGTTGTAAGGACCCCAGTATTCGCCGTTTATATACACAACACACGGCACAGCAGACTGTGTAGTAAAATTTCGGTCGTTGACCAAACGCTGGATATAAACATCGCGGAATTTTGTAGTTTCACCGTCATTTCCGCCGTTCCTTACCATAAAACTTTTATAGGTGGTAAGAGGACTCCCGTCAGCCTTTTTCGCGCCGGGAATTAATTCATAATTATCCAATCTATTAATGCCACCGTATTCACTGCGGAAATAAATGTTCATGCTTTTTTGTCCCTGAGCTCTGGAGTATCCGCCGCGGACTCTTATGCCTACCGTTTCGGAAATTGCCACATTTCTGCTTGTATTAAAGAAATGAAGAGCTGCCGGACGCTCCCATTCAGTTCCTCTTTGGCGGAAATTGTACATCATTGGATTGCTTTCACCTCCTCCGCTGCCTGCCCAGGATTTATCATCTGACCCGCGTACCATAATGCCAGTAGTTTCATCCACCAAATTTTTTGGATCTGTTACCAAAGAAATAATTGGATGACTTCCGTAACCGCTAAGGTTATTTCCAATAAAATAGGTTAAAGTAGCGACATCGCTTACAACGCCGCTTGAATTTACAGATATAGCGCGAATAACTGTGGCTTTCGGTACTTGCCCGGCAGTTGGATAATAAGCAGCCGGCATGTGCCCGCGCGGATCATCCGGGAACCCATAAAATCGTTCGGAATAATATTGTGTTGCCAGTAAATTGGGTTCCCCATTGCGATTTTTAACCGTAATAGGCGCGGTGTATTGAAAGGTACGACCTTCGACCAGATTATTAGGATTGGGAATACTGCCGTCTATCGAATAATAGATCGCCGCTCCGGTTCCTGCTGTTAATGTCAGATCAAACTGCTCTAAATAAAGTCCGCTTTTATGTGAAAAGCCAAGCCCTTTTACCGCTCCGGGATTGTTTTCAACGGAACCATCCGGAAGAGTGCCATTGTCTGTATCAGAATCATTTGATTCAATTTCCGGACTAACGCAGGAAGCAAACAGGAAGCAGAACACAAATAATACTGCGATTAACTGTTTTATTAATAAATTTCTTTTCATAATTTTCTCCTTATTGTCTATTTATTCAAACTGCTGCCTAACCGCAAGTTAGCGATCAGACAGCAGTTTTTTGAAATGTTTGTTATCAGTCTATTTTTACACCGGTGACTGGGTTCCATGCGCCGTAAGCTTGATTTTTAGGTCTTTTTACCTCGTAATCATCCGAATATGCTGTTATTGTGCCGCCGGTACCTGATTTTGTAACAAGTCCTGAATATGTGATCATTTCAAAATCATTAGAATTTACATTAGTATCTACCAGACTAATACGCCGTAATCCCACCTGTTTAGATATACGGTATACGTTATTAATAAATGTTGTTTCTCCCTCATAACCGCGAATTTTATCTACGGTATTTTGAGTTTCTCTTCCTTCATTAACGACTCCGATCATATCAATATAACCGGAAACTTTACCCGCCCCGTCACCGGTAAAAGGATTTTGCACTGTAAGTAATGTTTGATTATTTATAATAGCAACTTTTACTGAGCGATTGTTCAATTCAAAAGTGTCTAAATAAAAATCCGCGAAATTATTATTTTCAAATTGCAATGCTGCAGGTGAATCACTGCCTGCGGTTGTCTTTTGAGGACCTAAAATTAAATACGAGCTGTACGGTTGAATTGTTCCTGTTAAATCAATCTTTTGCCACTCTCCGTCTTCAGAACCATCATTTCCTGTAAGATTAGCGGAGGTTTTCTGAGTTCCTGTAGCATACTGCAATGAATAAGCGCTATCTAATGTTATTGTATCGTTGGTGTTATTATACAACTCAACAAAACTGCGCTGGATATTTCCATCTGTGGCGGCGCCGATTTGCAAAATCATAAGACTTGCTGTTCCCTGCACCACATTAACATTAATACTGCCTGTGATTCCGTTAACATCAAGATTTACTTTTGCCGTTCCTACCTTAGCCGCTGTAATTGCAATAGTTTTGCTGCTTACTGACGCTGGCAGTGTAATAACGCCTGTTTCTGATTCATTTGATACAGACCATGCGTAGGTAACGCCTGATAAATCCGCGTCTGACGGCACAATTCCCGCTGACAATGTAATTTGACCAGCCACATTAATATTTAACGCGCCGTTTTTAACGCCGTTTCCATTAATTGTTACGCTTGTAATAGCTAAACCTGTTTTTTCGCCTGTAAGAGGGTTCCATGCGCCGTATGTCGCATTTCTTGGTTTATAACGCTCAAGCTGTTCGTCGGTCATTCTATCAGTATTACCTGTACTCCACGGACGATAATCAAGCGACGCAAAATCCGAACCATTGTCATCTGTATCGTTAAGATTTCTTCTGCGGACAGCTACTGAAGCGGAGTTTTGTGCAGGAGAAACCTCATAACCGAATATTAAATCTCTGGTACCATAACTATTAGCGGCTCCTACCATATCAATATAACCGGCAATTTTTTTTCCTGCGCCGTCAGTGTTAAAAGGATTCTGTACGGTTAATTCTGCGTTTCCTTCGATGAGAGCGACTTTAAATGCTCTATTGGAAAGAGTAAAAGAACCGTTGTTAATATCGCCATAATTATCAGGTATCTGATACCGCGCGGCATTTGGTCCGGTAGTATTTGAATTTTGCCGCGGACCTAAAATTAAAAACGATCCTCTTGCGGGAATTGTTTTATTTAAAGCGATTTTTTTCCAATCTCCATCTTTTGTTGCATCATTGATAGCACCACTGGCGACGGTTGTCCCATCGGCATAATAAAGACTCAACCTGCTTAAATCAATGGCGGTATTTGTAACGTTATACAACTCCACAAATGAATGCGATATCCCAGCCGCGTCAGCCGATGACCCATAAGCCTGCAGGATTAAGATTTTTCCTGCTAACTGGTTTACTTCATCATCCTGATCAAGCTCATCATCATTACTGCCCTCACCGAGGCAGCCCAGTACAAACAAGCTAGTCAATAGAATAGCTGTCATTGTAAAAAACATTGTTTTTTCAAAATATTCTCCATGGTTGTGCTTAGAAAAAACGACTTTTTTTTATTCACATTTAGATATTAAAACAGCAAACTGCTGTTCGACAAAGTCATATCAAATAATATTATGTCTTTTTACCATTATATCACAAAAAATAAGAAAAAACGACTATTTTTTTAAACACATTTCTATATATTAAAACAGCAAACTACTATTCGACATAATTATATCAAATAATAATATGTCTTAATACCAGTAATCACAAAAAAAGGGGGTTTTCGGGCAAAAAACGGAGTATGTTGATTATTTTTCAATATGACACTAATCTATCAGCATGTCGTTTGTTTTTTACAACACTCTGGGCAGAGAAAAACAGCCGTTCAAACCTCTTCAGGATGGAAAAGTCGGCTTTTACGGCTGCGGTCCTACCGTTTATAACTACGCGCATATAGGCAATCTTCGCGCCTATGTGCATCATGATATTTTAGTCCGATCACTCCGCCGCGCCGGTTTTGATGTTAATCATGTTATGAATATTACCGATGTCGGGCACTTAACCGATGATGCCGACAGCGGCGATGATAAAATGGTAAAATCAGCCGAAGAACGCGGAAAAAGCGTTTTGGAAATTGCTGATTTTTATACTAAAGCATTTTTTAACGATACGGATCGAATGAATATTACGCACCCGACGGTAGTCTGCAAAGCTACAGATCACATCGGTGAGATGATCGCCTTAATTGAAAAAATCGAAAAAAACGGTTTTACCTATTTTGCGGGGGGTAATCTTTACTTTGACATTTCAAAGTTCCAGTCTTACGGCGACCTTGCCCTCCTTCGGCTTGACGATCAAAAAGCCGGGGTGCGCATAGAACAGGATGAAAACAAACGAAACGCTTTCGATTTCGCTCTTTGGTTTACAAAAAGCAAGTTCGAAAATCAAGCGCTTGTCTGGGACAGTCCCTGGGGTAAAGGCTATCCGGGCTGGCATATCGAATGTTCTGCGATGAGCATGAAATACCTCGGCGAACAGTATGATATTCATTGCGGCGGTATCGATCATATTCCGATTCATCATACAAACGAAATTGCTCAGAGCGAAGCTGCCACAGGAAAAAAACCTTGGGTCACATACTGGCTTCACAACGAATTTCTGGTTTTAGACAAGGGAAAGATGTCTAAATCATCGGGCAGCTTTCTTACTTTGCAATCTCTTATTGATGATGGGTTTGACCCCCTCGACTACCGCTATTTCCTGCTTGGAGGGCATTACCGCAGCCAGCTTCAGTTTTCAGAAGAAAGCCTGAAAGGGGCGATGAATTCACGAAAATCGCTGATGGATAAGATACGAACCAAGTTTTCTCCGGCAAATGACACAAAGACGCAAAACTCACAGAATGAGGAAGAGGAAATTAGCGATTATATAGAAAGATTTGATAAAGCTATCGAGGATGATTTGAATACCCCCCGGGCTTTGGCGGAATTATGGGGGCTTTTAAAAGACGGACCCTCTTCACCCGCGGCGCTGGCAGCAATTTGCGATATGGACAGGGTTTTAGGGCTAAGGCTGGAGGAAGCAGTTAACGGCAAAGCCGGCGGCGAACTTGAAAATGAAGAATATGCCAGAGAAATTGAAGAACTTATCGCAAAACGTGCTGAAGCGAAAAAAGCGAAAGATTTCGCCGCCGCTGATAACATAAGACAAAACCTAAAAGATCGGGGTATAATACTCGAAGACGGACCGAATGGCACCGTTTGGAAGAAAATATAACACTGTAACAACTGGAGATATATTTTGTTTAATGATATAGGGGAACAAATGGAAGGCGGCTCAGAACCTGCGGGCAGTGAAAACGGCGCCCCCGGTGTCTGGAGCGGTATTGAATTTAAACGCCTTTACGATTCCGCCTTCCAGGTTCTGTTCAGGGTGGCTTTCCGGGTAACAAATAACAGGGAAGCCGCAGAAGATCTTTGTCAGGAAAGTTTTTTCCGTTTATACGAAAGAAATATGGTCTTTCCGAACCCGGAAGAAGCGAAATACTGGCTGATCCGGGTTGTTAAAAACGCCGCGTTGAATTACGCAAAACGGAAAGACAGGGAACGCAAGGCGTATCAGAAAGCTTTCCGTGAAGACCACAGGCAGGAAGAAACCGGAGAAGGCTTGCTTGTAAAAAAAGAAACAAGCGAGGAAGTGCAGGAAGCTCTTGAAAAATTGCCGGAAAACCTGCGGATGGTTTTAATTTTAAAAGAGTATGCCGAGATGAATTATAAAGAAATCGGCAGGGTGCTTGGCATCAGCGAAGGAAATGTAAAAGTGCGGGTTTTCAGAGCCCGTGAACGGCTTGCCGCCCTTTTGGCAGGCAATATCGGTTTAAATACCGAACAAGGTGGTAAAAATGTGTCCTGATCAACAGCTTCTTTCAATTTATGTAGATGGGGAATTGCCTTCACCCTGGAAAGAAAAAATGGAAAGCCATTTAAAGGTTTGTCCTGTTTGCAGGGAAAAACTCGAATCATTCAAACAGCTTCACGAGCTGTTCAAAAAAGATACAACAGAAAACCGGACATACATAGAACGAATTGTCGATAAACCTGCCGAAGAGCGGACATACACCGAAGAAGAAATGCAGGAAGCAAAAGAAAGAGTCTGGAAAAATATAGAATCAAAAAGAAACTTTAAACCCCGTAACAGGGTTTGGCGGCGAAGGATCTCCATTCCGCTGCCTGCGGCTGCCGCGGCGGCTGTTATTCTGGCTCTTGTTGCCATGCTTTGGCTTCGAAGCGGACAGGTTTCGCATAACTCCATCGCAAGTAATCAATCCGATGACAGGGTAGATTTTATTCTTGCGTCAGAAGATGAAATACCGGGAATTATGCCGGCGGCGTCGGATTTAAGCGGCGTTCTTCAATATTTAGGCGCTGATGGATCGGATATAATCATTTTAAGGCTTCCCGAAAGCAGGAACTTTTCCAGAGCAGGCGAACCTTCAATAATCAGAGCCGCTGATTTTCAGCGCAATACAGGCGGGAGATAACCCAGAATGATCCGTTCCCTTTGTTTTATCGGCGTTTTATTTGTTTTTGCATCAGGCATTTACATTGAAGCTCAGGAACAGAATATCTCAGGACCCGGAATGGAACAGGGGTTCAGAAGACGCGCTCTTGTTTTGGATATTAACGCAAGAGTGGTCGAGAATGAACAGGAAGTAATTTGGGATCAATCGCACAAAAAAATAACAATGCCGGGAAGCCCCGTAAGCATTCAGCTTGCAGGTTCAAATGTTGTAGTAGCGGCGCAGTTTACGCCTTTTATCCGCCGCGGTAACAATGTAATGGTCATTCAGGGGCAGATTTGGATCGAAGATCCAAAAAGAGGCATCAGTTACTATACATCGATTCAAACAGTACCCATGGAATTTAACGAACCGATTCATTACTTTCCGCTTGGAACATCGCATCAATCAAGCTCTTCAATAGAAATAATACTGACGGTCAACCCGTACAGAGAACCAAGAGAACCCATAGAAGAAAGGGCCGCCGGCGCAGATGGCGAATAGAAAAAAACTGATATTCCTAATAGTTTTAATACCTCTTTTTATTTCATGCGGTAATAAAACGCCGGTTATACTGTCAATCGATCCGAAGATTGGCAATATGGGAGAAATTATCACTCTGACAGGAACTAATTTCGGCGAATCGCGGGATGAATCGTTTGTGTCAATTGCCGGAGTGGCGCCGACCAATTCTTCATACTACCATTGGCAGGATGATCTAATTATTATAAGAGTCCCAGAATTGGGGCAATCGGGTCTGGTTCATGTACACGCAAAAGGTAAAAAAAGCAACGGTATGCTCTTTTCCAATTCGGCGTCTGTGCCGCGTCCAATCGACGGGGATGACATGGGGCTGGAGCCGAAAATTGCCGCGATTATTCCGCAAATAGGAGCTCCAGGCACGCTTATAAACATTACGGGAAATAATTTTGGCGTAACGCGCGAAAATGCCGGCGTTTTCTTTTCGTGGGATTATGATTCAGGCACCGTTAATCCGTATATAGTAAGAGAACCGGAATTTATCGAAGTTTCTGAAATTGAACAGGGGTATGAATACTGGAGCGCGCGTGAACTTCGTGTACGCCTGCCCGACGGCGCCGTAAGCGGCAATCTGGAAATAAGAACGCCTCATGGAAGTTCGCGCAGCGTTTTTTTTGAAGTAAGCGGAAGACCGGGATTTAAAAATTTAAAAGATAAACGTATATACACGGTAACATATTCTGTTGATATAAAAGTCCTGGATGCGACAAGACCTAATACATTGTATCTGTGGATACCAAAACCGGTTACTTCACCTTCTCAAAGGAGTGTAAGCCTTGTCTCCCGCAGCATAGAACCTTTTGTTGAAAATCACCGCGGCGTAAGCCTTTTTAAACTTGACAACCTCGGAGCGGGTACGAACCTGTCAATCAATCTTTCCTACCGCGTCGAAGTGTACGCAGTAGAATCAGGAATAAGACCTCTCTCGCTCAGACAGGAGGCAACCGCGCTTGCGGCGGCTCACACACAGAATTCGGTATTTATTCCAAGCGACAGCCAAAAAATAAAATCTGTTGTTAATTCGATAGCCAGAAACGAACAAAACCCGTACACAAAAGCAAAAGCGGTATACGACTGGATTCTGGCGAACATGCATATATCCGCCGCTCCGCTGTCGTCAGATAACATCGAAGACGCTCTTGATAAAAGGCAGTCCGATCCGTACACAACCGCTCTGCTCTACACGTCAATGATTCGGGCGGCTGGCATTCCATGTATTCCAATCGCCGGCGTCTACATTGACCGGAGCGGGCAGACATTCCGCCATTATTGGGCAGAGTTTTGGGTAGACGGCTTTGGCTGGCTGCCGGTTGATCCGGCAATGGGTTCAGGCGCGGTTTACGATTCGTCGCCTGCAATTCAGGAATCAATGGACTCTAAGGAACTTGCGAATTTTTATTTCGGCAGCATGGATAATCAGCGTATCGCTTTTTCAAGAGGAGAGCTTGTTTTATCTCAGATGGAAAGCCGCGGCAGGCTTGTTTCGCATCCGCAGTCATACTCGCTACAAAATATCTGGGAAGAATCCGCCGGAGGGCTTGAGTCATATTCCAGCCTTTGGGGTGACATTACAATCAGCGGAATTTATCAATAAGGAGAATTTTATGGTAACAGTAATTTCATTGGGCGGTTCTATTGTCGCTCCAAACAATGTTGATGTCGATTTTCTTAAAGGTTTTGTAAATCTCATTCGGACGTATATAGAAGATGACAATAACCGAAGATTTATTTTCGTTGTAGGCGGCGGCGGTCCTGCCCGTAATTACCAGAACGCGTACCGTGAAATTTCGCAAAGCGGTAAATTTGAAAACGACGAAGCCGACTGGATAGGGATAATGGCGACAAGGCTTAATGCCCAGTTAATAAAAGCCGTTATGGGTGAATGGTGCAGCCAGGATGTTGTTACAAATCCCGGAGAGGTTGATCCTCTTACAGGTCATGTGCTTGTCGCGGCTGGATGGAAACCCGGTTTTTCAACCGACTACGACGCTGTGCTTTTGGCTGAGCGTTTCGGCGCGAATCTTTTAATAAACCTTTCCAACATCGAAAAAGTTTACACCGCAGACCCAAAAGTTGATCCAAACGCCAAACCGATTGATAAAATCACATGGGCGGATTTTCGCGCAATGGTCGGCGATGAGTGGGTTCCCGGCAAAAATGTCCCATTCGATCCAGTCGCAAGCCGTCACGCGCAAAAAATCGGATTAAAAGTAATCTGTGCCGCAGGAAAAAATCTGGATAACCTTAAAAATATTCTTGATGATAAAGATTTTATTGGGACGATGATTTACGCGTAATTTTTCTGTTTACTGTTTCGATCAGAATAATATTAAACACAAGTATTAAACCGATAAACACCGGAAATATTTTAAAACTTGTAAATGACGTAAACCAGCCAAAAACCAGAGGCATTATTGTTGTTCCGACATACGCGCTTCCCATTTGTATACCCATTATCGCCTGTGAATACTCTCTGCCGAAGTTTTGCGGAGTTTCATGCAGCATGCTTGGATAAATCGGGGCGCATCCAAGCCCGATTAAAAAAAGCCCGGGCAGGGAGCTGTTTTCGAATGGCAGAACAAGCGTTACAATTCCGCAGCCGATAATTATCTGCCCAAGACGGATCATCTGCTTGTTGTTAAGCGCCATTGTTATAAAACCGGATATGAACCTTCCCGCCGTTATTCCAATATAAAACAACGCTATCCATTTTGCGGCTTCCTGCGGCGTCATGTTTTTTTCCATCACAAGAAAACTCGCGCCCCACAGCCCCGCTACAGTTTCCAAAGCGCAGTAACAAAAAAATGCGGCAAGAGCGGGTTTCACGCCAATAACCGAAAATATCTCTTTGAATGACGGAGAACTTTTCGCAGACTCGTTATTATCGATTTTATTTTTTTTCCATAAAGGTAAAGATAAAAATAATATTAAAACAAGGCTAAATTGGATAACACTGATTGCCCTGTAACCCGAGTTCCATGAATTGCTGTTTGTTAAATAAAAAGACATTATTAAAGGTCCAACCGAAGCGCCGATACCCCAAAAGCAGTGAAGCCAGCTCATGTGCCTTGCCTTGTAATGAAGCGCGACATAATTGTTTAAGGCGGCGTCAACAGAGCCTGCTCCCAAACCCAGCGGAATGGCGCAAAGAATTATAAAAACAACCGAACCGGAAAAAGAAATCCCGATTAAAGCCGCCGCTGTCATAAAAACGCTGACAAGCGTAACAACGCCTGTGCCGAAACGCCGTATAACCCTTTCGCTGAAAACGCTTGAAATAACCGTTCCGCCTGCCGCGATCATGGAAATAATTCCGGCAAAATGCAGCGGAACATTTAAAGATGTATACATGGCAGGCCACGCCGAGCCAAGCAATGAATCAGGCAATCCAAGGCTGATAAAAGAAAGATAAATAACAATCAATAATAAAAATGTAATCATATTTTATCTGTTAATATTAAACCATGTCTCTGTTTAATCCTTCTGATAAAAAGAAATTAAAGCGGCATCGAACCATCCTGTGTCACCCGCGGCTTCGACAAGAAACTTTGACTCATACATATTATTTCCAAGTATAAGACCGATTCTTTCCCATTCCTTAAAATGTTCTGTAATGGAAATTGTTCCGCTCTGGCGGCGCGTTTGCCTTATGCTGAAAAATTGAGGGAACGGATCTTTGCTTCCGCAAATATTACCTGAACCTGCAGGGCGCGTCGCCTGATAAATAAAATACACAGCGCCGTCCGCGGTAAACTCGCCTTTTTTTTGCGCGCCGCCGCCCATATCAAGCGGACTGATTATATCGTTTCCAAACCAGTCATCGACAATATACCATTCGATCATCGGATCCTTTGACCAGCCGTAAATTCCTATATATGAGTATTTTCCTCCGGTGCCGTTTTCAGATCGTGTAAATTCAAAATCGCAGAATAAATTTTTATATTCGGTGTAGCGCTTGCAGCGATTCCAGTAGTAGCCGATACGCCCAAGAAAATCATCAGGATTGTTCCATTCAGCTCTAAAAGCCGCTCCTCCGCGTTTGTCTGCTCCGTACCATATTAGTTTGTGATCATTTCCGCCGGCGCTCCACATTTCATAACCATAAGGCGAATCGGGTAATTGTTTGTTTCCGCCGCTATTCCCTTTAAATTGCATTTCCATATCTAACTCCTGGAATGATTATACATCATTTTATAAAAAATTGTACTGGCTGTCGGCGATAAAGTTATATGCAGAATATAAACTTAAATATATTTGCTTGCCTGCGCCTTCCACATTTCATTGTACTTCCCGTTCATCTTTAAAAGCTGCTCGTGAGTTCCCTCTTCTATGATCTTTCCGCTATCCAGCATGAAGATTTTATCCGCGTGTCTTGTTGTCGATAAACGGTGAGAAATAAAAACCACCGATTTTTCATGCGCCGCCATATTCATGGATTTATTCATCTGATATTCCGCGATAGGGTCTAAAGCGCTTGAAGGTTCATCAAGTATAATTAAATTCGACGGTTTATAAAAAACTCTGGCGGTTGCCAATTTTTGGCTTTCGCCGCCCGATAAAGCAGTGCCTGTTTCATCGAATTCCCTTGTTAAAGGCGTTGAATAGCCGTCGCTCATTTCGTGAAGTCGTTTTTCGAAACCGCTTAATTTAACAGACCTTTCTATAATATCTTCATCCGCCCGCTGTAAATCCATTACGATATTTTCTTCCACGGTCGCGGCGTAAATGCGGAAATCCTGGAAAATGGTTCCTATCGATTCGCGGTATTCCGTAATATTAAATTTTCGAATATCAATGCCGCCGAGGGTGATTACTCCTTCGCTCGGATCATACAAGCGCATTAACAGTTTAATTAAAGTTGTTTTACCCGCGCCGTTATAACCTACAAGCGCGATTTTATCCATAGGATTTATAGTTAAATTGATATTCTTAAGAATATAATCCTGTTTATCGGAATACTTAAACGAAACATTTTCAAACTTAATTGTTTGAATAAGTTCGGGAACGGAAATATTTTCATCGCATTTAATTTTTGTCTCATAATTTAAAAAGCCGCGTATTTTATCTATATAGAGAGCGTTTTCAATTGCCTGAGGCAAAAGTTCCGAAAGAAGGATCATGCCTCGGCGCATGGAACCCGCAACACCCCACAGAATGAAAAGAGAGCTGAACGCCATTGTTTTGCGCACGACCGTTTTAAATAACAGATACGAAAGATATATTCCGTCAAAAATAAAATCGTTAAAGAAATATTCGGAAAAGAAACTTAAAGCCCATTTCTTTTTCGCTACGCCTTTTCTTATATTAAAAATATTATTGTTAGTGTTTTCAAAATCGGAAAACAATCCGCGCGAGACATTTTTATTTAAACGCAGCTCTTTCGCGTAATCGTTCAAATAAAAGGCGCGGTGAATATAAGCTCTTTTCTTTATAAAAGGAGTCTCCGCCAATTTTACTTTAAAATCCAGTTTGCTTATTATCTTTCCGAATATAAACCTTGCTGTAAATGAAACAATTACAAATATTACAGAAACAGGATCATGCAATAAAAAATAGGTTCCGTACGCAAAAACGCCTATCAGACCTGTAATTGTTTTGTCTATTAACTGGGTAGTGCGAGTAATTGCGTTTTTCGATTCTGAGACTGAAAGCACAAATTCATTGTAATAATCTGGATCATCATAACATGATAAATCCATTGCATTCGCCTTCTTGTAAAGCATGAGCTTTAATTTTTTTTCCGCTTTAACGGCGAAAACAGGCATTACATAGCCGTGAACCAGCGCCGAATAAAGCCCGGAGAAAACCTGCAAACTCAGTAAAAAAACCACAACGCGAAATACTTCGGAAAACTCGCGCCCGAATTCAACCGAACTTAAAACAAAACTTACTCCGAGCGTCCACAGTATGAATGACATTCCGTGCCATCTGACAGAATCAAAACAGACAAGAAAAAAAAGGAAAGGAGACGCGGATGAAATATTTTTTATCATAAACCAGTTATGTTTAATTGTTTTTAGAAGAGGCATTTTTACTTTTTCGTTTTGATTTTTCATGCTACCTCCTCCGATTCTTCGGCATCATCATCGCCGCTTTGATAATTTTTCGCCTGTTTATTATACATATCCGCGTATTTTCCATTATGAGCCATCAACTGCATATGCGTTCCGCGCTCGATAATTTCACCGTTTTCCAGCATAATTACATCATTCGCGTTCTTAACTGAAGATAAACGATGGGAAATAAAAATCATAAAGTTATCTTTGCTTTCTTCCAGAATACTTTCGAACAATTCATATTCGGCAATCGGATCAAGAGCGCTGGAAGGTTCATCAAAAACTTTTATCGGTGCCGAGTTCGCGAAAGCTCTTGCGACAACAATTTTTTGAAACTCGCCGCCTGACAAAACCTGCCCTTCTTCGCTGAATTCTTTTGTAAGCAAGGAATCTATTCCATACGGAAGACTCATAACCTTATCAAGCACGCAGGCGCGTTCAAGGGAATTTTTTATAACATCGTCTTCGTTTTCACATTCCCTTCCCATCATTACATTATCGCGCACAGAGCCTGCGAAAATTTTAAAATCCTGAAACGCGGCGGCGAACAATTTTCTGAATGCCTTTAAATTATAATCTTTAATATTTATGT
>Ga0209755_10001695_pt1 | contig 33121 bp, 33 predicted proteins | sample TergutCo191P1_FD_187301 | JGI IMG/M metagenome (GOLD analysis project Ga0209755, IMG submission 187301) | Cornitermes sp. P1 segment gut microbial communities from Petit-Saut dam, French Guiana - Co191P1 (SPAdes) (version 2) | ecosystem: Host-associated > Arthropoda: Insects > Digestive system... | reverse complement strand
GTTTGGGCGAAAACGGAAAAGATAAATTTGAAAAAGTTTATGAACTGTTTATGAAATATTACGATAAAATTTGCACTAACAATGTAAAACCTTATCCCGGTGCTTTGGAATTTTTGGAAAAGAATTCTGGAAAATGCGCCATATTAACGAACAAATCCGAAGGGCAGACTTTGAAAATTTTGAACAAATTCGGATTGGAAAAACACTTCACCTGCATATTGTGCGGAGACACAGCCCCTGAAAAAAAACCATCTCCGGCCGGAATTCTGAAAATAATTGAAGCTTCAAAATGGAATCCAAACGAAACCATTATGGTAGGAGACGATGTTCCAGACATAGGCGCAGCACGAGCCGCCGGCATAAAAGTAGCTGTTATGCTAAGCGGTTTTGGAAAACCCAGCGAGCTTTTGGAATGGAAACCCGATTATGCGTTTGAGAGCTTTGAGAAGTTTTGTGAGGCGTTAGCGTAATCTCATGCTATACCTGTAGGCTTTGAGTTCATCATTATTTAATTTACAAATTTAGGGTTAATTGCCATTTTTGGGATATGAAAACATGGTTAAAGCCGATAATTACGGGGGTTTTCTAGTATAGTTTTACTTTGAGGAGTAAAATTATATGGAAAGCAGCTATAAATTCAAGTGTGAAACTTGTAGAAATCTAATGGTCAAGGCTGGCAAAAATTCTACTGGCAAACAGCGATACAAATGCCAGAGCTGCAAGACAAGGCGCGTGATTAAAAAGTCGAAATCGGCTAAGAAAAATGAGCTGAAATCATTCGTTAAATGGATAACGGACAGCACCAAAGCTTTCGACAAGGCAAAGTTGCCCAGAAGGACATTTTACAGAAGAACGAATTGGTGCTGGAATATATCTCCTCAAATCCAGCCGGCAGCAAAAGCGTCAAAATTTATCTTCGTCGATGCGACATGCATCAACAGGAATTTGTGCGCCTTAATCGTCCGGGACGACCGTCATGTGTTGAATTTCAGATGGGCGGAAAGCGAAAATTTCTGCGATTACCATGAATTGCTGAGAGCGGTGAAAGAGCCGGGATTTGTGATCTGCGATGGGAACTTTGGAATAATAAAGGCTGCCAGGCGATTGTGGAAGAATGCAGGAATACAACGGTGCATGGTCCATATCACAAGAGATGCGGAGCGGAAATTAGGCAAACGCAGCCCGCTGGAAATAAACCGTATTTTTCGGAGGCATATCAAAAAACTCCATCGCGTTCATACGATTGGGGAATCAGAAATCTGGCTTGACAAATTTGATGAATTATATGACAGGCATAAAGAATTCATCGAGGAATTGACATTGAAAATTGATGAAGCGACTGGAGGGGTGATTCGTCAGGACCGAACCCACAAAAACTTATTTTCGACATGCTACATGGCGCATAACGCAAGGAAGAAAAACATGCTATTCTTGTATCTTGAAAATGGAATTCCAAACAATTCAAATTGTCTTGAAGGGGGCATAAACTCTCCGCTCAAAAATCTGCTGAGATGCCATCGGGGAATCTCTTTGGAGCATCAAAAAAGAATGTTTGAGTGGTATCTTTTGAAGCGTTCAAGCACATCAGTAAATGATTTCATAAATTCACTCGCTTTTTGACAGTTTATATCCCAAAAATGGCAATTAACCCAAATTTTCGAAAAAAAATGACAGGGAAACTCTTAAAAACCCTAAAAAATGGCGAAATCTCGCTAAAAATGAGGATTTTAATGCAAAGAGCCGGCATTTTGCCCGTAAGCTAGGCCCTTCTAAAATACTCCCCCAGTATTTTAATTCCTTTCTCAATTTGCTCAAGCGTTGCATTTGAAAAGTTTAGCCTCATTGTATTCTTGCCGCTGCCGTCGGGGAAAAAGTGCGAACCGGGCAAATACGCAACGCCCAATTCAACAACCTCCTTAAAAGTCGCAAGCAAATCTTGCGCTCCCTCAAAATAACCCCACACAAACATGCCGCCATGAGGGACTTCATATATAAATGATTTCGGAAAATACTCTTCAATGCATTTTACCATCTGGTTGCGTTTTTCTTTGTATATCTGAATGATATTTTTCAAATGCTCGGCTAAATTATTTTTGAGGAACTCCGCAACAACAAGCTGGCTTATAGACGGCGCGCAAACATCCGTTGACTGTTTGGCTATCACAAACCTCCCGATCACCACAGGGTCTGCAACCGCAACCGCAATGCGCAAAGATGGCGCGATAATTTTTGAGAAACTCGCCACATAAACCACATTTCCGGCCTTGTCAAAACTCTTAATAGGGGGCACGGCTTCGCCTTCAAAGCGTATTTGCGAATAAGGGTCGTCTTCTAAAATCATAACGCCGTATTTTGCTGTTATTTCTGCGATTTTTTGGCGGTTTTCCGGGCTATAAGTTCCACCTGTCGGATTACTGAAAGTCGGCACCACATATAAGAACTTGGGCTTGTTATCTTTTATTTTTTTCTCCAAGTCGGCTACATCCAGCCCATCACTGCCGGAATTTACTCCAATAGCCTTGCCTTCATAAGTTTGAATAATCTGCAAAACGGATAAATAAGTCGGATTTTCCACAAGCACTGTGTCGCCTTTGTTCACAAAAGCCTTGCACATAAACTCAATGCCTTGTTGCCCACCGGCAAGGATAATCATATTTTGCAGTTCTGCGCTGATGTTTTTATATTCCGGCAGAAATGCCTTTATCTGTTCCAGCAACAACGCTTTGCCTTGCGTGGATTCGTATTGAAGGCTCTCTATAACGCCGTATTTTGAGACGAGGCTTTGCAAAATCGCATCAATTTGTTTTTCCGGCAAAGTGACCGAGGCAGGCATTCCGCCGGCAAAAGAGATGATATTGCCTCTTTTTAGAAGGTCAAAGATTTCCCTTATAGCACTGCCGTGAACATTCTTTAACTTGTCGCTGATATCGTATTCCATAGGGGGGAACGTAGAAATTTCTATCTTCCCACCATGTTAGAAATACGCAATGTAGCTATAATAGCACACGTTGACCATGGCAAAACAACATTGGTTGACCAGATTTTAAAGCAATGCGGAGCGTTCCGAGAAACCGAAGAAGTTAACGAAAGAGTTATGGATTCGGGCGATTTGGAACGTGAGCGCGGAATTACAATTTTATCCAAAAATGCAAGCGTTTTTTACAAGGACCATCGCATAAACATTGTGGATACGCCGGGCCACGCCGATTTTGGCGGGCAGGTGGAAAGAGTTTTAGGCACTGTTGATGGCGTACTGCTTGTTGTAGATGCCTTTGAAGGGCCAATGGCGCAAACTCGGTTTGTAACGCAAAAAGCTCTTGAGCTCGGGCTTATTCCGATAGTGGTTATCAACAAAATAGACAGAGACGGCTGCAACCCAAATGGCGCACTGAACAAGGTTTTTGATCTGTTCTGCGATTTGGATGCAAATGAAAAACAACTGGATTTCGGAGCGGTTTTTGCTAGCGGGCGCAAAGGGACTTGTCGCTTGAACATGAGCGAACCCGATACGGATTTCCGACCATTGATGGATATGATTTTAGAGCGAATTCCAGCTCCAAAAGGCGACCCTGCGGGTACGCCGCTTTTGCAAATAGCATCTCTTGAATACTCATCCTTTTTGGGCAGGCTCGCTGTGGGCAGAATACAAATGGGAACCTGGAAGGCAGGCTTAACCGTGGCTCAATCCAGGCCAGACGGAAAATTCAAAAATATTCGCATTCAAAAAGTATTGCGTTACGAAGGCATAACTCCGCAACCCACAGAAAATGCAGGCCCAGGCGACATAGTTTTGCTTTCGGGCTTGGAATCATTTGACATAGGCGACACCCTTTCGGATGCAAATGCGCCGGAATCTCTGCCTCGCATTCATCTTGATCCGCCGACAATATCAATGCTGTTCACAGTAAACACTTCGCCCCTTGCCGGCAAAGGCGGCGGCAAATTTTTAACGGGCAATCATCTTTTGGAGCGTTTGGAACGTGCCCGCATGGCAGACCCTGCGCTTATAGTTGAAAAAACAGATGGAGCAAGCGCATTCAAAGTGAGCGGGCGTGGCGTTATGCACCTCACAATCCTCATTGAAAACATGCGGCGCGAGGGCTATGAATTTACGATAGGAAGCCCACAGGTTATTTTCCAAAAAGAAGATGACGGAAAAGTTTTAGAGCCAATTGAGCAGTTCAAAGTTGAAGTTCCCGCAGAATTCAGCGGCGCAATTATTGAGGAGCTTGGTCGCCGCAAAGGTGATATGGTAAATATGCTTCAAGACGATAACAACCGTGTGTTTTTGGAATACAATGTTCCGAGCCGTGGATTGATAGGCATAAGAAGCATTTTGCTTTCTCTTTCAAAGGGTTATGCCATTTCGCAGTCTTTGTTTTTGGAATACCAGCCTTACAAAGGGGAAATTCCAAGCCGCATAAACGGCGTGTTAATAGCAAAGGACCCGGGCATTGCAAGTTCTTACGCTTTGTGGAAACTTGAGGATCGTGGCTATATGATTATTCCGCCGGGTTCGGATGTTTACGCCGGCATGATTATAGGCGAGCACAATCGTGATGTGGATATTATTGTAAACGTGATTAAGTCCAAGCATTTAACAAATATGCGAGCTTCGGGCAGCGATGAGAATATTTTGCTTACGCCTTATCGCAGAATGAGCTTGGAAGAATGCGTAACTTTTATAAACGATGACGAGTGCGTTGAGGTTACGCCGAATGTTTTGCGGGTGAGAAAGAGTGAGCTGGATGAGCACAGACGGAAAGTGGCTGCGAAGGTGGAGTAGGATTATAACCTAATCTCAATATAAACCTCATGCCGCCAACGGTCTATCAAGGATTGCAGCTTTTGGTTTGACATGTATGAAGATGTTATATTTTCAAGAACATGGTAATCCTCTTCCAAGTTGTATTCCCTTACCTGCGATTCGCTGTCTAGGCGGAAAATTCTGTAGGAACCATCCATGATTTCCGGCGATGAAATTTCTCCGGTTCTCAATGAAGATATAACTCTGCCATGGCCAGATTCAACGTGCTTTCGCTCTTGCCAGCCAAAACTGCCACCTCTGTAAGATGTTTCACGATCTTTGCTAAACTGTTCAGCGGCTTTTGAAAAACTTATTTTGCCGTTTTCAATCTCGGTTTTCAAGGAATCAAGTTTGCGCAAAGCGTTAAGAGAATCTGTCTGAGAAGGATTTACCCTGAGAAGAATGCGTGCCGTTTTTATGCCGTCATCCTTTTTTCCAAGCAACCTTATTATGTTCCAACCATCTTTTGTAAGAACAGGCTGATCCGTCCACTCTCCAATGCTCAGTCTCATGGCAGCCCTCTCATACTCCGGCTCTCCGGCTCCCCTGCGCAAATATGCAGAAGTATCGCTTGAAATATCCTGCGAATGATTTTTAGCAAGCACAGCCCAATGCAAACCCCTGTCCAGAGAATCTATAATAGAAAGAGCCACCTTTTTAACCGAATCTGATATATGAGTGCCGGGCTCTATGGATATGCTTATTGTGCTGAACAAAAGACAATCGTATTGACGAGGAATGCTGTCCTTGTAAATAGCGTAAAATTCTTCAACCTCTTTTCTTGTCGGGTTTATCAAACCAACATGTTTTTGCCGAATGCGAGAGAGCAACATCTCATCTCTGAATCTCTCCATTAACTTTTCTCTGTATTGCGCCATGCTAATTCCAAGCTGCTCCTTGATGGCTCTCTCCAACGCAGCCACCGTTGCGCCTTGCCTGGCGGCTAAATTCCTAACATGCGCATCCACCCTTTGCGAAAGTTCAACATCATCCACCGTTATGGAATCCCTTGAAACCCTCGATAGCAAAACCTTTTCTTCTATAATCTTATCCAAAACCCTGGACATTTGCTCACGCTCGGGCAACTGCAAAAAGCCCGGAGCAGCCTGATATTGGTAAAGCTGCATCATTAAATCAGAACGCAAAATAACCTTGCCATCCACAACAGCAACTATGGATTCCAGCAATATAGGCTCACTTTTTGCATTATTCGCCGCAAACAGCCAAGAAATGCAAATTAACAATATAAATAAAATGCGAAACATTGTTCCTTAATATAGAAAAACCTCAGTTAAACTCCGGCCTGGTCGTCAAAATAAAAGTCACGCCATGCAAACCGTGAAAAGCTACGGCAAAACGTGTTATGAACAGTTTGGGCGTACGAACTCTAAACCCCAAACCATAAGAATTTCTTATGTTGGCTGTAGATAAATTGCTAAAATCGTCACCGTATATGCCATACTCGTTGAAAATAACCGCATCTGCAAACCGGTCAATAGGCCAACGATATTCTGCGGAAATGCCTGCTACCAAAGGTGCGGTAAAATATCCGTCCACATAAGCTCTAAGAGGAAAATTGCCGCCAAGCCTGCTCATAGCGGTGAACGGAGCCTTGCCTTCGCTTTCTTCCAGCATATAACGCATTCTTAACTGAGTTATAAATACACGCCTGTCCAAAATTTCCTCTTTTATATTGATAGGATTAAACACTTCAATAGCTTCGGCAAAAGTGAGATTCATTAACCTTTCCCTGCTGGCATTGCTCTCAGCCACAGTCATGGCATAACTCCTGTTGCCAAGCAAAGTATAATTTACCAAACGGCCCTCAATAACATGATAATTATGATCTTTTGTTCCGTTATAACGGCTAACCGGCACATAAGTATAACCCAAGGAAAATTGACTGCCTCTGGTTGCGGCATAAGGCTCATCCAAGCTGTTGTGCAACAGCGAAACGGTCAAGGGATAAGCCTGATAGTCTTGATAGAAGCCTCTACTGTTAGCTTCTGGTTCATATTCAAAAGTATCATCGTCAAGATTAGGCAAATCGAATCTGTAAAAATTAAATGCTGCGCTAAATTCCAGGCTCCAATTTTTATACAGGTCAAATCCTATAAATGGGTTTGAAAACACGGAGCTATCCGCATAAGAATATGCCCTTCCGGTTTTTGTGGCCCTAAATGAATTGTCCCCATCTTCCCTGTAGCTCGAATTAACTCCCCAGTAAATAGACTTTCCGAGAACTTCCTTTTTCTTGTAGCGCAATGCCGCATCCCAATCCGAATTAACATAAAGATGCGGAGAGAAAAACATATTGTCATTATTTAACAAAATATTCGAATGCCAGTACGCAAAGCCTATGCTCGCCTGGCTGCCCATTTTAGCATTTATCACGGGATAAAACATTATTTGCTTGTTTTCTCCGAAAGTTATGATATTATAGCCCTTTTCAATTAAATTTTCTCTTGATACATAGATCAGCGGTGGAATAACTGGGTATATCAAAAATTCAACAGTAGGTTGGACAATATATACAAAAGGCCAGGATACAATGGACAGCACAAGGTTTTTTGGTTCTATGTTAACTATTGATGAATCCTTAACCTCTTGCGCACTTGCGCAAAAAGCCAAAAGAAAAAGCAATGTAGTGACCTTTTTCATTTACTAGATTAAGAATTTACAAATGTTTTCATTGTTAACTCGGTTTTTGCTGTTTTTGCAGAATGCGCCCGGAATGATAATAATCTTCGCTTTGGTGCTGTCTGCGTTAAGCATATATCCTGTTTCAAACCTGCGCTGGGAACTGAGCCTTGCAAACCTGCTCCCGGAGAATCACCCCGCAATAATAGCACAAGACAGCGTTCATAAAAAATTCGGCGGCTGGCAGTCCCTGATTGTTCTTTCAAAATCGCCCGATAGTGCCTCTAATGCTGACTTTATGGTAAATCTATCAAAAACTCTTAAGCAAAGCTCGCTTGTCAATTTAGTCGAATACCGCACGGAATCTGATTTTTACAATGAGCATAAACTGCTGTATATAAACCTTTCGGATTTGGAAACCATCAACAACAGAATTAAAAAACTTGCGGAAAAACAAAAGGAAAAACTGAATCCGTTTATAGTGAAGCTGGTAAAGGACATTTCCGATTCGGACGGTATTTTTTTTCTGGAAGACATTGAGCAGAAATACCAGCCAAAACTTAAAAGTTTTAAAGGCAACGCAGACGGAACCATACAGGCACTTGAAATTTACCCCGCTAAAGACAACTCCAGCCTGCCGGACATGAGAGCGTTGTATAATCTGGTAAGAGCAAAAGCGGATTCTTTGAAAAAGCGGGAAAACATGGAAGTGCTTTATGGCGGCGCAATTTATGATTTTGTGGCGAACAGCAGAACTGTATTAACCGAAGTGAGAACTTTGGCAATGGTTTCTGCGGTAATACTGTTTGTGATATTCGTAGCTTCCTGTTTCAGAATACCGGCTATATCTCTTGTCACTGCGCTCTGTTTGGGCATGGCGATTCTGTGGACTTTTGCGGCAACAGCGTTGCTGTTCGGCAGAATAAACATACTCACGATAATGCTGGGGCTTATAATACCAGCTATGGGTGGGCGAAATGCGGTACATCTGCTTGCAAGATACACTGAGGAAATGCAAAAAGGCTTGAGCGTAAAGCTTGCGTTGGAAAGTACTTTGCTCGGCATTGGACAACCGTTTGCCGTTAGCGTATTTATAAGCTCTTCAATGTTTTTTTGTCTGCTCATCACTCCGTTGCAAGGGCTCAGGGAGCTTGGAATAGCAGGTGGTCTTGGAATTTTGTTTAACTGGATAACCATCAGCGTTGTACTTCCTGCCATGCTCATTGTTTTGCAAAAAAAACATAAATTTCCTCTCTTTGTAAAAATAACTTACAAGTTTTCTGAATTTTCTCCCAAACCATTGCTCATAAACAAAAGATATTTATTTATGATTTTTCTGGCTACTGTAGCGATTGTAGCTTACGGAGTTTCGCCGGAAATGGAATATCGTTTTTCCAAAACGGAGTTTCCAAAGCCTTCCGAGCCGGTGTATAAAATTCTTAAAGAGATAGGCGAATACAGCGCAGAACCGGTTATAGCATTTTTTCCAAGCGCAAAATACGCAGAAGCCGCCGTGGATAACTACCCGCAAATAAACTGGGTAACTCTTGCAAGCCTTTTGCCTAGAGAGCAAGATAAAAAGCTGAGGATTTTAAGGGAAATACATGCATCTTTAACTACGGAAATTCTGGCAAAGCTTAGTGACAAAGATTTGGCAAATATAAATAAAATAATAGGCAACTGGGACTTAAACCCAGTAAAAATTGCCGATTTGCCTGAGAGCTATCAATTGAAATTTTTGGGCAAAGACGGAAGCATTGGAGAATTCGGTTTTATCTTTCCTGCATTTGATATTGACGATGGACTTGAATGTCGCAGATTTGCAAGGAGCGTTGAAGACATCTCCCTTTTTGGCAAACCGCTTAAAAGCACGGGAGAGCCGATAATCCGTGCCGCATTGTTTGAATTGAGCTTGCCGAAATTGCAAAGCTGCACGGCATTCGGAGGCATTGCTATTTTGCTTTGGCTTCTTATCTATCAAAGCAGCAGAAATCGCATATTTTTAATCCTGATTTCACCTGCATTTGGCTTTTTGTGGTTTTTTGGAATTTTGCACATACTCAGCATTCCACTAACCGTCTACAGCATTTTAGCCTTGCCTTTTTTAATAGGCATTTCCATAGACGGCTCTCTGTTTTTGTGGCAAAGATACTGGGAAGAAGGAACGGGCTCGCTGAGATTTGTTTTTGCAAGCAGCGGAATAACTGTGCTTATTTCTTATGTAATACCCATAGTTGCATTTTCAAGCGTATGTTTTTCTTCGCATCCTGGCTTAAGGAGCTTAGGCGTTGTAACTGTTATCGGAATTTTAAGCATTACCCTTGCGCATCTGACAATCTTGCCGATTATGGCCGGATTTGTGGATTGGAAGCGGTATTCAAATCGCCTGAGATAAGTCAAAAACTATATGCGACCATGAAAATTTATCCAGCTTAAAATCGATGAACTGAGTTTTTAGAACGTAGTCCAGCCGGAATGTTAAAAACTGCCATTTATAGCGCAAACCCATGCCAAGAGCCATTTGCTGCGAAGCGTTGAAAGATTCGTCCGAATCGCTTATATTAACCCAATCTATGAACTGCACAAGTTGCCAGCTTCTCAAAGGTCTCCAAGGTGTAATGAACCTTAATTCTTCATTTATTCTAAAATATTCCGGCGAACGTCCGCTGGTCACTTTTGCCGTATCATTTATAACATCTACTCTATACGGAAACACTGTTCTGAATTTATAACCACGTAAAGTTCTGCCGCCGCCCTGATAAAACATCTGGGCATCATCTTCCGGAGCCTTGTTAAAAATATTTCCATAGCTAAAAGCAAATGCGCTTAGCAAATATCTTCTGTATATGGGATAGTAACCGAAAATTGATGATTCCGTATAAAAGAATCCGTGCTCCAAACCGATCTTCCAAAAATCCGTAGCTTTTGAATTCTTAACTTTACCAAAAGATTCATGTTGCAATTCACCACCCGCACCAAAAGTCGGCGCAAATTTCCAGCCCCTAACAGGATCATAACTGTTATCCGTAAAGTCAAAAGTAAACCCCAATTCGTATTTCAGCTTAAAATAATCTTTTGCCTCTTCTTCTCCGCCCTGCAACCGCAAATATCTAAAATCAAAAGTATGCCTGTTGCGAATGCTATTGCTGGTAGAAAGGCCAAATGACAAACTCGCTCTATTCACAACTTCCCATCTTTCAACAAGGCTATCCGGGTTGGTTGGAGCAGGCAGTTTTTCGTGATTGAAAAATATTTTTTCATCAAACCTTATAGCTGTTGGTATCCAGGACACACGAGCTCCAAAAAGCAGAGGATGAGCATAGTTCAACGATAGTTCCTGGCGATTTTGCGCAAGCACTGCGCCAACTCCAGCCTCGTGGAATGAACCGAAAAAATTTCTGTGCAAAGCGGAATACGATATTCCAAAACCATAAATCTGCTCAAAAAAGAATCCGTAATATGCCTCACCCGGTATCCTTTCATAAACAGTAAGAGAAATATCCGAAAGGCTGTCTTCCTGCAAAGAATCTTCCAGCTTGACTTGAGAAAATAATTGTGTTGTGAGCAATTTTGTTCTGAAAGAAAAGAAATACTTTTGATCTACTATGGAGTCTCGTTTTATTTCCCACAGTTTGTTCAGCCAGTCGGTATCTGAAAGACCTATTTCCGGTTCTGTTTGCCCGGGAAGCAAGCCGGCCCGGAATGTCTGGCTTTTGAAATTCCCCATGCGAACCTGATGTTTGGGGTCTATCAAAAAACCTACATTCACAACTTTTTCCGATGAGTCTATATATTCTCTATGCTCAACTACCATATGCAAATAACCGAGTTTAAGATAAGTGTCTTCCACAATTTTTCTGTCATTGCTGATAATAGACAGATCATAAAACCCGCCTTTTGTAATAGCCAGTTTATCAACGGTTATAAGAGTATCCATGCCCTCTTCAAGCACAATCGCTATAGAACCGAACTTGTATTTTTCACCCTCAGATACATTAAATGTATATATTTCAAACAGTTTGCCATCAATCAGTTCTTCACTTATTGAAAGCGAAATTTCTGCGCTGAAATAACCGTTATTGTGGTAAAAATAGTCTAAATTATTTTTTCTCAGCTTAATTATAAAATCTCGCCGCTCCTGCGAAATAACGTCCATTTCCGCAGGCAAGTCCAATTGCTCTTTTAAAAATTCCTCGCCATAAACTTTGGCACCGATAATTCGTAACTTAAAAGCGGTAACTTCCGTTGCTGCAGAAATTACCGACAGTAAAAGGATTACTCGGAAAAAGATCACTATCTCTGTTTCTTTGTTCTCGCACCACGCTTTTTAGAAGGAGCCGGCTCATCCTCTTCTACAGTTTTCTTTCTCTTCGTTTGCTGTGGTGGCGGCGCATCATAATCTTCATCATCGGAAACAGATCTTTTCTTTTTGGAACCGCCGCTGCTACCGCCGCCGTCTTTATTTATAAATCCGTTTTTGCTCGGTTCAAAACCGGCGGGGAAATTTGTGCCGTTATCGTAGAGAACTCCATTGGCCTGAAATTTATCCATTTTTGCGCGAGATAAATTTGCTCCTGAAAAATCCACTCTGTCCAGCCTTGTATCCGCATTGAATCTTGTATTTTGCATATCTGCGCCCACAAAGCTGACTTGTGTCAGTTTTGCTCCTTCAAAGTTAGCACCGCCCATATTGGCTTCGGCAAATATAACTCTGTCCAAATTGGAATTCGCAAAATTCGCTTTTGTTAAATCTGCTTTTACAAATTGAGAGCGTTTCATGTCTGTTCCGTCAAAAATGGCGTTTTTCATATCTGCATTAATAAAATCGCACTTATCAACAACAGCGTCAAAGAAGCTCGAACCTACCATTTTCGTCTCTATAAAAGTTGTGTTGCTAACAGAGCTTTTGTCGAACTTAACGCCGGTTATGGTCATGCCGTTGAAATCCATGTCTGATATGGAAGATTGCGTAAATTCGGATTTTTGAAGTCTTGTTCTCTTCAAGTTAGCGCCGCTGAATGGAGTGCGTGAAAAATTTGCTCCGGTAAAATTCGCATTGCCAAAGGTCGCTCCCGAAAAATTCACTCCCAGCAAACCTGCATTGGTGAAATTCGCATTGTTCAAGTCCACATCCGCAAAATTGACATTGGTTAAGTTGCAACCGGAGAAATTAGCGCCGGTAACCTGTGCTCCCTTAAAGCTCGCTCCTGCAAGCTCGGCATTGGAAAAATCAGTTCTTTGCGCAACAACTCCGCTGAAATCAGCAGCGGTCAAATCCACGCCAATGAGCTTTGCGCCTGTTAAGTCGGTATTCTTGAAGCTGAGACCCTCAGATACCTTCATGGCAGTGAGGTTTGCGTTCATTAGAGAAGCACCTGAGAAATTCGTAGCTTTTTCTATGGTGCCTTCGCTGTTCAAGAGCGTTGCCCTGTAAAGGTTTGCGCCTTCAAGGTTTGCGTCGGAGAAGTTAACCCCTCGCATATCCGAGCTTGAAAAGTTAGCATTGAACAGATTAGCACCGGAAAAGTCCGGAACTTCCAACATGGCGTTCTGGAACTTGGCCTCACTGAGTTCCGCCTTTTTGAACACAGGAGCACGGCCGGTGGCATTCTGAAAGTCTGCGCCCTCGCCTTGAGCATTATCAAAGCGATACCCGTCAATACCCTTTGTCCTAAAGGAAGTAGTGAGTTCTTTATCTCGCCAATCGGCTTGCTCGGAAACTTTTCCACAAGAGGCCAGAGTGACAATAACAACCGATGCGGTTAACAAACCGCTAAAAAAGCATCTTTGCATAGAACAATCCTTTTGCATATCTTATAAAAATACAAAAAAAAAAAGGAAAGCGGTAGATTTTTTTGTATCTTTTTTTTCTTATGCCAAATAGAGTAGTAGTAGGTTCGCAGTGGGGCGATGAAGGAAAGGCCAAAATCGTGGATTTTTTAACATTATATGCAGATATAATAGTGAGATTTCAGGGTGGTGCCAACGCAGGCCACACAGTAAAGGTGGAAGACAGGGAATTCATTTTTCACCTGATTCCGAGCGGTATTATGCATGCAAACAAGATTTGCATCATAGGAAACGGTGTTGTTTTTGACCCAAAACAAGCGATTTTGGAGATAAAAGACCTCATTTCAAAGGGAATTTCCGTTGAAAACCGCATATTAATCGCAGAAAACGCCCATGTTGTGCTGCCCTGGCACATAACTTGCGATAAACTAAAAGAAGCCAAAGCGGGCAAAGCAGCCATTGGAACCACAGGGCGAGGCATTGGCCCATGCTATAGTGACAAGGTGAACAGGCACGGGGTGAGGGTCGGCGATTTGCTGGCAGAACAGGATTTAAGGCCTCGCATAGAGAATATAGCCTCGTTCAGGAATGAGGAGTTCAAAAAAATGTTCGGAGCCGATCCGATAGATTCGGAACCGGTAATAAAAGAGTATTTGGCTTTGGGCGAACAGTTGAGGCCCTATATATGCGACATAGCTCCTTACTTGCATGAAAGCTTAAAAGCGAAAAAACAGATTATATTTGAAGGCGCTCAAGGAACTATTTTGGATGTGGATCACGGAACCTATCCGTTTGTCACATCTTCAAATACTGTAGCCGGCTATGCAAGCTGCGGGTCGGGGGTCGGGCCAACGGCAATAGAGCAGGTAATAGGCGTTGTTAAAGCCTACACCACAAGGGTTGGCAACGGTCCGTTCCCAACAGAGCTTCAAAATGAAATAGGCGATAAGCTCCGTGAAATAGGAGGAGAGTATGGAGCCACCACCGGAAGGCCTAGACGTTGCGGATGGTTTGATGCGCCCGTTGTTCGCAAGGCTACGGCGGTGAACGGCTTAACTCATTTAGCCATAACCAAGCTTGACGTGCTGGATACCTTTAAGGAAATAAAAATTTGCGTTGATTATAAAATAGATGGCCGGGAAGTTTCTCATTTTCCAAATCGCGCTGCTCAAGTAGCTCTTTGCGAGCCGGTTTATGAAACAATGCCGGGCTGGGAATGTTCCACAGCCAAGTGCCGTTCGTGGGATGAGTTGCCCGTTAATGCGCAAAAATATTTAACAAGACTTTCAGAACTTGCCGGCGTTAAAATAGGCATGATTTCTATCGGCGCAAAAAGAGATGAAAGCATTTTAGTGGATATGCAGTGATGGATAACGATTCTCCTTTTGCTACGCCTTCAAAGATAAAAGAACCGGACAACGCTTTGCCGGATTACTCCATTGACAAATTGCCTCCGAATTTGCAGGATACAATTAAGGAACTCGGCTGGAACGAGCTGATGCCTGTGCAAAAAAAGACAATCCCGTATATGCTTGAAGGCAGGGATATGCTGATTCAGTCAAAAACCGGTTCTGGTAAAACCGGAGCGTTTTTGCTGCCTCTTTTGCAGGTGATTGTTCCCGAGCATATTTTTCCTCAGGTTCTTATTTTGGTGCCTACCCGTGAGCTTGCGCTGCAGGTTCATGGAGAAGCGGAGAAACTTTCCAAAAACCTCGGCATTCGCTCATGCGCAATTTTCGGAGGAGTCGGTTTTGAAAATCAGATTCGCGCTTTGAGAACCGGCGTACATATAATAGTTGCAACGCCCGGTCGCTTGCTGGATCACGCTCAGAGAGGCAACATAGATTTCGGCAGCATTCGTGATTTGATTATGGACGAGGCAGATGAAATGCTGGGCATGGGTTTTTACCCCGATATGCAACGCATTCGCCGCCATTTGCCAAAGCAGATTTCCTGCACAATGTTCAGCGCTACAATTCCCCAGACAGTAAAAAGTCTTGCCAGAGAATTTCAGCGCCCGAATGCGGATTTTCTTTCGCTCTCCTATGATCAGGTTATAGCAAAAAATCTGGAGCACCGTTACTACGCCTCAGAAGCCATGGGCAAAGACTCCTTGCTTATAAAAATTCTGGAATGGGAAAACCCGGAAAGCTGCATGATTTTTTGCAACATGAAAAAAGACATAGCGTATTTGGAGCAGGTTTTGCGTGATTACGGTTTTCCGGTAAAAGCTCTTTCCGGCGACATTTCCCAGTCCGAGCGAGAAAAGGTTTTGGGTGAATTCAGGCAAAACACTTTGAAGCTCTTGATATGCACAGACGTTGCGGCACGAGGCATAGACGTAAGCCATGTTACGCACGTTATCATTTACGATCATCCGAGCGATCATGAGGTTTATGTTCATCGCAGCGGCCGTACTGCTCGAGCCGGCAGAAGCGGCCTCGCTATTTCTCTGATCACGCCTGTTGAAGAAATTGAAATTCAAAAAACCGCAGCGGATTTCGGAATAAACTTTATCAAAATGCAACCCATAAACGAAGAAGAATTGGCCAGCAGAATTCGTCAGCGAGCGGAAGCAAAACTGGACAGGGAACGCAGGCTTCTGGGTCAAAAACAGAACGAGAGAATGCGTCGCTATTTGCCTATGGTGGAAGAACTTTCGCAAAACCCGGAAGGAAAGGAATTGCTGGCATATTTGCTGGATTGCCATTATTGGCGGTGATCAAGTTCCGCCAAAACCACGGCATACAATCTTATGCAATTTCTGCGGTTCGCAATCCCACATTACGGAAGACGGATGTTGCCTTGCGGCGCAATCATATTGTTCCTTGCAGTTCGGTTGGCAGTATTGCCATAATGCTCCCTGTTTTTTCGGCTTGAGAGTACCCATTCTCAGCCACTCTTTTGTATAGAAATGAACGGGGTTTTCCAGAATTCTCAGTGCCTCGCCCTCTTCTACAAGCCTGTCTGCGCAAAAAACCGCTATGCGAGCTCTGCAAAGTTGCAATGCTTTGGCTTTTTGCAAAATATTTTCCTTTTGGCTGGCTAAAAAAACTATGCAATCGGTTATGCCGCCCTTAGCTGTGAGCAAATTCTGCAAAAAATCAAACGGCCTGCACTCATCCAAAAATCCGCCATCGGGTTCCTCTATGAAAATCGCAGAGCTTGGATTTAGAGAACACATCCAAAGCGAAATTTTTTGCAAATTCACAGGAGAAATCTTTTTGGGCTTGCAATGGAGAATGCGCTTGTCAATGCCATAGCCAGCGGCATGGCTTTCAATTCTTTTTTTCGTTGCTCCCGGAATAAGATCAAGGGCAAAAGCTCCTACAGGCCTGTGCGGAGGAAAAGAGGTTGTAGCGTCTTTAGGCAGCAGTATTGAACTCAGTTTTATGCGCTGACCGTCAATTCTGATAAAATCTGCGACATTGCTTTCTTCCGGTAAAAAACCGGCAAGCGCACGCAAAAGCCTGTCGTGGCAGGTTTCGCCTGCTAAAAACACAAAATCGCCTTTTTTCAAGTTCAAAGAGAAGTCAACCCAGGATATAGCCATATTATCTGTGCGACAAAATTTGGTTGAGCGTTAAAAAGAATATATTTACAATCAATGCAAATGCAATGGCGCAAGTGGAACTTCCGTAAAATAGCGGCATATCACTGAGTTCCAGAGCCATTTTCATGGTATTTCCAAGCCCTTGAACTTCAAATTTAGCCTCAAAAAACAGCAAAATGACAAAAATAACGGGTGAAATAAGGCTCCAGTAAAGAGCTTGCCTTGGCAAAGCGGCAATTCGTGCCTGTTTTAGGATTTTTTTGGGGTCCATGCGTAAAAAAAATGATAATTCGCTAATTTTGCTGCTCATTTTCCTTTTTGTGCTTGAAGCGAATAAAAAAAGGCCCAGTGAGCAGAGGAAAATGGCCAAAACGAATAAAAACCTGTAAAAAGAATGCGGAAAAGCGACTAAAATAAAGTGCTGAACCGTTTGCGGATAAAAAAAATCCGAGAAACCGAGGGTCCCTTTGCTGAATAGATTAGATGCCCAGCTCTGCAGCAACGGCACGGATACCCTTTTTGTCTATGGTTCTCAGCCCCTGAGTGCTAACACGAAGGCTAACCCAGCGGTTTTCTTCAGGAATAAAGAAATTCTTTGTGCGCAGGTTGGGCTGCAACTTAACCTTCTTTTTGCGATTGGAGTGCGAAACTCGGTTTCCAATCATGCCTTTTTTTCCTGTAACTTCGCATACTCTGCTCATAATATTCTCCAGAATCTCAGTAAATTTAGCAAATTTACATCGCTTTGTCAAGGGGGGTTCTAAATTTTCAACAAAAAAGCTCTTGACAAAACCGTTAAAAAAAGCTAAATTTATATTCCCATCTTCAAGGAGGGATGGCCGAGTGGTTTAAGGCGCACGCTTGGAAAGCGTGTTTACTTACGTAACGAGGGTTCGAATCCCTCTCCCTCTTCTTTATGTTAATAAGCGGTAAATTTTCCTCATGCTATTAGACAGTAATTTTTTTATTGAGGCCCTGCAATCAGGTGAGGCTGTTCTAAACCCAGAAGAAAGCTCGCATATTGCCAAATCTTTCAGAGCACACGCCGGAGACACCCTAGTTCTGTGCGATGGAAAAGGACGCCTTGCAAATGCGGATATTTTAGACCCAAACCCGAAAGCCTGCAAAGTATTGGTAAAAGACATAAGCAATCCGGAGCCACAACCAAAAATTCACTTGGCAATCAGTTGCCTATCAGACGGCAGCGAAGAGGAAATAGCCTTCCACGCCACACAATTCCCGCTCGCAGCGATCCACCTGCTTAGAACGGAAAGAAGCCAGGAGCCAAAAGACTCCGATTTAAGCAAACTGCGCCGCAGAATGGAAGCAAAAAGCATGGTTTCACTAAAACAAAGCCGCAAATCATGGCTAACAGAGATCAACGCCCCGGTTTATCTAAACGATTTTTTGAAAAATTTTAAGGGTAACTTGATTGTCAGCGATAAAAACGGCGAATCTTATGCACCGCCTTTCTGGGAAATTTCCCCTCACTTTGCCATTCTCACAGGCCCGGAAGGAGGTTTTTCTCCTGCAGAAATTGAAATGTTAAGGAACAAAGAAGCTTTTTTCCTTTCTCTCTGCAACACAAGGCTGAGAGCGGCAACAGCTCCGATCGTTGCTCTTGGGATAATCACATTTTCCTGTTCTGCAAAACCTGCATAATAATGCCAAGCAGCAAAGCGCCGCCGCCAATCCAAATAAGAAACTCAGCATCGTTCACCACATTGGGATCTGCATTGAAAATCTTTGTGACGAGCAGGCAACCGCCTATGAACATGATGCAATACACGCACCACTTGCGCCAAAAACTTGTATTATCAGGGAAAAACCGCATTTAAATCTCCTGTGAAAACCCAAGCGCCAAGCCCGAGCATAACTAAAAAACTAACCGCAATATTCGCCAAAAAAAAGTCTCTGTTCACTTTATCCAAATCATTTGATTTTCTGAATATATGTATATACAAAAGAGCAAGAGCTATAACCGCCAGAGCCACCCACCAGTGCAAACCCAAGTTCCACCAAAAGCCGGTGAGCGCAGCAATTCCAAGCATGCTCATGTGGCACAGCAATGCGATAAACATGGAATTTTTCGCCCCGAACTTTACAGGTATGGAATGTAAACCCAGATTTTTATCCGATTCTATATCCTGGCTGGCATAAATTATATCAAACCCGGCCATCCAAAGCATTAGTATTGCTCCCAGAGCAGCGGGGAAAAGCGCAAAGTTCCCCGTAACCGCAATCCAGGCTCCGAGCGGGCTAAGCCCTATGGCAACGCCAAGCATGAAATGCGAGAGGCATGAAAATCTTTTCCAGAGCGAATATGAGAGCAGAAATAAAAATAACGGCAATGAGCAGTAGAAAGCTATGGGGTTCAAAAGCCATGCAAATAGAATGAATGCTATGCCATTTGCTATTATAAACAGAGTTGCATTTCTTTTTGAAATTTTGCCGGCAGGTATGTGGCGTTGGGCTGTGCGTGGGTTTAGGGCGTCGAATTTTGCGTCTGCGAGCCTGTTAAAGGCCATTGCGCCGTTGCGTGCCGCAAACATGCAAGCGAGTATGAGCAGGAGTATTTTAACATCGGGCAGGCCGTGTGCTGCAACGAGCATGGAAGCGAGCGCAAAAGGCAATGCGAATAGCGTGTGGCTAAAGCGAACGAGTTTTCCGTATTCCGCTATTTGTGAGAGCATTATGGGAATTTAGTTAAATATCGTCGTAGTGTTGAGCGGTGCACGCCCATTTCTTCTGCAATTTTGCCTTTGGGAGTTTTTTGCACCAGCATTTTTTTGATTTGAATTTCTTGTTGTGTAAGCTTGAGTTCTTTTGATTTTGCTCCGCATGGCCTTCCCAGGCGGCCTCCTTCTGCTTTTATGCGAGCGAGAGCTTCTTTTGTGCGTTGTGAGATGAGTATTCTTTCCATTTCTGCGGTTAGCCCGAATGCGAATGCGAGGACTTTGGAGTTGATGTCTTTGCCCAGCCTGTAGTTATCTTTGATTGTCCAGACTTGCACTTCTTTTTCCATGCATGCATTGAGCGCAGACATTATCATTAGCATATTGCGCCCGAGCCGTGATAGTTCGGAGCAAATCATTATGTCGTCTTTTTGCATGTTTGCCAGCAATTCGCCTAATTTTCTATCGTTTATGCTTTTTGTGCCTGAGATTGTTTCTTCAATCCATTTGTTCACAGTCATTCCGTTTTGTTCGCAGAACTTGGCGACTTCAAAGCGTTGATTTTCCACCGTTTGTTTGTCGGTGCTTACACGAATGTATCCGTAGATCATTTTTTTCTCCTGATAAAAAGCTCATATAATAGCAAATTTATTTGCCTCCCTCCCTGATAAAATTTTATTTTACAAAAAAGGCACCCCTTGCTATCTTTGTGCCAACACTAGCAACAGTGAAGTTAAGCTAGGTAGTTAACACGTTAGGCCCCAAAGAAGCCGGGGTGCCACCCTTACCATGCAACGCAATGCAAATCAGGAAATGCAATTGGTCGCTGTGGAGGGTTTATTAAACTCAAAGAATCAACTTTCGCATGTCTCCGCTTTTGCTGCCCGAACTAAAATCGTGCCCATTTTTAAAGTAAACACTTTACCATCTTCTGCAAGGTTGCATTTTACGCAGAACGGAACTATCCATTCTATTGAACTGCCGAATAAATCGTAATTATAAACATGAGCACCGTGTTTTGCCTCTCCTTTGCTAGTCTCTTTATTAGGACAGTTTAGATTTGCGCAATCTTCGTTATCAAATGTCTTGTTATGCTTTTTCCCACCGCATTCATTCCAATGATCTTTTCGAGAGCCACAGGAGCATTTTTGACTATCACATCTTTTAGAAGTCCCTTCTTTATTTTTCCAACCACTGTTTATAAGATTTTGGTTTTGTGCAGTGATTTCTATAATACCATCGTCTATCAGACCCTTGGCTATTGCCTCTTTGCGTTCTTTATTGGCTTGCCGCTTTAAGGAATTCATAGATTCCGCCTCTATACGCTTTCTAGCATTTTCTTCTATCTTGTTCAAAAGATCATTATATTTTTCACCTAGGTTCATTTTCAAATCTCCAATGTTAAAGTGTTAATCCCCCACCACACAAAACAATGAAGCTATGACACCACAATTGCTTGCGTAGGAGGGTTGCATAACTTTTATTTCAAATAACCGAAATTAGGTGTTAAAGAACCGCAGTCACCTGAAGCTACTTTATTAAGAACTTCGGCATTACCAATTTTAGTGCTTGTTACTTTCTGGCTGGAGGCAGTAAATTCGGCTACCCAAGTAGTATCCTTCTTACAATCATTAAGATTCACAATGCTTGTGGCTTGCCACTTAGCTGTGCCGGCAGTATCACTTACATAGGTACCCTTATCTTCATATTTAAAGTTTGTAGTTTGGCGAATACCACCAACTGTATCTCCAGGGGGCGTATAACCAATTGCCTTGAAACTTCCTGCTGCAGGAATTTCCATTGCGAATGCCTGTTGCATTTTGCTCCAAGTGCCGGCTGCTGGGCCAACTTCGCTGGCTTTAGCTTTTGCGGTCATGCCGAATAGCTTTGGAATTGCAATTGCGGCCAAAATGCCGATGATCACTATCACAACCATCAGCTCGATTAGGGTAAAACCCTTCTTTGATTTTTGAGTAGACATGATGTCCTCCTGTTTTAATCCGCCTACTCTATTACGCGATTTTCGGCATTCTCGCATGTAGCATTTAAAGGTTCGTTTAAATGCACCATTTTGGCACAATTTGAAAAGAGCGAAAAATGATAAAAAATCGCCGAAAATGACAGGTTTTTGACAAAAATGACAGAAAATTGACAAAAAGCAAGAAAAAATGGTCACACCTTGAAAAAATAATGTATATTATAGATGTAGCATTTAAACGAAGGTTTATTTGCACCATTTCCCCAAATTCCATTCAATTCTACTGAAATTTTGTGCAGTAAAAAGCTGTGTTTTCATTTTTTTTGTCACTTTTTTGAAAAAAAAGCCTGCGAACTCCGTCTAAGTATTAGGACAAAAATAGGAGTTCATTTTTATGGAAACGGCGTTCAAAACGAACAGAGAGTACAAAAGCAGCATGCTCATACAACTGCTTAGCAAAAAAGAGAACCTGCTGGAAACTTACGGTGCTCTGAAAAACAAAACTTTCAGCAAGGACACGGAAGTCCTGATCACAACTTTGAGCGATGCTCTGTTCATGGAGAGGATGAACGACATATCCTTTGTGATTGAGGATAAAATCGTGGTCTTGATCGAGCAGCAATCAACGGTCAACTACAACATGCCCATCAGGGCTGCCATATACCTTGGCAGGATATACGAAAAACTGCTCAAGGAGGAAAGCATTTACCAAGAAAAGAGGATTCCGCTTCCCAAGCCTGAAATCATAGTGCTTTACAACGGCAAGGACAAGATGCCCGAGCAGCAGGAGCTTAAGTTGTCGGATGCGTTCAAGGACTTTGGCGACGGCGAGATTCCCAACATGGAATGCATTGTGAAAATCATCAACATAAACAAGGGCCACAATGAGGAGCTAGCCTGCAGAAGCGAAACCTTGAGGGGGTACGAAAGTTTTGTATATTTTGTAAGAGAGCATGAGAAGTCCATGAGCCGTAGCTTGGCAATCCAGAAAGCCGTGGACGACTGCATGCGCCAGGACATACTGAGAGATTTTTTGCGGGACAACGCATCAGAGGTAAGGAATATGCTTTTTACGGAATGGAACTGGGATACGGCTAAGCGTGTGTGGCAGGAAGAGGCCATGGAAACCGGTATAGAAAAGGGTATTGCCATTGGCGAGGCTCGTTTTTTACAAGCTACACGGCAAATGAGAGCCGAGGGACTGAGTTTGGATGTAATATCAAGAATTACTGGTCTTTCGGAAGGGGAGATTGAGCGTTTAGGCTATTAGCAAAGGTGCGTGTATTCCGGTTCAGACACTTGGCCGGTTTTTCGCAATATATTCCAGCCGCTCAATGATGTTCAAATGCTGCGTGCATGCGCTCTCGCAACTTCCGCATTGAGTGCATGTGCCGGCTATGTCCGGGGATAAGCTCCAATGCCACTTCAACTGATTGTAAATATCCTGCTTGGTCTCACCCAAAACTATGCGATTGTAAGCGTCCATAAATTTCGGAATAGGAATGCTCTGAGGACAATCATCGCAATACGAACAACCTGTGCAAACCCCCTCAAAACATTTAGACGCATTCGCCTTCACCGCAGCCAATTCCTCATCCGTTCTCGGATTGTATGTATCCATCGCATTTAATGCCAAATCTATCTCACCCTTATTGGCAAAACCTACCAATGCAACTGATAACGGCTTGTGATCCCACAAAAACTGAAGCGCAGCCTTAACCGCATTCTCCTTATTGCACTCCTCACCTTCTTTCAGCAAAAACCGGCAAAGCTCAGGGTTGTTGGGAATCAGGCTGCCGCCTAAAGGATTCATTATCACTGCGCCCAGGTTCTTCTGCTCCACAACATCAAAGGCCTTTTCTCGGGTTTTGAAATTATATGCGGAATAGCCGAACAACACACCTTCAAACACAGGCTCGGTGAATAACTCGGCAATGTTGTTTTGAATTAAATGCGTAGAAACGCAAATATGATTTATAAGCTTCTCTTCCTTCAATTTTTGAAAAGTCTTTATAACGCCATTGCTCTTGCGCTCCTTCCAGCTATCCAGGCTTGTAACGCACCAAATATGGTAAAAATCTATGGCCGGAACATCAAGCCTCTTCAACGACTCCTCAACCTCCCTGCGAATCTCCGATTCGCCTGATTGAAAAGTTTTGGTGGCAACATAGTACGGAAGCTTCTGCCTGCGCAGCTCGGCCAGGCCCTTGCCAAACACAGTCTCGCTCCTGGTCTCAAAATAGCCTGGGGCCGTGTCAAAGTAGTTCACGCCGCTCTTTGCCGCATGAACCATCATCTCAACGCACTTGTCGTGGTTGTCTATCTCGGAGAATCTCATGCCCCCAAAGCCGAGAAGCGACACTTTTTTGCCCGTTTTGCCATAGTCTCTGTATTGCATGTGGCAAATTTAGAAAAAATACTGGCACGATTTTTGCATACTACCCTACATGGTTAATGGTATTTACTCAGCACGCAATGGCATGATGCTCCTACAGGAGATGATGGACAATAATGCCCACAATCTCTCAAACGCTAATACAACGGGCTTCAAAAAGTCCCTCATGGCGAGCATTGCGCAGGTTGATATCAAGAGAAACGACGAATTAAAGCTCCATCAGGACGAAGACCACCAAATGTCCGAGAATTATATAGATTACTCGCAAGGCAGCCTGATAATCACCGACAACCCATTTGATTTAGCACTTGAAAACTCAGGATTCTTTGAAGTCGAAACAGAAAACGGCATTCGCTATACCAGAAACGGCAGCTTTACACGCAACGGAATGGGCGAGCTGGTGACCATGCAGGGCTATAAAGTGCTCAACGAAGGCGGGCTCCCCATCAATCTTGACGAAAGCGGAACATTTTCAGTTTCAACATCAGGAAGAGTTTACGCAGACGGACAAGAAGTCGGCAAACTTTCCATTGTTGATTTTGAAGACAAAAGAACCGAGCTCGGACGTGAAGGTTTTAACCTTTTTTATACAAAGAACGGCGAAGAACCCATCCGAAATATCAATACATCCGTAAAACAAGGCTTTTTGGAAGCCTCCAATGCAAGCGTAATCGATTCAATGGTTGAAATGATAAGATTCCAGAGAAATTACGAAGCCAACCAAAAATCAATACAGTCCGAAGATGAAACCCTTACAAAAGCAGTGAATGATATAGGCAGAGTCGGCTAATTGCGAATTCTCACGCTAATGGCTATGCCTATCAGAATAGCAAGGTAAACTACGAGAATAGCAAATGAAGCATTGCCGAAACCCTCAACGCATAAGCTTTCCACTTTTAATTCCAGCGGTGTATCTATTGGATTCTTCCAACCGGAATATAGTTCCAAACCCATAACAGAAGAGAACCTTCTCGCATTATGAGTATTCCTGGCTTTTTGCTGCTCAAACCAGTAATCCGGCGTGTAAAAATACTCTATAGGAATTGAATAACGATTTGAGCCCGGCTTCAAATGAAGCTCCTTTAACGCAGGCTTCTTTATGCGATTATCAGGATCGTAAGTCAATATTTGCACTATAAGCTCTTTGAAATTATCAGAACTTTGCAAATTCAACACAAAAGAATCCATTAAATTCCAGTTTTTATTATCATCAAATGAAAAAGCCATTCCGCAGTTTGCATTTTCGGCCGGCAATATGCATTTAAAAGCCAAACCGTCAATTTGAGCATCTTCATAAGGATACGGCTTCGGCTCAAAACACTCCGTATTTTTTTCATTGGGATAAAGCGAATACGCAACAATGCCGGCAATGCCTAATATTAGCAAAACTGCCCGCAAATATTGCATTTTCATATAGGTTTCACTTTAGGCGGCCTGCCCCTTTTACCAACATGTGGCGGCGCGCTTACAATGGGTTTTGGCGGTAATTCTCCAAGCGATACTCTTAAAGTCGGGCGTAAAGGTTTTGCAAAATTGCCGTTGTGGCTGGAGTTCACATCGCTCAACGAAAATTTTTTCGGTGGAGACGGAACAAACAAAGAGTCCAGATTGTTTATCGGCGGTGGTTTGGGTTTATTTATTTCTTCTGCTATAGCTTTTAATTTGGCGGCCTCTTTTTCATGCTTCAAAACGGCACGCTCTTTTTTGCCGGGGCGTTTGCGCGGCTTCCATTTTATAGCCAAATCGGCGGCGGTTTTCTCTTCCAGCTCCTCAAGAGTCGGTGAAAGTAAATCTGCCGGAATGTCAGTGGACATAAAAATCTCCTGTTCCTAAAGTTTGTATCTCGGGTTCAACAATCAAACCATAATAAACATTCTGCTGAAGTTGCTCTTCTATGTAATACAGAGTGCCGCCACTCGCTGCGCCGCAACCGGCACAAGCGCCGTGGTAGCGTATCATAACGGTTTTTCCGTCTTTAATGCCCAGCACTTCCATGCCGCCACCATCTCCGGCAAGCATATCTCGCACATATTTATTCAAGCATTCTTCTATTTTGCCAAGTTTTTCGCCATCTCCGAGAGCATTCCATTCAGCGTCAGCCTCTTCCCTGCCCTCTATGGTGTAGGCTTTCAATTGTTTGCTATCCATAGCGGCTCTTGCCGCAAAAGCTACATTCTTTTTTTCCGGGTAAGCCTCGGTCATCATCGCAGGCAAATTTGCCACTGTTTGAAAATCCAGCAATAAGCTCTGAACATCGCCGATTTTCTTTCCCACAAGCCCTTCACATAGAATATCTGCCAAGGCTGTTAGCAACTGGCCGCCATAAGTGAAAAACTTTGTGTCTAAAATAAGATCCGTATCCGGATCTATCAAAGCATAAATTTTAAGCGTTCCGCTCTTGACATCTACCAGTGCAAGCCCTTTATTATCAGCTTCCATCTGAAATATCGCACCACGCCGCTTTGGAAAGCGAGCTAATTGTTCAATGTTTAAGGAACCTTCCATATCCCTGCGGATAAATGTAGAAAAATGGAAGGGCGTAGCGCGCTACGCCCTTCCATTTTTCTACATTACCTTCATGACCTTTGGCATTCCAAACTTTATCGGCGACATTGTGCGTGAATATTCGCCGTGGCCCGAGCTTGCTTTGGGTGTAAACGTGGTTTTGGCGGTGTGCGCTGTTCTAGCCGTGGGTATAGGCTCGGCTCCTATTTTGATCTATATGGAACGTAAAGTTTGCGCACATGTTCAGTGCAGGCTGGGCCCCATGAGACTAGGGTGGCATGGAATTTTGCAAACAGTGGCAGATGTTCTAAAGTTACTTTTCAAAGAAGTTTACTCTCCCAAAGGCGTAGATACTATAATGTATTATCTTGCGCCCATGATCTCCCTCACAGCACCGTTTTTCACTCTGGCACTCATTCCTTTCGGAGCGCAGTGGCAGGTGATAAATCTGGATTTTGCCGTGCCTGCAATCATCGCAATCAACGGGCTTGGGCTTTTTGCGATTCTTTTGGGCGGCTGGGCTTCAAATAACAAATACTCTCTTCTCAGCGCACTTAGAAGCGGAGCCCAAATGATCAGCTACGAGGTTTCCTTTGCCGTGATCATGCTGTTCGTGGTTATGATTTCCGGCAGCGCATCTTTGAATGATATTATAGCAACTCAAACCGGAACCGTTTTAAACTGGTGGATTTTCAAATTGCCTGTTCTGGGATTTGTTGGCTTTATAATGTTCATGTGCATAAGCACCGCCGAGCTCAACCGAGCTCCGTTTGATATAGCAGAAGCAGAGCAGGAATTAACCGCCGGCTTCCACACCGAATACACCGGAACGGCTTTTGCCATGTTCTATCTCACCGAATACATAAACATGATAGGCGCTGCCGCTCTTGGCTCAATTTTCTTTTTGGGCGGCTGGCATGCACCGTTGATAGGCATTGAAGCAGTAGATGCAAAGCTTTTGATGATTCCTGACTTGGTATGGATGTTTGCTAAAATTTACTTTTTAATCTGGCTATACATGATGTTCCGTTGGACATGGCTAAGGCCAAGAATTGACCAGCTTATGAGCTTTGAATGGAAATTTTTATTGCCTCTGAGCCTTATTCTGCTTGCGCTGGGAGCTGCATTTACCGCTATGGGGTGGGTGCTATGATGACTGTTTCAAAATATTTTCACGCTGTGGTAACAGGCCCGATCAGTCTGCTGAAAGGGATGTCTATTACGCTCAAATATTTTTTCAATCCGAAAAAAATAGTGACCGAACAATACCCGGAAAACAAAGCCACTTTAAAAATGCACGAGCGTTTTAGGGGGCGAGTTGAGCTGATCCACAACGAGCAGAATCTGCACGCATGCACTGCTTGCGGAATATGCGAAAAAACATGCCCCAACAATTCCATAAATGTGCTTTCTACAAAAAACATCGCCGGCAAAAAAGTTTTGGGTAAATATCTTTATCGCATGGATACATGCACACAATGCGGATTTTGCGTAGAGAGCTGCCCCTTTGGTTGCCTCAAAATGGCGCACGATTTTGAAATGTCTTCCGCAGACAAACAAACCTTCAATATGACTTTGAATAAAACAGAAGGTCAAGGTTAATTTGCGTTTATCATCACGCCTATTTTTTCAAATGCCAAGCGCAGGGTCTCGGCTTCCATAGGCTTGACCACAAAAGCCGCCGCGCCCAATTGCTTTAGCTTCGTTTGAGCTTCTATATTTAGCTTTGGAGTTGCAAGAATAACTTTGCATCGAGATTTCAAATCCGGAGCTTTTTCCACCGCTGCCAAAAATTCAAGGCCGTTCACGTCCACTGTTTCCAAATCGTAAACAACAACGGAATACCTTTTTGAGGCGACGATCTTCTTTAAAATATCGGTGCCTTTTTCGCTTACAAATACGCTGGTTATTTTGTTTCTAGCAAGCAACTGCGGTAAAATTTTCTTTGCGGAAAAATCTTGCAATGCGCCGTAAAAGTCATAAAGAAACTTTTTTTCCAGCCGCTGAAGCTCGCCCATAAGCGTTTTCATATCACTGAGGGTGCTGATTTTCTCCAGTGTTTCCGCCATAAACGGATCCTCCTCTCATTATTGCCATCTTCTGAAATTCATTATTCTCCGAAACCGCAAGAGGCCCCTTCATGTGCGCAGTGCTGGTATAGCGAGAGTATGGCGAAGCAACTGTGACATCTGCTTCCAAAGTTCCAAGTACCTTTGCCTTTGCTATTTTATTATCAAAAATCATTTGATTGTATTTCGCAACTTGATTATCGCACATTTGCCGCTTTGAAATTAACGCTTGCAAGGTAACTATGTCTTTAGCCAGCTTGGTCAAATCGTCCCCTTTCAAAGTTTCCTGCTTGTTCCATGTTTTATATCTGTCAAAAATCGCATTTGTTTCCGCAGCAATGGCATTTGCCTGCTCCTTCGCTTTTTCCTGCCGGTAATGCGTGCGTATGTTCACAACGGTCTTAACTCCCGTCTCGGAACCAATGTCTCCGCCGCACTCAATGCCTTTGAACGCTGTTGTGATCCCACCTATAATGGAACCTCCGGTACGAAGCTCTCCAAGGCAATTTACATTTGAATGCAAAATATCTTTTGTTATTAAAACATCGCCTTCTGCTATAACAACAGCAGCGTTTATAAAGGTTGCCGCTACAAACGTACCGGCTGTAACCTCAGTTTTATCTTTGCCCTGAATGCCACCGGAACATTTAACATAGCCCTTTGCTCTTACCTTTGCGCCGGTGATAAGCCCGTTTATCACAACATTCTCATCTGATGTAACTTCAAAGCCATCAGTGACATTGCCATGTATAACAACGGTTCCGGGAAAATTTATATTGCCAGAAGACAAGCCAACATCGCCCTGCAAAACATAGCTGCGACGAACCATGAGCACGTCATCCTGGACATTGGGTGTTCCTGATGCGGTTACTAAAATATTTCCATCTTTTTCTTCCAACCCTTCACCTACAAAATATCTCGCCTTTGATCCGGGCTTGGCTTCTATGGGATTTCCGTTCACGTCTTCTCCAGGTTCTCCCGGGCCAGGCGGAACTATAACAGCAAGAATGTCTCCGGCATGCACCAAAGTTACCTGCATTGAATTCTTGTAATCAACAGAATCGGATTTTGCATCTGCCACGAATTGCGGCTTCGCTGTCATATCAAACTTATACTCAATACTTCCATCTTTGCCATCATGTGGCCTTATGCCTTTGGCTATTGTAATTTCTTGCGGATTCACTTCCAGTAACTGGTTCCTTACCGCTGCTTCATCTATTTCAACTTTTATGTTTTCTTTTTTACATGCGTCTACAACATCTTCATAAGTTACTAATCCACCCTCATGAACCCCGGTAAGAGGGTACATCCGGACTTCCATTCGATCTTTTGTAACAATGATTTTGAAGTGATTGGACCCTGTGTGAGCCGCGACCGCATCTGCTTCTATTGTATCACCTTCGACCATAATCAAAACTCCAGTTGGGTGGATTAGAACATATTAAATTATGCATTTCCCTCTGCATCATCTTCTATCACCGGCTTTGCTACCACATTTCTGCGGCCATGAGCCATTTTAGAACGATCAAATTCCATTCCGCTTTCATCATCACCATTGTTAGCATCGTTTGAAGCGAAATTAACAGGGGCAGGAACAGAAATCGGAGACGGCGCTGCATTATCATTGCCGTTGAAACGAGGTGGCAACGGACGGCGGCCTTCTGTAGCAGAAGTGTCTTCCGTTGATACCGGACGAGGAGGAACGGGGGTAGAAGCTTGCGGTGCAGGGGCTTCATTTGAATATACGTCCGGAGCCTTTGCTGAAGGACGGCGCATTGGCGCAGAACGAGTTTGCTGACCGTTTCTTTGGCGATTTTGCCCATAGGGCGAATTACCTTGCCGGCCTGATTTGTCGTCTCTCTGGTTTTTTCCGAAATTTTCCGGAGCTTTAGGAATGTCCACAGGTTTTCTTTTAAAATCCTGTTTGAAATCCTGCGGGAATTTTTTTACCACAGGAGTGCGGAGGTCTTTGCGCAAACCGTTTATACGGCTAAGCGCAAGTGTCACGAGCCCCAAATTGAGCAGCGTTATAACTAGAACCGAAATAATCAACGTTTGGTCTGTCATTATCATTTTCCTTTTTTCAATGTTTCTCGCAGCATTTATTTATCCTTTTTAACTTCAAAAGCGGATTGCTTTATCAGGTTTCCAACTTCTTGCAGTTTATGTTCTGACTCACCGATCAGGGCTTCTATACTAACTATTTGCCTTTCCAACAAATTTATACGGCTAAGGAGCGACAGTATAAACGTCAGCAAAAGAAAAAGAGATATGCCTAGCACAATGGTTACAAATGCCACATATGTAATATAGAAAATTCTACCTTTCCACACATGCTTCACATAAAGGACTTGCATGCATCGCTCTCAGACGGCACGGAAATACTCAAAGGCTTGAATTTATCAGTTGAAAAGGGAGAAGTCCATGCCATTATGGGGCCAAACGGAGCCGGAAAAAGTACGCTTTCCAAGGTTATAGCCGGGCACCCTGACTATATAGTTACAGCGGGCACTGTGGAATTTATGGGAAAAAACTTGCTTGAGCTTTCGGTGGCAGCTAGGGCAAATGCCGGTTTTTTTATAGGTTTTCAATATCCGCTGGAAATAGCGGGGCTTGGCAATGAGGAGTTTCTGCGGGCCGCAATAGACGCAAAGCACAAGGCTCTTGGGCTGCCCAGATTAAGCGAAAATGAATTCTTGGGAAAAATGGAAAAATCCATGCAACTTCTGGAAATGGATAGCCGCTACAAGGAGCGTGGCTTAAACGAGGGATTCAGCGGCGGCGAGAAAAAGAGAAACGAAATTCTGCAAATGGCAATGCTTGAGCCTTCCTTGGCGTTTTTAGACGAAACAGACTCCGGATTGGACATAGATGCGCTTAGAATCGTGGCTAACGGCATAAACAAATTAATGACCCCGGAACGCTCCGTGGTGCTGATCACGCACTACCAACGCCTGCTGGACTATGCAAAACCGCAATTTGTGCACGTTTTGATAGATGGCAGGATAGCTAGGACCGGAGGCTCGGGACTTGCTCTTGAGCTGGAAGAGAAAGGATACGGCATATAATTTTACTATATTTACCTACGATTCTTTGTCTCAAGGAGATTTAACAAATGAAATGGCTTTTCACCTACCTAACCTCTTCAATAGGAAAGAAGCAGGTTATGGGTGCCTCCGGGTGTCTTATAGCGCTTTTTGTGCTTATACACGTGGTTGGCAATCTACAATTGCTTTTGCCGGATGCGGAAAAAGCTCAAGCGGCGTATAACACATATACTGCGCTTTTAACCAAGTCCAAGCTGGTCTTATACTCGTTTGAAGCCGGCATGATTGTGCTCTTTATAGTACATATGTACTTAGCAATCACGCTAAAGCTGCAGAACTATAAGGCTCGTGGCGCAGCTCGCTATGTGGTGGACGATCGCAAGGGCAAAAAACAATTCCCCACCTTTATAATGATCTGGACCGGGCTTACGGTGCTGGCTTTCTTGGTATGGCACCTGATCACTTTCCGTAGCGGCACCTATTCATACTATTATTACGCAAATCCAGAAGTTATGGACGGCATTGTTGTTCGTGATATGTGGCTTACAGTGGTTGAGATGTTAGGCGATTCGGTTTCTGCCGCATTGTTTTTGTCTGCCATACTTGCTGTGGGCTTCCACCTGTGGCATGCAATTTCCAGCGCAGTCCAAACTATGGGCATAAATCACCCAAAATGGACACCTATAATAAACAAGCTGGCTCTTGTATATTGCGTAGCTATTACACTGGGCTTTGGAGCTGCAATTGCAGGCACTTGGGCTTTGGTAAATTTTGACGAAAAAACAAAGACTGTAATTGAGAAGTCTAAAAACCCTAATAATCAAAGCACTCTTGAAAAGCTTTCACTTCAATCGGTAGAAGATCAAAAGGCTTTCACAAAACGCAAAGCGTTCCGTGGTGGCGCAGATGAAAGGTTCGGATTCCCGGGCAAAAGACATGGCGACAAAGGCAGAAGACACAAAGGCCAGCCGGAAATGCAAGAACAACCTCAACAAAATCCGGAAGATCAAGAAGAAGGAGGCGAACAATGAAATTGGAATCTAACATACCGGGTGGTCCCATTGGAGAAAAATGGACTCGCCATAAATTCGAGCTTAAGCTGGTAAATCCGGCTAACAAACGCAAATTCTCTGTTATAATTGTAGGGACCGGTTTAGCTGGAGCCTCGGCTGCAGCCTCTCTTGGCGAACTCGGCTATCACGTGAAATCGTTTTGCATTCAAGACAGCCCACGTCGCGCACATTCAATTGCAGCGCAAGGCGGCATAAATGCAGCTCACAACTTGCCGAACGACGGTGACTCAATCTACCGTCTCTTTTACGACACCGTTAAAGGCGGCGATTTCCGTGCTCGTGAAGCAAACGTTCATCGCTTGGCGGAATGCTCAAACTTAATCATAAACCACTGCGTAGCGCAGGGCGTTCCTTTTGGCCGTGAATACGGCGGTCTTTTGGACAACCGCTCATTCGGCGGCGCACAGGTTAGCCGCACATTCTACGCTCGTGGACAAACAGGCCAGCAGCTTTTGCTCGGCGCATATCAATCAATGATGCGCCAGGTTGCAAAGGGCACAGTAAAAATGTTCCCACGCCGTGAAATGCTGGACTTGGTTCTTGTAGGCGGCAGGGCAAGAGGCATTGTGGTTCGCAACCTTGTAACAGG
>Ga0209755_10001694_pt1 | contig 33163 bp, 23 predicted proteins | sample TergutCo191P1_FD_187301 | JGI IMG/M metagenome (GOLD analysis project Ga0209755, IMG submission 187301) | Cornitermes sp. P1 segment gut microbial communities from Petit-Saut dam, French Guiana - Co191P1 (SPAdes) (version 2) | ecosystem: Host-associated > Arthropoda: Insects > Digestive system... | reverse complement strand
TTCCTGTCATTGATAACCCTTAAGCGCTTTGTTTGCGAGAAGTTTTTTCAGCCTTTATCTTCTTGATTTCCGGCTTCGTTTTGCCCACCACATCACTTGCTCTGACCACTACACAAGCCGGTTCTGCCTGTTCAGGTAATTCATACATCACATCAAGCAAGATGCGTTCGCAAATTGACCGCAAACCACGAGCACCGATACCATGTTCCACCGCTTCTTTCGCAATCGCTTTCAAAGCACCATCTTCAAAGGTGAGTGTCGCTTCTTCAAACTCAAACATGCGTGTATATTGTTTGACCAGCGCATTCTTTGGCTCTGTTAAAATGCGAATGAGGTCTTCTTCGGAAAGTTCGCTTAAAGAAGTGATCACCGGAATACGTCCAACAAATTCAGGAATCATGCCATATTTGTTTAAGTCTTCAGGCAAAACCTTAGCCAAAAGTTCCGTTTCAGCTTGCTTTTTTGTTTCAGGCATTTCCGAATTGAAACCAAGCCTTGTTTTGCCAACCCGCTGAGCAATAATATCTGCCAAACCAACAAAAGCCCCGCCCAAAATAAACAGGATGTTGGTTGTGTCGATATGAATAAGCTCTTGCTGGGGGTGCTTGCGTCCGCCTTGGGGCGGAACACTTGCTTGACACCCTTCGACAATTTTCAAAAGAGCTTGTTGCACACCTTCACCAGAAACGTCACGCGTTATGGAAAGGTTTTCTGCCTTACGCGCAATTTTATCGATTTCATCAATGTAGATAATTCCCAGTTCAGCACGGGGAATATTGTGATCAGCCGCCGTAATGAGCTTAAGCAAAATATTTTCCACATCTTCGCCTACATAACCAGCTTCCGTAAGCGTAGTAGCATCAGCGATAGCAAAAGGCACCTTCAAAGAGCGAGCCAGAGTTTGAGCAAGCAAGGTTTTTCCTGTACCGGTAGGCCCCAACAACATAATGTTGCTTTTCGCAAGCTCCACGTCAGTATCATTATTATCTGCACCCATGCTAATGCGCTTATAGTGGTTATACACCGCAACTGAAAGTGCACGTTTGGCATCCTCTTGCCCAACAACGTGTTCTGAAAGCTCTTCATAAAGGCTTTTCGGGGTGGGAAGATTATCCAAAATTTCTTCAGGAGCAGGGGCATTGCTTTCAGCCCCTTTAACTGCTTGCTTACCCGCCCTTCCCTGAGCAGCATGCTTTGCTGCATGCAGTGAAGGCTGGTCTGAGTACATATCAAAACCTAAGTCATGAATCATAGCTTCTGAACAGATTGATATGCATTCGTCGCAAATGTACACTTTGCCAGGCCCGGCAATCAAAGCCGCTACCTGCTGGGGCGATTTACCGCAAAAAGTACAGGTCACCTGTTGTGAATCTTCTACAAACCCGCCTTCGTCGTATGTTCTGTCGTCAGACATTATTTGCTCTTTTTGCTCGAACTTGCAGCCGGTCGAGCGCTTGCAATTTTGTCGATGATGCCGTACTTCAACGCTTCTTCAGCAGTCATATAATTGTCCCGCTCAGTATCCTGCTGAATTCTTTCAAGACTTTGCCCAGTGCTTTCCGCAAGAAGTCCGTTTAAGCGCTGACGCGTCTTAAGCATGAAATCAGCAACAATAGCTATTTCAGTTTGCTGGCCTTGAGCACCACCAGAAGGCTGATGAATGAGAATCATGGAATTGGGAAGCGCAAGCCTTTTGCCTTTTGTGCCACCTGCCAAAAGTACGGCACCCATGGAAGCGCATTGCCCCAAGCAAATTGTTGAAACGTCGCACTTCACAAAGTTCATGGTGTCAAGAATTGCAAGCCCTGCCGTTACAGAGCCACCCGGCGAATTGATGTAGAGCGAAATGTCTTTTTCGGGATCAGCGCTTTCTAAATGTAGAAGCTGAGCAACGATAGAATTTGCCACATGGTCGTCTACCGCTTCACCCAAAAAGATAATACGCTCATTTAAGAGGCGCGAATAAATGTCGTAGCTGCGCTCGCCTCGGGGAGACTGCTCAATAACGTAAGGGATCAGTGCTGAATGAATACTTTCGGTTGTCATATGTTCCTCGCTTTCAACCCACCAGTGAATGGTTTCGGTGGTTTTCGGTCGCGTTTGTAAATAGGGTTACTCTTTCGGTTCCGCTTTAGCTTTCTTTGCTGCTGGCTTGGCTGCCGCTTTGGCTGCTGGTTTCTTTTCGGTAGATTTTCCATCTCCAGACTTCTTGGAAGCCGCCTTCTTTGCCGCCGGCTTTTTTGTACCGGGGGCAACTACTACTGCCGTTTCAGTGATATCTTTTACGGCCTTAATGCGCAGCATTCCTTCGAGCAAAATGTGTAAACGCCCACTTGAGCGCCATTCTGCTGCCAAAGCTTTGGGGTCTTCTGCGCCGCTGTTTGCAAATTCTTCTTCCAAATCGGCTTCAGAAATGCTGAGGCCTTTGTTTTTTGCCCAAGCATCCAAAGCCAAGTCTTGCTTGACCGTATCCGCAGCTTGAAGCTTGATTTCTTCCCTAAACTTTTCGATAGTGAGCCCCATATTTGCAAGGTAAGCATCAAGGCTTAAGCCTTGGCCTTGAAGTTGCTTGAAGAAGGTTTGATAGAGTTCAGCTTCGCTTGAATCAATCATTTCTTGGGGTACTTCGCCTTGCAATCGGTCGCCCAATTCAAAGAGGCAGTTGTTTTCTTTTAAGCGTGGAAGCGTCTCTTTTTTCGATTCAGTAATAGATTCGCCAACACGGGTGCGCAAGTCTTCAATGCTCTCAAAACCGCAGGTTTCCTTTACCCATTCTTCAGTGACTTCCGGCAAAACCTTTTCTTTAACGGCGACAATCTCAACCACAAAGTGTAGTTTTTCATGCTGCCCCGCAACTGCCGCAAGCCCTGCCGTAAAGAGCCCTTTGAATTCCAGGTCGAATTCTGCCTTTTGGCCTTTTTTCAAACCGATAAGGTGCTTATCGAATTCTGGAGGGTAAAACCCTGAACCCAGGGCATAAAGGCGAGAATCGGAAGTAAGGGCTTCAACCGTTGCACCGTTTTCATCAGTTGCCGAAAGGGCGATGTCGCAGTAGCCATTTTCCTCAATTTTCTTGGATGCAGCGGCATCTTTGAAGTCATAATAATGTTCACGCATGGAATCGACCTGCATTTGAATTTCTTCATCTGTTGCTTCCTCGCCAGGAAGTTCAACCTCTACCGGGTCATAGCTTGAAAGTGCTAAGTCGGGCTTTTTCGTAAAAGTTGTTGAGAAGCTAAAAGGCTTTCCGGCCTCCACCATGCTTTCTTGCTCTTCAATTGACGGCTTTGAAATAGGCACAAGACCGCTTTCGTCAACTGCCAAAGGGTAACTTTCGTTAATAACTTCGTCAGTAACCGTAGCAAGAACAGCTTCAGCACCCAAAACAGTATCAACCACCTGGCGCGGAGCTTTGCCTTTGCGAAAGCCGGGGAAATTATACTTGTATGAAAAATCTTTGTAGGTTTTCTTGATGCGTTCATCGATTTCTTTTTCATCGATAGTAATTGTTAGCTTGACCTGGTTGTCTTTCAGCTCCTTGAAACTTGTTTTCACGAAGGTTTCCTCCATCTAGTTTGCTTTTTTCCAAAGACGCGTCTGCGATGCAGGATAACTACGAAGACCACCTGCCTAGTAAAATCTGCAAATTATGCACGCCAAACGAAAATTATCGCACAAGACCCGTGAGAATAAAAGAAAATACCCTATAGAGTGCAAAAATACTTTATCGTTTTTGGATCCTTCGGCTTCGCCTCAGGATGACAGGGGGAACGCTTTTTTGAAGGTTGATTGCGAGAGGCGTTTGTCATGCTGAATGTCACCCTCTTTTTGTCATGCTGAATGTCACCCTCTTTTTGTCATGCTGAATGAAATGAAGGATCTACATGATTTTTGGATCCTTCGCTTCACTCAGGATGACATGCTCGCTCAGGATGACATGTTAGCTTAGGATGACATGTTAGTTTAGGATGACATGCTACGCCCTTTTGTCATCCTGAACGAAGTGAAGGATCCATGACGGAGTGAGCGCAAGCGAACGAAGTATAAATAGAGAGGGCACGCAGTGTCCGACAGTTTTTAGGGTTCAGGATGACAAGTGTTTCGAATTTCAATTAAGTTTCATACTTTCCAAGAATATATCTCTTTAGCTTTATGCAAAAACCTGATTTTCTTCTGCAAGGCAGCCACCTCAAGCGCTACAATATCGCCGACTGGGGTCTAAGCGCAGAAACACGCAGTACAAGGAGGCTTTGGTGCATTTCAAGTTGAAAGAATATCTTCATCCGGATTTCAATGCCCCGGAATTTGCGAACGCCCCGGAAGCTTCCCTCTTGCCGGCGGTAATGAACGGTGCGGCACCAGAAGGCTATCACACTACCACTATCTTCCCCGAGTACTTCAAGGTCCACGAAACCTGGTTGCTTGCAGAAAAATCGCGCATGGATTGTGTTGCTGTTTTGGAAGGCACCCGCATTCTCGTAAAAGAATTGCGCAACATTAAACAAGGTGACATGATTTTTATTGGGTGTACCGAAAACGGAGAACAAGGAATTTATGTTCACGCAAACGCTTTTCTTGAATCGCAGAATGCGACCAGCAAAGGCAACGGTAATGGCAACGCTGACAGCTTCGCTTTCCGCCAAGGGCGCAGCCGAGAAACTTCCTTTTCCATGGATTATGATACCCTCTACGAACAACTTCGCTACGAAAAGGAAAACGGCTATATCGTTTGGGTGGTGGGTCCGGCGTGCGTTTTTGATGCCGACTCTCGCAAAGCTTTTTCGCGCCTTTGTGCAAACGGTTATGTTCATGCAATGTTGGCAGGAAATGCCCTTGCGGTGCACGACCTTGAAGGAAGCTATAAAAACAGCGCTTTGGGGCAAGACATCTACACGCAAATTACCTACGAAGGCGGACACTGCCATCACCTAGACACTATTAACCGCGTACGCCAACTGGGATCCATCCCTGCTTTTATTAGAGAGGAAAACATTACGGAGGGGGTCATGTATCAGTGTGTTGAAAATAACATCCCCTACGTGCTGGCTGGCTCTATCCGAGACGATGGTCCTTTGCCGGGCGTTTTCACCGATGCTTACAAAGCCCAAGATGCCATGCGCGAACACGCAAGCAGGGCAACCGTAGTCATTTGCATGGCAACCACCCTACATGCCATTGCCACCGGGAACATGACGCCTTCTTTCCGCGTCATGCCCGATGGAAGTGTTCGACAGGTATATTTCTACGTTGTGGATATTTCAGAATTTGCCGCCAATAAATTGCGCGATCGCGGCAGCCTTTCGGCAAAAAGCATCATCACCAACGTACAAGATTTTGTGACGCACTGTAGTCGAAATCTTATGCCGCTTTTGCCAAAAGATGCTTAAGTGCAGCAGTTCGCAACGCAGCTTCGTCAATTAAGTAGCCGCGCCCACTTTCTTCATAGTAACGATGCGTCACATGCTCATCTCCCGGAGCAATATTGTTTAATGCCTGCTGATAGTCTTTTTCATCAGAAGTGATACCGTGGTATGCAGCATATGAATCTAGAGCGAGCCCTTGCAGGAGGCTCCTATGCACATCTGATGCAAGACTTTCTTTAAACTGCTGTTCGGTGATCCCTCGCTTATAGAAGTATTCCTCAATAGTTTGACCTTGACTCTCTTTTATCTCTTTACAAAATCTGCGATATGCCTCAGAAAAGCTCGCTTCGAATACATTTTCCGGAACTTTTGACACCACACGCTCGATAAGCTGACTCAGCGCAGCCTCAGCCTCTGCGTCCTTGTAAAATGGTCTTTTCCTTTCTAAAAGCTCGTGGCGTATCCTATCTTTAAGTTTATGAAGTCCTCCCATGTTGGGATAGCATTTGTTGACCCATTCGTCATTGGGTTTAGGAACAACCTTGTCGTATATGCCAAGAATTGTTGCTATCACTTCAATAGGTGATGATCCGTTTTCAATGACCAAAGAAAACGACTTTCTCTCCCCTACGCTCATTCCAACAAGATTTTCATCAAAGCTTTCGGGAAGAAATTGTTCTCCAAGCTTATAAAAGCGTTTCTTTGCCGTGAGCGGCTCGTAAATCTCACTTTCACGAGTTGCGGTGGTTTCTAACTCGACGTAGTCACTGGGCTTGATCTTTTTTTTCTCCTTGCGCAAGACAAAACAGCTACTCTGTTCAGCAAGATATGCCACCTCATCATCGATTTCTTCATCTGAAACAAAAAGCTTTTTTGAAAACGACCTTATTGGACCGTAGTCGCTCAACTGAATCTTAGGCTTAGGGATAGTTGAAACAATAAATTCAAAGGATTGCCCGGGACGCACCTGATCTTTGGTTAAGAAAATCAACTGGCTTACAGGAATAATATCTTTGATTTTGAGAACCTCTGAAGCCGCCAAATTCATAATGCTGCTTCGAATTTTTGTTTGCAGGAGATTGTTTTCACACATTTCCTGAACAGAAGCATTCAACATTGCAGTTGGAATATCTCCTTCTTTTTGAATAGATTTTGGTACCCATTCTAGGTATTCCTCAATTTCTGCAACGTTAATTTTAGTTTTAAGGTGGAGCCTACCATTTTCACTTTTTTCTTGGGTTATTTTCATAGTTTATCGTAAGCCTTTCTAAGCATTTACTGATTTTTTGCTCTGATCTCTTCGCCATCGAAGTGAGCAGCTTGATTCGATTGTTCTGGTTTACACCACTTGCCCCTGGATCGTATTCAATCGATAAGATATCTAAATTCGGATTGTCCTCGCGAAGCTTACGGAAAATCCCTCTTCCGATAGTATGAGCAGAAAGACACCCGAAAGGGTGTACGTAGGCAATACTGTCAACCCCATTTCGCATTGCATCAAGCACATGACCCACATAAAGCCACCCAACCCCAACCGTCTCGTATTCACTTACCAAACCTGAATTCAAAGCCAATTCGCGGTAATAGTTGATTGTGCGGGGAGGCTGGATAAAAGACGTTTTTTCGTTTATCGCTCTTTCTTTAATCACCTTTGCCAGCTTTGCTGCCTGGGTCTCAAAGATTACTTCTATATCTCTTCTGGAATTGCCACTACGAAGTTTGTATAGAAGGAAATCGTTGTACCAGGGCAATACCGCTTCACAAGCTTCTAACTTGATCTGTTCCACAACCTTATTGTTGATAGTGGCATTAAATAATGCTGGTGCTGTTCCCACCAGAGCTATCAAAGGTTTGCGCATAAAATCATTTGCCAACAATTCCTCTGCTCGATCCAGAAAAAGAGCAGCTAAAGTGATGAAAGTATTTTCATCATACATTTGACCAATCAAAGCATTCGCATATTCAAGAAACTGCTCTACTTTTTCTTGGGCAATATACGACTGCAAACGAAGCATAACCTGATCTCGTAATTGCAGAAGAAGCAAAATATCAGCCACTTTAGTCGCTTCAGTTTTGCAATAAGAACATCCTTCAGTAATTGCTTTATCAAGAAACTCATTGAGCAACCTCATTGAAACAGGCAAATGATCTACATCACCAAGAGCTTTCCGGACTAATCCTGGCAAATCATCAGCCCTACAGCCAACACAGGTAGCCGGAATTGCCACCGATTCCCCTAGGTCTATTCCTTTTTTTCTTTTCGCAATAGTCATTACTTGACCTACGGCATAAAGGGAAGAAAAGCAGATATCGTTATTACTATAAGAGAGACCGTTTGAAACTGTAGAGACGCCTTCATGTGGCAAAACCATAACCGCCTCGGCGCTGTTGCGAAGACCGTCTTTCACTGCATCGGCATATCCTGGTATCCAATTGACCAGCATTTGAGAGGTATTTTGAACTTTAGGATCAGCGGATATTGTGGTTTTAGAATTTATACTTTTGGTTAGTTTCCTATTATTTTTTTCTTGCGCAGCCAAAAGCGAACGTATTCGTATCCGAGCAGCGGCTAAGTCACTCATTTCATCAATCTTTAAAGCCATAAAGGGTTTGCCTTTTGCTTCAAGAATGGCTTGCACTTGATCAACCGTCACGCTGTCCAAACCACACCCAAAAGAAAATATTTCAATAAAGTCAACTAAATCATACTCTGATGAAAATTGGGCTGCCCTATACATCCTGCTTGTTGTTTCCCAAACATCGTCGACATATAAGTGGCTGGGCTCTTTTGCAAGGTGATCAACACTCTCAACAGTAAGGACCGAAAGCCCAAATGAATTAAGGAGCTCCGGTAATCCATGATGTATTTCCGGGTCGTGATGGTATGGTCTTCCTCCCAGCACAATGCCGCGTTTCCCCGTATTTTGGAGAGCCTGTATTCCTCGCCTACCGGCATCCTTTATATCTGAACGAAAGCTATCATAAGCTGCAAGTCCTGCATCCAGAGCGTCTCTTGTCTCTTTTTTTGTAATACTTTGATCGAAGTCCGCAAAGAGAAGGTAGAGCTCTGTGAGAGTTTTTTCATAATCGTGGTATTCCAAATGAGGAGAAAGCATTCTGATCTTACCAGCATAAAGCTGTTCAATATTCAATCCCAGCACAAGGGGACTTTTTGCAAGAACCGAACAGTGCGGCTTACCCTCAAATCCTTGTTCAATATAAGGAAAAAAGATAGTATGAAGCCCTTTATCGATCAAATTCAACAGATGCCCGTTGGTGATTTTAAATGGGTAGCAGGCTGACTCAGACAGTATTGCTTCGATTCCCCGCTCATAAATCCTTCTATCAGATACGTCAGACAAAACAACTCGAAAGCCAAGTTTAGTTAAAAAGGTATGCCATAAGGGATAATCATCATAGGTATTAAGAGCACGCAGTATGCCAATGCTGCCTCTCTTTGCTTTTTCTAAACTAAGGCTTTCATAGTTGAAAACACGATTCTTCGTGTACTCGAAAAGATTGAAAGGCTTTGTGTCTTCATTTTTGCTGTGCTCAAGAGGTCGAGTGCAACGATTGCCAACAACAAGACGACGCACAGGGGCTTTTTCGTTTCTTTTTTCAGGGCACCATGATGGCGTCAATCCTTCAGCCTCAAACACGATTGCATCAAACTTGTTTGGTCTCTCTTCTTGCCGAAGAGATTTACGGTCTTGACTTTCGCTGAACTCACATACTGTTAACATGCAATGATTGGTGCATTTCTCACAGTGAACCACGGATCTTTTTGTCACAAGCCCATCAAGCCCTTCGGCATTGAGAAGCGTTGTTTTAGCCTTATCAGAAAAACTAGAGCGCTCCTTTGCCAAAAGAGCTGCGCCAAACGCTCCCATATATTCGGCAGCTCCTGAGCGATACACGTTGCTCCCACAGAGTAATTCAAAAGCGCGCAACACCGCATCGCTTTTAAATGCTCCGCCTTGAACTACAATGCTTTTTCCCAAGGCTTCTTTGTTTGGCACTCTAATGATTTTGTATAAAGCATTCCGCACAATAGCATACGCTAAACCTGCAGAAATATCTCCTGTCGATGCCCCTTCTTTTTGTGCGTGCCGAACCCTTGAAGTCATAAAAACACTGCATCGGGTTCCCAGATCCACGGGGCTTTTTGCGAAAAGTGCTGCATCAGTGAATTCTTCGACTTTTACGTTCATAGAATAGGCGAATCCGCTCAACAATGATCCACACCCAGATGAACAGGCTTCATTAAGAACAATATCTTGCAATACCCCATTGCGTACGGAAAGATACTTTATGTCTTGACCCCCAATATCCAAAATCCTGTCTACGTCAGGTACGATTTGTTGAGCAGCCCGAAGATGAGCAATAGTTTCAACTTCTCCAGAATCAGCCTGAAATGCCTTGAGAAAAAAATCTTCACCATATCCCGTCACACAAGCATGTGCGATAGTAACCGCAGGTTGCCCATTGTGTAACCGAGGTAATTTTTTATAGAGCTTTCGAAGCATTAGTTCCGCAGCTTCTTTCAGGTCTCCCGCAACACGCTGATAGTGAGTAAAAAGAAATTGGTTATTTTCACCAATAAGCACACACTTGATGGTGGTCGAACCCGAATCAATTCCTAAGTATGCACGCCCCTCATAGCTACTTAATGAACCATATTGAGGTTTTACTGATTCATGTCGCTCCTTAAAGCTGGCGTAATTTGCAGGAGTATCAAAGAGTGGCGCAAGAAGATCGTTGTGCTGTTCCGGTTCCCAAACAATAGCCTCTAATTGGGCTTTAAAATCATCAAGAGTTGTCAATAACCCACTCTCACTTGCAAAAAGGGCAGCTCCTTTTGCGACAAAAAGATGTGCGTCCGGCGGTGTCTCTACTTCATTCCCGTCTTCTCCTAACGCATTTTGAAATGCGTTACGAAGCGCTGAGAGAAAATGGAATGGTCCGCCCAGCAATGCCACTTGACCAGCAATTTTTCGACCGCATGCAAGACCAGAAATACATTGGGTAGCCACAGCAGCAAAAACCGACCCTGCAATATCATGATGACTAACACCCTCATTGAGCAAAGGTCGCACGTCGCTTTGAGCAAAAACAGCACATCGCGACGGAATGGGATATAAAGTTCTACAGCCCAAAGCTAAACTATTGAACTCTTCAGCATTGAGATTAAGCATACCTGCAATTGTGTCAATAAACCCACCCGTTCCTCCGGCACAAGTGTTGTTCATGCGCAACTCTTCACCTTTGCTAAGGAACAAAATCTTCGAATCTTCGCCTCCAAGCTCTATAGCTACATCTGTTTTCGGAATAAAGCGCATTATTGCAAGCTTACTCGCGAGAACTTCCTGTACAAATTCAAGGTTCATAAGCTCTGCAAACTGGATGCCTGCCGACCCAGAAACTCCGATAGTAAGGAGCCTTCCTGCACAGTGAGGCAAGGTTCGCTTCACCGCATATTGCAAGGTCTGCTTAATGCTGGAAAGATGACGATCGTAAAAGGAATAGATTGCCTTATCTTCCTCATCAAGAACAATAACCTTTATGGTTTTTGATCCAATATCAATTCCAACTTTGAGGGGCTGGTCTTTTGTACAACGTGAAGAATTTAGGCGCTCGGATGGGTCAACTATCCTTGCTGCTGGTTCATGAGCCATTTTTGCCGCTTTTCTCGATTTGCCTTTAACCCGGGAAAAAGCATCTCCCTTTCAGCTTGTTTTTGCTGCACGTACGCAAGTCGTGCCTCCTCGCGCATGGTTTCAGTGATAGGCTCACCACATACGCAACAGGAATCATCAAGCAGATTGATCTCATTACTACACGCAGAACAGATAGATGTCTTTTTATAGCATTTCCCACAGCTGCTACAGTTAACGCAAGACATTGTCATTTTGATCCTCCAAAACGATTAAGAGGATTGAAGCCGTGACTCCAATCCTCCAAAATAGTACAAAGTTGCCTATTGGTAGATCATTACTCGCCAATCGCTCTTATCAGCTAGGTCACGTAATTTCTCTACCTCATCAACATGTATTGCTTTACCAATACATGTTGCAACACAGGGTGCAACGCCATTTTCCTTCTCAAAACAGTACGCACATTTCTCCAAATCATAAGGATATGGAGCCAGGAGCATCATTGCTTTGCCATCAACAATGTCTGGTTTATGATTAAAAACCCGAAGATAGGTCTCTGTCACAGGAAGGTCATAGTAATCTTGACAACAACTTTGGCAGCAATAGCAACCCACACAGAAGTCAAGATCAACCATGAGTCCGATTTTCTTTGCCATATTGAATCCATTCTTTCTCTCAAATGAGCTGTTATTGCTCGAACTTCGATACTTTACATAAACTGGAACGCATGGGGGCACAACCGAATCCAACATCAGCACCATGAGACGGAACCAAGATATTTGGATTAGCACCATCCCAATCAAAACCAGGAAGATTAAGTTCAGTGCAAGCATGCTTGTAATTGGGGCGAGCCATGCTTACAGCTCCTTTTTGCACACCTTGTGAAACACGGGCCTTCGCGCGGATTTTTCCCCGCAAAGATTCAACCCAAAGCCATTCACCATCGCTTATTTGACGCTCTTTGGCATCTTCAGCATTGAGTTCAATATATGGCCACGGCTCGATAATGCGCTGGCGGGCAATGTTGGTCCATGCTGAATGATAGAAAGGATAATCGCGTCCGCCGGTTGTTAAAACCAGGTCGTATTCTTTATAGAGTTCGGGAGTCGAAATAGGGCTCTCAAAAGGCTCAGAATAGCTAGGAAGCGGTGAACTATATCCATATGAAGGCATCTGCTCGGAGAATATCTCGATCCTTTGAGTAGGAGTCATGAAAGCAACTCTCACCTCACGCCCAGTGCCATCAGGAGTTTCATAGTATACTGAATCCTGCTCATGCTGCTTTGTTATACGGTGCTCACCGCCATATACAACAATGTATCCTTGCTCCGCAGCTTCCTCATAGGTCAAATCTACCCCATGGAATTCCTTCAAACGCCAAAGCTGCATTTCCTCGCTAGATTCCCATGGCCACATTTCAGGATTAAAACGCTTGCCAAGTTCACGCTGGAAATACCAATCGTCCTGGGCTTCACCTGGGGGGTCTACTGCAATCTGCGGAATGATATAGGGGCATGGATCCGGATAAAGCTCTTCATCGAATACACCCGTTCTTTCAGACCAGTGGGCGGCGGGCAGCACAATGTCTGCCAGATTAGCGCCAGGTGTCATAAAGTAATCCATGTTGACATTAAGCTCAAGATTGTCTGAGAGCAAAGCTTCATGAACAGTGTGTGCGTCTTCAAAACAGCCCAAGGGGTCGTTTGCAACCGAAAGGAAAACACGGGGAACCGCAGGATCACCTTGGTTGTCAATAATTGCTTTCCATAACTCACCAGGAATATTTGCTTTACCATACACCTGTGTATACATTGGATGCTTTTGGTAACCAAGACGCATCTTTTCAGGAACGCGGTCATATGCCGTAATCTTCGGATCAAGCATGAATTCCCAGAAGGTGTTAAAGAATATTCCACCCTTATCGTCTAAAGGAGGATTCAGTAGTAGTTGCAAAATAGTGATTGCGCGACCATTTTGCAAAGCATTTGTAGTCATCATACAGGCGCCTAGATAGGCGGTAAGTATTGAGGGTTTGCCGTCGGTAGGATTAGTGATAATGTCATACATTTTCAGAATCTTTTCAACCGGCGTCCATGTTATTTCTGAAACTTTTTCAGGAGTCCAAACTGAAACCTCGTCCATATACTGCTGAAGTGCTGTTTTGAACTCGTACACGTTTCCGTCGGCACATTCAACATCAAAGGAGCCTTCCAATGCTGGTTTAACATTTTCCTTGCTCCAACTTTTGGTTTCTGGATACCAGAAAACCGGACCATTAGAATTTTCATCCCAAGCCACATAGTGCTCATCGGCCGCAAAATCAGTGCTGCCATTTACTTGATTTTCTCGGAGCATCATTTTGTCTTCGGGGATAACAAGGAAAGAGGCATTGGTCCAATCTCGAAGCAAATCGCCAGCCTTACGATGGTGGCCATTTTGGAATACCAGGTTAGTAATACCCATTGCTAAAACACCGTCAGTTCCAGGGCGTATTGGTACCCAGAGTTCCGACTTGGCAGCAATATCACGAAATACCGGGTCAACCGTTACAAGACGAGCTCCATTACGCTTAGCATCAAGAATTCGCAAGCCACTGTATTGACGAGACCGAATAGGATTTGTACCCCACGTAACTATCGCACCGGTGTTGCGGTAGTCACATGCCTCATGGGGGTGAAACATGCGCCCATATGTCACATGAGTTTGAGCAAGGTTTGGCAATAAACAAACATGGGTTGGCCAAACTTTCCCACCACCATTCCAGGTATTGTTTAAGCGATCAAGAAAGTGATTAGAACCACGTCCTGTACCTTGTGAGATAATCACCGCTTCTGGACCGTGGACTTCAATAGTTTCTCTAATCTTCACTTCAATAATATCAAGCGCTTCTGTCCAGGTAATACGTTCCCATTTCCCTTCGCCACGCTTACCAACACGCTTCAAGGGATACTTGAGACGTTCAGGATGTTCGTTAATTTCTTTTGCCGAAAAAGCTTTTACGCAGAGAATGCCCTCACTAATCGGATGGTTGGGATCTCCCTCTACTCGAACGATCTTACCATCTTCTACGGTAAGGATAACGCCACATTTTGAGTGGCAGTCAAAGCATATTGTCCTGACCTGTTTTTTCATTCAATCCTCCTAACTAGGTATAACTATGGTGTTTTAACAAAGTTCTACATTCCGGTTGATCATCGGTATGCAAGAACGAAATCTCGGTGTTCAACCATACCGAGCAATCAACAACCTCCTCCCATGCTTGGAACCTGGGAAACAAATAAAAAGCTCACATTGCCTGCCTCAAATGGACAATTAATGCGGTTATGCTTTTGGTGGTGCCCCAGGTGGCTTTGGTGCCATATTCGGCATCTTTGGAGCCGCACCTGGCATCCGCGGAGCCGAAGGTTTCTTGGGTATTTTCAGCTCTAGCGCGATTTCGGCTTCTGAGGCACCGCAACCAGAACAGGTTTTCGTCGTTATAGGATTAACCTCACCGCACTTTGGGCATTTAACCATTCCCGGGGCTAAAGGCTCAGGTTCGGAAGGCAGTGGTGCCTTACAAAAAGGACACGCCACTGGTGTGAAATTCGGTGAAACAATCTTTTTGCCGCATTCTGGGCACATAAGCGGGCCGGTTGTTACATCGGGTGGTCTGAAGCACATTTTTTTGTTCTCCTTCTGATTGATTTCTTGCCAAGGATGCTGATTCGCCAAAGCGATGACACAGCTTCTCGGTACCTGAAGTCTTTCTAAAACTCCAACAGAGTATAGGCACTTACATCAATATCCCGCTTAAACGGTTTGATGGTGTGCCTCAACAAATAATCACAGTGGGTATCAATAACTTTGTTTGACTTTAGAATCTTTCATGCTTTATATTGCCTATAACGACATGGAGGATCTAAAACAGGAGAGGGCTAATTCAAGTCAGAATTATAAAAAGACAAATTTCGTATTCTGCACGAAGCAAAACTCCGCTTTTGACAATTTATTAATCCTGATTGAGACCAGGGGAAACAAAATGGGAAGTCATTTAGAAATGTGGCAGTCCGATGAGAATTGATTATCTGTATTATTATTGCGATTTGATGGAAACAGGATCCATTTCGAAGACGGCTGCTAAGTTTTTCATGTCTCCACAAGGACTCAGTCGAGCCATCAATACCCTTGAAGCTGAGTTTGGTGTTGATCTTCTTAACCGAAAAAGCAATGCGATTTCAGTATCTCCAGCTGGACAAGAGTTTGCCCAGCTAATTCCTGAAATCATTTCAGCTTTCGAAAAGACACAACATGCAATGAAAAAGCATACGGTTAAAGACCTCGATTTCTCAAACCCTCTTATAACAGTCTTTGCAACACCCTTCTTTTTTTCTTATATATACCCTTTAATCCATAATAGATTGGAAAAGTATTGCCCAAAATTGAAAATGGTCGAAACAAATATCTATCGCCTAATTCCCCATGTGGTAAATGCCAAATCCAAGACTTCCCTAGGCATTGTTTCAAGACCTCGATTGCCACGAAACGATGAGTTCTTCCAAAATGCTCTGGCAGAACAAAGCATGTGCTATGAGCCTTTAATTTCAATTGAACTTCAAGTTTTAATTTCCTCATTTTCACCTCTTGCAAAAAAGGAACGGATAACGCTTGAAGATATTAGGAAATACCCTGTTGTGGTTTACAACGACACCGTTCTCATGGGTGCCCTTTTTGACATATTGCCCGATCTGAATATCACCCTAGTTACCAATAATGACATCATTCTTATCAGCCAATTACTACATAACCAAGCCATAACCTTTTTTCCTGCAATATACGCAGCAAAAACCCTTCCTAATAATACGATTCTGGTTCCATTTGAAAATGCCTACCATACCGAAGTGGGCTTCATAGCAAGCCAAAAAAACTTCTTAAATATCGACGTAATGGAAACTCTTACTTGTATTAGGGGGATTTTCGAAGACCTTTCAGAAAATTCGACCGTCTGTCAAATGTATCGAATGCTTAACCTAGAATCTGAAACCTTTGCGTGAGACAACCTTCTCATCTTTTTATAGGTCGATATATTGCGAGCAGACAAAGCTCAAGGCGATACATGCCGAGCTAAACAAAAAGTTGAAGCAGTTAACCCTATTGATGCTGTAGCCAGATCTTTATTCCCAATAATCTAATGCTGTTAGTTTGTTTTTCTAGCTTTTGGTGGGTCATAGCTAGGAATCACTCAATTCAGGTTACTAGAAAAAGGAGAACAAGGATGAAAGAGGAAATCAAATACGGGAACAGGTGGGGTTACCTCGCAAAAGGCTTCATCATGACACTATTCCTCGGAATACTGTACGCATGGTCAATTTTTGTAGTTCCCCTTGAGCAAATGTTTGGCTGGACCAGAGTCGAAACAACCTGGACGTACACTATTATGATGATCTGTTTTGGTTGTGGGCAGCTTACTGGAGCATTCTGGGGCAAAACATTTGGACAGGTTCGTGCAATCACTATCTTTGGTACCCTGCTTGCCGTTGGGTTTTTTCTTACCTCGTTTACCTCAACGCTGGTTTGGCTCTACGTATTCTACGGAGCAGTTTGCGGTTATACTTTAGGTGTGGCCTTAAATAACACTTTAGCCATAGCACCTCGCTGGTTTCCTGATCGCTCTGGGTTAGCGCTGGGAATTATCGTTATGGGATTTGGCCTTGCATCTTTGGTCTTGGGTACGCTCACAAATTACCTTATCAACACTTTTGGTCATCAAGTAGCCTTCACTGTGCTTTCTGTTCTTTGCTTAATCATGGTAGTAGGAATGTCTTTTTTCCAGAAAGTTCCACCGCCCGGATACGCGCCCGAAGGGTATGTGGCACCCGTAAACGAATCTGCAGACATTGCTACAGGGTACACAAGAGGACAAATGCTCAAAACACCACAATTCTGGGCAATGTATGGATGGAATATGGCAAATCACCTCGCCGGCTTTATGGTCATATCACTTATCGCACCTTATGGCATATCTGTTGGAATGGCAGCTGCCCTTGCTGCAGTAGCAACGGGACTTTTTGGCTTCTTCAACGCTCTAGGACGCCCGTCAGTTGGTGCCTTAGCTGACAGAATTGGACGAAAAGCAGCAATGATTTTCGATAATATTCTTATGGCTATAGGTCTCATCTGTATAGCCTTCCTTCCAACCATAATTGATCCCTTTATCGGAACTATCATAGGCGCTGCAATTATTGGATTGTCTTTCGGAGGATCAATCTCCATTGGAATGAGCATTATGCGTTCCTATTATGGCGTCAAACATGTGGGAGCAAATATGGGAATGATGGCTACGGTAGACATTCCAACTGGCCTTATCGGTCCAATGCTGGCAGCATTTGTTTTCACAAATCTTGGATCGTATTTCTGGGCATTTATTGTTGCCGCAATAATTCTTGTTATTACTCTGTTCTTCCCTCTGTTAATAGGAAAACCGATACCAGTAAGTGAACGGTTTCCAGAGGAAAAATAGAAAGTTTCCCACCCTCCAACCCTGCCGTAACAGGCTGGTGGGTGGGAAAAGAAAACCTTAAGCCTACGACTTCTAAAAACTAAAACGATGGGATTTTTGGGGAACAGCGAGGCAAACGAAGAATGAACCAAATCTTAGAAATGAAAGAAAAAAGCAACACAACGCCAACAATTGCAGATCGAATGGATCGCCTTCCAAGTTCAAGGTGGGCGAAAGTGATTGTTTTTGCTACGCTATTGGGATGGTATGCCGAAACAATCGAATTGGCTGGAACCAGTTTCCTCTTGCCAACCATCCGTCAATACTTTGGAATGGATTTAGCCGTAGGGGGCTATTATTCTTCGATTTGCTTCGTTGGGATGTTTATTGGCGCGATATTTGCAGGCAATCTTGCTGATAAAATAGGTAGGGTAAAGGTGCTACTTGCATCCATGATTATTTGGGGCCTTTCGGCTTTCGCGTTGGTTTTTTCTCCCAACATTGAATTCCTCTTCATAGCCCGTTTTGTTCTGGGTATTGGTTTAGGAGCCGAATTTCCTGTTGCTATTAGCTACTTAAGTGAAATAGTTTCATCAAAAGACCGACCAAAATACATGACGCTTTTCCAGATGATCATCCCAATTGGATTTGCAACTGCCGGTGTGTTGACTATCCTTATTCTGCCCCATTTTGATTGGAGAGGCGTTTATCTTGCCCAGGCAATTCCTGCTCTTATCGGTATTGCTATTAGAATACTTTGTCCAGAATCGCCTCTTTGGTTAGCTTCAAAAGGAAAGCATGCAGAAGCAGAGAAAATTTGTGTTCGATTTGAAGAAAAAGCCCAAAACCAATACGGCACACTCCCACCTGCAGTACCACTTGAGCGTCCAAGAAAAAATGAGGAGGGCGGTTTTAAAGAGCTTTTCTCCAGAAAGTACCTGAAAGCGACCATTCTTTGCTTTTTCATTTGGTTCATTTCGATGTTTAGCGATTATGGACTAACGACGTGGCTTACTACCATTCTGCTGGAAAAGGGCTTCGATGTTGTAACTTCGACCAGCTACATTACTATTGGTATCCTCGGAGGGATTCCTGCTTGGTTTTTCTCCACTTGGGCGGCTAAAAAATACGGAAGGAAAAAGACTTTTCTTATAGCAGGGCTTTGCACTTCCCTATTCGGAATAATATATGGTGGATCAGTTTCCATAATTATGCTGGTTGTTTTTGGAATCCTCTATCAATTTGGTAAATACATGAATGCAATGTGCCTTGCTCTTTATACTCCCGAGCTTTATGACACCCACGTGCGGGCTGCCGGAAACGGGCTTGGGTCTTCATGGGGACGTATGGGGTCTATTTTGGGTCCGATACTTCTCGCCATAATAATGACGAATTTCGGGATATATGCCACCATGTACGTAGCTGCCGGAATGGTTATTATTCCAGGATTGCTTGTTTTTCTTTTCGGACCCGAAACCAAAGATAAGAGGTTTTAAATATCACTCTTCCTGCCAAAGGGTTTAAAAATCATATTCTCTGTAGTCGTTCTCAGCACTGCGCCTTGACGAGCTACTTTCAGCTGGCTTGAAGAGATCTTCATCGATAGCGCTATCAAGTGCAGCTAACGTATCCATGATAGCCATATTAAACTCTCCATGATTTACTGCTGCTACAGGCTCAACCGAAACATAGCTTGCGCTCCATTTATACCAGGGAAGATTGTTTTTATCTACGCCGTGATTTTCTTTCCAATAGTTCATCTCGTCAGTATAGTTAGGTTTTTCTGCAGCCAATTTTTCTAAAGCAGGTAAAGTATCTGGTGAAAGGTTGCCCAAATACCACGAGTCAATTTGTCTAATATTGCCTACCAAATATCCATTCACGTTGTACTCTGCAATACGAGCATCAACATTGATGAAATTGAAAACAAGCCACAAACTGACGCCTGCCACGAAAAATACGCGGAAGAACACGAACTTTGGTTGAAAAACCTTAATAGCTGCCGCAATAAGGCACACCAGAATAAAAACCATACCCATGAGAGTTAGCGCGCGCAAAAGCGACAAACCGAATACCGAAATGTAGAGGTTCATGCGCCAAAAAGCAGAAACAAGAATAACGACAGTACACACGAGCAGCAGCACCTCGCTCACCACAAGAACGATGTTGCGCTTTCCTTGCCCGCCAGCAATTTTTGTGGTGAGGAGCACTACCACTAAATTGATAAAAGCAACGGTGACCAACTGGAAGAAACCAGAGCGAGCATATTGTGCGTAACCACCGTTAATGGCAGATGTTTCAAAACCCCCAAAAAGATAAGCAAATTGAACGACAACGAAGAGGAGGTAGACAACATCGAGAATAATGAGAGCTGTCGCAAAAGGGATTGGTGACACATGAGCAACGCGAGGCTTTGGTGGATTTTCAAAGGCCGTCGCATTTGCGTGCGTCTCTTTCTCAAGAAAAGTTTTGCCGCTGCGAATAAACGCGGCATATATTAAGGAAAAGAAAACGGGGGCGACAAGGACAACCCTCAAGGTTTTCCAAAGTATGTCAAAAGGCTCAAGCGAGGGAAACCACTTCCCTATTTCGTTGAAGTAATCTCGAAAAACACTGTCGGCAGAAAGAAGCAAAGGCAAAACAACCAGGAGCAAAACGCCAGCAATCAAGAACCCAAAAGCAATACCAGCAACACCTTTAAGCCCTTTAGCACGGAGTCCCACGAGCGCCCTAAACGGCTTAGTCCAGTGCCGTACCAGCGAAACGGTAAAGAATGCAATCGATTTTCCTACCGTAGCCAAGGTGCACCACATTTGTTGGGCGAACCCGGAAAGAAGGAAATAGGTAAAGATGCACAAACCAGTGAGCAAGAAGAAGTTTGCCGTTCGAAGCCATTGGTTGGCAAAAAAGACAGGTATGAGGGAAAAAGCAAACGCAACCGCCAAAAGCGTAATGTTGCCTCGGTTCCAATTAATACGCTTCCCTAAAACAAGAATGAGCGAAGCGAAAAATACGGTAACAAAAATGGGCGTTCCAATACCAGGCAAAGAAGGAACCCCTGCGCCTATTGCTTCAAAACTGTGGAACATAAACCAAAGAATTGCTGCTACAACAGCCAACGCGACACCAAGCCATAGTTGCGGTGAAAATACAACAGGTCCATCCTTTGAAAGATTTCTTGGTGGAGGAAAAGTTGCCGTATTCGTTTGCTCTAGCACGGGTGCGGAACTAGCAGGCGGTGCCCAAGTGGCGGGCGCTTGTTCTGCCGCTTCTTGCGGTGCTGCTAGTTGATTTTGACCGACTTCTGACTGAGGTGCCTGGGCAAAATCGCCTGCACCTTGAGGGTGGTTCATCTGTGACATGGGGTTACTCTCCTTCGTCTGAGTATTCCAGAATATCTCCTGGCTGACAATCGAGTGCTTTACATAGTGCCGCCAAAGTTGAAAAGCGAATTGCTTTTGCCTTGCCAGTTTTAAGAATAGACAGGTTAGCCATGGTGAGGTCAACCCGTTCGCTTAATTCCGTAAGGCTCATTTTTCGCTTTGCGAGCATGACATCGAGATTTACAACAATTCGCATAATCGTGCCTTAAACCGTGAGATCTTGTTCTAATTTAAGTGCGGCAGCTTTCGCCGTTAAATGAGAAAGACAGGTAGAAGTTATTGCCAGCACCAACATGATTGTCATAGCCATTAAAAAGGCGACAATGATGCCCATAGCCGGAACCCCGGTGAGCACAATAAATGCCACTCCTGCCAACCATATGGCTACACCAACAACTGCTAAGTAACTTATTAATCGCAATCGCTGTGCATTCTTTTCACAAAAAGAATTATCCTGCCCAATTTCCCTGAAAAGCCCCCAGGCAATTGCAGAAATTACCAGAATGGGAAGAAAACCGCTCCAGGAAATAAGAAGGAAAGGCCAATAAAGGTAAGTGTCGGCTGGATCTCCTACGTAGTGCACAGCCAAGAATGGCAAAACCACTACCATTAAGACTAAGCAAGCGAAAACCGATAATACCGTGAGTGCTTTTAGTACGTGGGACATCTCTTTTTGTTTCATCTGTGCTACCTCCTGCTGGAAATAATACCAAAGTTTTAGTGCTTTGCAATATATATTTATCGTTTTTCGATATATTCACAACTTTTATATTTCAAGTTGAGACTACCTGTCATCCTGAACGAGCATGTCATCCTGAGGCGTAGCCCCTGTCATCCTGGGGCGTAGCCGAAGGATCCATAGATGCTTCACTTCGTTCAGCATGACAAGAGAGTCATCCTGAACGAGCATGACAGGGGGCTATGCCTCAACATGAAAGGAGGGGATGGAAATGTCATTGTGAGGAGTGACCGAAGGGAACGACGTGACAATCCATGGAGATGGAATAAACCTAGCAGGTTTGTAGGTTGTTTTTTTAAATTTTTTCTTTTTTTCTAGAACAAAAAGAGTAGAATCATGAATTGTTCTTTTTTATAAGTATCGTTCCTGTTGAGGAGGTATTTGATGAGCTATGTCGACAGAGTAATCGAGCAAGTCAAAGAAAAAAACGCGAATGAACCCGAATTCATTCAAGCAGTTACCGAAGTTTTGGTATCCCTAAAACCGGTAATTGAATCAAACCCTGAGTACGAAAAAGCCGCTCTTCTCGAGCGCATTGTAGAGCCAGAGCGCGCCGTAATGTTTCGCGTACCCTGGACTGATGACGCTGGCAAAGTACACGTAAACCGTGGCTATCGCGTTCAGTTCAATAGCTGTCTTGGGCCCTACAAAGGCGGACTTCGCCTTCATCCTTCCGTTAATATCGGAATCATCAAATTCCTTGGCTTTGAACAGATTTTCAAAAACAGCCTCACTACCCTTCCTATGGGTGGTGGCAAAGGTGGTTCAGACTTTGACCCCAAGGGCAAATCTGATGCTGAAATTATGCGATTTTGTCAAAGCTTCATGACGGAACTTTGCAAGCACATTGGTGCAGACACCGATGTTCCTGCAGGTGACATTGGTACCGGCGGTCGTGAAATCGGCTTTATGTTCGGTCAATATCGCCGTATTCGCAATGTTTGGGAAGGCGTGCTTACGGGCAAAGGGCTTTCTTTCGGAGGCAGCCTTGCACGTACTGAGGCAACCGGCTATGGTCTCGTTTACTTCGTACAAGAACTTCTTAAAGACAGAAATGACAGCTTCGCAGGCAAAACTGTTGCTGTTTCTGGTTCGGGCAACGTAGCTATTTACGCAGTTGAAAAGGCACAGGCTCTTGGTGCGAAAGTGGTTACTCTTTCCGACTCTGCTGGTTGGATTTATGATCCCAACGGAATTCAGATCGATATCGTTAAGCAGATTAAAGAAGTTGAGCGTGGACGCATTTCTGAATACGCAAAGCGCGTAAGCGGCGTTGAATATCACGAAGGTAAAGGCGTTTGGTCTGTTGCTTGCGACATCGCTCTTCCTTGCGCAACTCAAAATGAACTCTTTATCGACGATGCTAAAGAACTGGTTAAGAACGGCTGCAAGGTTGTTGCTGAAGGCGCAAATATGCCCACCACTCTTGACGCAACCGATTATCTTATCGAGCAAGGTGTTGCATTTTGTCCTGGTAAAGCATCAAATGCCGGCGGCGTAGCAACTTCTGGATTGGAAATGAGCCAGAATTCAGAGCGTCTTTCTTGGACATTTGAAGAAGTTGATGCAAAACTGCAAGGAATCATGAAGAGCATCTATACGTCTTCTCGTGATGCAGCTAAAGAATATGGTTTCGACGGCAACTACGTTATTGGTGCAAACATCGCAGGCTTCAAGAAACTTGCTGACGCAATGATGGCACAAGGTGTGGTCTAAAACCCGAGCAAGTCCTATGATATGATACTTGTATCACCTTTTACGGTTTATAGCCGCCCGCTGGGGCGGCTATTCCTTTTATTTTTGAGACACTTGAGCTACCATAAGCCTTGATGGAGGTGTTGGAGAAAAAACTGGCGTACCCTGCGGTACTACTTCTTTTTGTCGTTTTAGGAAACGGCACTTTTGTTGCGCTTCAAGTTCCTTCCCCTACTTTCGAAGGCTTTGGGCTTACTCCCCTGCCTCTTCTTCTTGCAGAAACTCTTGCTTACTTCCTCGGTGGATACCTAGCTTTTCGTTTAAAAGCTTATACCAGTAAGTATTTCTACATCATTGGGTTTGCCATTACTCTTCTTGCGGGTCTGCTTCTCTCTTTCGCCCCAATCCCGCTGACCTTACAATTTGCTCTCCAAATTGCGGTCTATGCATCGCTCGCCCTGCTTAATCTGTGTTGGTGCGTTTGCGTTGCTTCATTCAGACCGAGCGTATCAATACTGCTCATCATTGGTGCTTATGTGCTCTGGACAACTTGTTCTCTCTTCCTTTCTTTAGTTGTCGGCACGAAAACTGCTCAGATAATAAGTATTGTGCTCCCTCTGTTTTCCTTAGTGGTGCTCGGGTTTTGCCTGATAAAAGTAAAGTTCGGAAACGAACAAAACCGTTTTAGGGAAAGCGAAGATTTTCCTCGATTCACGCAGGTGTTTCGCTCAGTCAGTTTTGTCTTTCTTGCAAGCGTTCTTTTCTCCTTCGTTTTCGGAATCATTATGGAAGTCGATATTTTGCTGGGATACCCCGACTTCATCCTTTCCCCCCTCGCTCAAGTGGGTGGAGTCGTCGTTTGCCTGACGGCACTCGTTTACGTTCTTGCCGTCAACACCCGCATCAAATATCGCTTCATCTACATCTTGCCCCTCGCACTCGCAACCATTCTGATGGCACGCGCCATTTTGGGAGCTCAATCTTTTGTTACCAGCGGTTTCCCTATGGCTGCCTACAACCTTTACAGCATGATTGTTTGTATCGTGTTCGCCTGGAGATCGTACGAAAGCAAGGTGAATTCGTTTGTGCTGTTTGCTCTAGGGCTCGGTTCAATGCGCCTGGGAATCTTGCTTGGGCGCAGTTTTGCGCATGTTCTCGATGTAGGTGTTGGCTTATCGCCCGAAACCGCATCAAATGTTTCGGTTGTCGTGTTGTGGGTGTTCTTTATTGGGGTGCTTGCTGCCGTTTTCTTTATTCTGCGCAGACATAACAGCGAACTTTTGCCGTTTGAACCAACTTCGGAAAACGATTTGAGTGAAGGCAACGGGCAGTTGGCTTCGCAGAGACACGCACAAGACCAGCAAAATGGTAACGGCAATGATTTAACGGCCGCAGAAACCTCTGCCATGCGCGAAATGACCTTCACGGGTGCTATTGGAGGTTTTGGATTAACGGAAAGAGAAACAGAAGTCCTCGCGTTGTATGCAAACGGGCGAAGCGCTTCTTATATTGCAGATGAATTATATCTTTCAAATTACACCGTGAAAACTCACTTAAGACGCTGTTATGCAAAAATGGGGATCCATTCGCGGCAAGAATTGTTAGACGTAATCTGGAAAGGGCAGCTTCCCGAAAGCTAGGGGATCAAAACCTTTGTCGTTTTCAAAAGCAGCGACTTATTTCACCCCTCTACAGGCAATATACTTCTTTTCGGACTACCCAAAATAAGCGATATACCTCTTTTGTTGGTACACGGGCAGAGTTATTTATCGCTAATCTGTTTTATGAAAGGTAGTAGAAAGTGCTTCTATCGCAAAGTCATCCTCACCCTTCCGCCCGATAAAGCCGTCTACTCCTTGAATTTACGCCGTTAGCATGAGGTTCCGCTAGCGGCGTCCTCTTTTGTAGAGACTTAAGGTAGGCGCTTTCCCAATTGGGCAAGCGATCTATGCCGAAGGTATACAACCCAAAGCGTTTGATTCAGCGATGACTTTTTCGAAAGAAACCAACTTTTCAAAAGCGCTGCGTTCGGTGGTTGGTTCACTTTCATGAGTGATATAGACTACCCCGCATTCTTGATAGCCTTCCTTATTCAGAAGGTTTTTCATGGGAGTATTGTCGGCGTGGGTTTCAATACGTATGCTCATGAAACCATTTTCAAGAGCCATCTGTTCAGCACTTTCTAAAATAAAAGAAGCGATACCTTTCCCCTTTTGGCCATCGCTGACCGCAACACGATGGACTATGGCGTAAGTTGGGAATTCGGCGGGTGAATCGGTGAGCCATTTTCCCTTTTCAAGATACTGATGATCGTCTTCACCACGAAAACCAATCATTGCCGTAGCAACAAGATTCCCTTTGGAATCTTCAACTACATAACTTTCACCATTGTGCATGTCGCATTCGATTACCGTGCGATACGGATAGCCTTTTTGCCACTGATCGATGCCAGCACGCTGCAGCGAAGAACGCGCTTCGGTAAGGATTTCCATAATCCTATCAACGTCACCTATTTGAGTTTTTCTGAGAAGCATCCAACCTCTTTTTGCCAACCAATCAAAAATATCAATCAGCGCATTTTCGCACTAAAACTTCCGTGCGTAAAGAGGCTATTTAGAGTATGTGCGCAAGAAACTGCCCGGTGTAACTTTTTGCTTCAGCTGCAACCTCTTCTGGCGTACCACTGACGACAATTTGCCCCCCGCAGTCTCCCCCTTCGGGCCCCAGGTCAATGATGAAGTCAGCACACTTTATGATGTCGAGATTATGCTCAATGACCAACACTGTGTTACCTGCGTCTACCAAACGCTGCAGTACTTCAAGAAGCTGCCGAACATCTTCAAAATGCAACCCCGTTGTGGGTTCGTCAAGAATATAGAAGGTTTTTCCCGTTTGACGACGTTGAAGTTCACTGGAAAGCTTCACCCGCTGCGCTTCACCGCCCGAAAGAGTGGTAGCCGGTTGCCCCAGGCGTATGTACCCCAAGCCAACATCGTGAAGAGTTTGCAGTTTACGCTTGATAGAGGGAATATTTTCAAAGAAAGCCAAAGCTTCGTCAACGGTGAATTCCAATACGTCTGAAACGTTCTTACCTCGATAGGTGACCTGCAGAGTCTCGCGATTGTAGCGTTTCCCACTGCACACTTCGCAAGGAACATAAACATCGGGCAGGAAGTGCATTTCGATTTTCAGTTGCCCATCGCCCTTACAGGCTTCGCATCGCCCGCCGTTTACGTTGAAGGAAAAACGCCCCGCCGCATAACCGCGCGCTTTGGATTCTTTGGTTGAGGCGAAAAGCGCACGAATGTCGTCCCACAACCCGATATAGGTTGCAGGATTCGAACGGGGCGTGCGCCCAATGGGGCTTTGGTCTATATTGATAATTTTATCGAGCAGTTCGAAACCAACCAGTTTTTTATGAGTACCTGTTTTGCGCCTTGCATGGTTGATACGATTGGCAAGTGCGGGCGCCAAGGTGTCGGTAACCAACGACGATTTGCCAGACCCCGAAACGCCCGTGACCACCGTTAATGCCCCAATAGGAATATCAACCGTGATGTTTTTCAGGTTGTTTTCCGAAGCACCAATGAGCGAAATGCAGCCTCTCCCCGGTTCCCGACGCTCCTCTGCGATGCTGATATTTTTGCGACCGCTTAAGTAATCAGCCGTAAGAGATTGGGTACATTTCATAATATCTTTTGGGGAACCTTCAGCAACCACTTCACCGCCATGTTCGCCAGCTCGCGGCCCCATATCGATAACGTGATCGGCATGAAGAATGGTATCTTGATCATGCTCCACCACAAGAACCGTATTGCCCAAATCGCGCAAGTGTTCGAGCGTGGTGATGAGGCGAGCATTGTCTCGCTGATGAAGCCCGATGGAGGGTTCGTCCAAAATGTAGAGAACGCCCATCAAGCCAGAACCAATCTGCGTAGCCAGGCGGATGCGCTGAGCTTCGCCGCCCGACAGAGTTGCCGTTGCGCGTTCCAGCGTAAGGTAGTCGAGCCCAACATCTACCAAAAAGCGCAAGCGAGCTTTGATTTCTTTCACGATAGGGGCAGCAATTTGCGCATCTGCCCCTTCAAAAGCAAGAGCATCGAAAAAAGCCAGCGAATCTTTCGCACTGAGTTTCGTAACGTCGTAAATACTTTTGTCCCCAACGGTTACCGCAAGAATTTCTGGCTTAAGACGCTTGCCGCCACAGGTTGGGCAAGAAACGATAGCGAAATATTGGGCATAGCGCTCCCTCTGTGCATCGCTGGTTGATTCCTTGTAGCGATGCATAACGGCTCCGTTCGCACCTTCCCAATCGATAAACCAATAGGTTTCGCGACCATCAACCGTCACGTAATCGACGCGAACCTTTTCATTGGGAAGGCCAAACATCAGCGCGTCTTGCGCTTTTTTCGGCATATCTTCCCAGGGGGTATCGGCACTCACACCAACATGATCTGCCACGGCGCGCAGCACCTGCGGGTAATAATTCCCTGTTACAAAAGGAGCAATTACTCCTTCATTAAGGGAAAGGGTTGGATCAGGAACGAGCAAGTTTGAGTCGACTTCTTCGCGGCTACCAATACCCAAACAGTCGGGACAAGCACCATAGGGCGCGTTGAAACTGAAATCGCGCGGTTGCAGTTCGTCGATGGAATGTCCGTGTTCCGGGCACGCCAAAGCAAGGGAAAACACGTATTCACCATCGGGTAAAACGCCCGTCGCACCGGTCGCGACTTTTTCGCCATCTGTTGTGTTACCGCTGGTGGGATTACCGCTTTCATCCAGCACTTGGATAAGTACGCGCCCGTCAGCAAGCCTGGTTGCCGTTTCGACTGCTTCGGCAATACGGCTGCGCGCATCGCTTTTGAGCACCACGCGATCAACCACCACATCAATAGAGTGCTTGAATTTCTTGTCGAGTACAATTGCGTCACCTTCAAGACGGCGCACTTCCCCATCTACGCGCACGCGCGAAAAACCCTCGCGTGCTAAATCGACAAAGAGTTTCGTGAATTCGCCCTTGCGTCCCACCACCACGGGTGCAAGCACCAGGGCTTTGAGATCATTTCCCAGAGCCAAAATTTCATCAGTTACCTGGTCGGTGGTTTGCTTTTTGATAACCCGCCCACATTCAGGACAATGCGGAATACCAATACGTGCAAACAAAAGACGGAGGTAATCATATATTTCTGTTACCGTTCCTACAGTGGAGCGAGGGTTTTTGCTCGTCGTTTTTTGGTCGATAGATACCGCCGGAGAAAGACCGTCAATGCTATCAAGGTCAGGTTTGTTTGATTGCCCCAGAAACTGGCGGGCGTAACTCGAAAGGCTTTCGACATAGCGCCTTTGCCCTTCAGCATAAATGGTATCGAAAGCAAGTGAACTTTTTCCCGATCCAGAAAGCCCCGTTATTACCACCAACTTATCGCGAGGAATAGTGAGGTCGATGTTTTTCAGGTTGTGCTCGCGCGCGCCTTTTATCAGAATAGAATTTTGTGCCATAGGTTCTGCTTCTTTCATAGTTCGAGGCAGCGGTCTCTTCGAGAGGATTCCCATCTACCTCAGTTGAAAGATCCACCCGAAATGATAGTTAGCCTCTTTTGGGGAGTAAACTTCCCCCATGCCTCGATGTTTAATCACCACAACCTCTCATTGTAGCGCAGCATTTTTCAGAGAAGATGAACTATGGAATCTATCGCGAACCATTCAAACTATCCGCATATTATGTTCGATAAAAAGGGGTGCGGAATGATGCATTGCAAGACAAGCAGAAGGGCGTCAACGAAAACGAAAACGCCCTAGCTTCTTTTATCAGGCAGCAAAGCAGCCTTTTCTTTTATTTGCACAAATCGAGCTGAACCGTGCGGCCAGCGAAACGCTTTTAGTTTTCCGCAAACATCGGCGTAGAAAGATACCTCTCGCCAGTATCGGGCAGAATTACCACGATTGTCTTGCCAGCATTTTCGGGACGTTGTGCAACCTGCAATGCTGCCCACGCTGCAGCCCCAGAAGATATTCCCACCAAAACCCCTTCTGTCTTGGCGAATTCACGCCCGGTCGCAAAAGCATCTTCATTGCTAACGGTAATGATTTCGTCATAAATATCAGTGCTGAGAACATCAGGCACGAAACCAGCACCGATGCCCTGAATCTTGTGAGGGCCGGCGGTTCCCGCAGAAAGCACCGGAGAATCGGTTGGCTCCACCGCGATAATTTTGATGTTCGGATTCTTTTCTTTCAGGTAAGCACCCGCACCAGTAATGGTTCCACCCGTGCCGATTCCCGAAATGAGAATATCAACCGTGCCTTCTGTGTCCTCCCAGATTTCTGGACCAGTAGTAGCGCGATGGATTGCAGGGTTTGCCGGATTGACGAACTGCCCAGGAATAAAGCTATTGGGAATTTCTGCAGCAAGTTCATCTGCTTTAGCAATTGCACCCTTCATGCCAAGGGCACCTTCGGTCAGCACGAGTTCTGCACCGTATGCTTTGAGCAAGTTGCGGCGTTCGATGCTCATCGTTTCAGGCATGGTAAGAATGATGCGGTAGTTTTTCGATGCCGCAATTGCCGCCAGCCCAATTCCCGTGTTTCCGCTGGTAGGTTCTATGATTACTGAATCTGCTTTGAGAACACCACTTTGTTCAGCTTCTTCAATCATTGCCTTTGAGATACGGTCTTTAACGCTTCCAGCTGGATTAAAATACTCCAATTTGCCAAGAATCGTTGCGGAAAGGTTCAGTTCCTTTTCGTAGTTCGAAAGTTCCAGTAAGGGGGTCTTTCCAATAAGGTCGGTAATCTTTTTGTAAGTTTTCATATTTGTCATTCTCCTCATTCTACTCTGCGTATAGTTTGTTATTCCTTTTATACATATCTGTTTAGTATGTTTATATATTGCAATGTGAATCCTGTCAAGAGTTTTTTACGAAACTTGTGGTTCAGATTTGTATTCCCGATTAACTCATATTTCATATTTCTTATTCAGATTCGAGAATCTGACTTTCGAAGAAATGTTTCACGTGAAACACTTGTTCGTAGAATACTAAATGACGTAATGGGCACTGCCCTGTTCTTGGAATTGGTCGAGAATGTCTTGCAGCGTAATGCTGTCAACATAATCTGCAACAACCTTATCGAGTCCTGCCCAGACCGAAAGAGTTTTACAAAAAGGCGCGCGGTCACAGAGATTTGTATCATCTTCAAGGCATGAAACAGGAGCCAAGCTTCCTTCCGTAATGCGCAGAATCTGTCCGACCGTATATTGCGAAGGCTCTTTCGCCAGCATATACCCGCCTTGTTTCCCGCGATTTGTTCGTAAAAAATTTGAAGTATTCAGTAACGATACAATCTGTTCTAAATACTGCTTTGAAATGTTTTGCCGCTCTGCTATTTCTCTCAGCGAAATAAATCCTTCGTCTTTGTGCTCTGCGAGGTCGAGCAGCATCCGAAGCGCATATCTGCCTTTTGTTGATACTTTCATCGGTATTCCGCCCCTTTCAGTTCTTTTTCACTACATTACCATATGTTTACTAGGTATTCAAATTCGAGAATGCGAAAAAAAAAGGGGGGGGTGCGTCTGCCTTCTTTCCTGTTCAAATTTGAGAATGTGAATAGAGGGGTGTGAGATGAAATGAGATGAGGTGCGGGGGTTCTTTCTTTTTCAAATTCGAGAATTTGAATAGATGGGTGCGGTACGGTGTGAGGTGAGGTGAGGGGTGCGGCGTTTCCTTTTCTTCCTCTTTTACTTTTTCTTTTCAAATTCGAGAATTTGAATAGATGAGAAATATTTTTCAATTTAGGGGTTGACGGCTTTGGAATCCTGTGGATAATACATACTGAACTTATATGTTTTATAGGTTTAGTCGGATTGCAAGCAAGCACGAAAGCTTTTTTAGGAACGTGCTCGCAGAAAAGCTTCACAAAATGTAGAGCATCGAAAACGCAATCAGACTACAAAAGAGTTATTTACGACAACGAATTAAGAAGGAGGGAACGGGTGCAACTGCGTACTACAAACAGATTGAACAGTTTCACAAGCGCACGAATGTGCATGATGCCATCCGCTCGGTGCCACATTCTGCAATGCTCTATGCCTAAAAGTTAATCTCAGTCTTTTGCCAGATTACAGGCGTACAGGTACCGATCCGGAAGTTCCCCATGAGGAACTTTTTTTATTGTCAAAATCACTACCTAGATTTAATAAAGAAAAAACTACTAAGAAATTCAAAGAAAGATTGAAAGGAAACAACAAATGAAAGCAACAAAAGTTTTGAAATTACTCGCACTTGGCTTAGCCCTCACCCTCGCCTTCCCTCTTGCGATTGGCTGCACACCGGCACCGGAAAAACCAGCCAAAGAAACCGAAGCATCGGGCACGCCAGTCAAAGAAACCATTAAGGTTGGTGTGTGCGCAGGCCCCTACGAAGATCTGTTCCGCGAAGCAATTGAGCCAACCTTGGTAAGCCAAGGCTACACCGTAGAATATGTTCAATTCTCTGACTATGTTCAGCCCAACAAAGCACTAGCCGATGGCGAAATCAACGTCAACATTTTCCAACATTCAGTTTACTTGGAAAACTTCAAAACAGAGCACAATCTTGACCTTGTATGGGTTACCGAAATCCCCACGGCTGGAATGGGAATCTTCTCAGAGAAGCTTACTTCACTGAAAGACATTCCTGACGGCGCAACCATCGCTATCCCCAACGATGTTACTAACCTTGCTCGTGCAATTCGCGTTCTGGAACAAGCTGGGCTCGTGAAGATTGACCCATCAGTGAACCCTGCAGAAGCAACTCAATTTACCTTGAGCGAAAACCCGAAGAACCTTCAATTTACTGAAATTGAAGCACCTCAGCTTCCTCGCAGTCTTGAAAGTGTTGATGTTGCAATCATTAACGGCAACTTTGCTTTGAGCGCAGGGCTTGACCTTGCAGCTGCTCTCTACAATGAAAAACTTGGCGAAGGTTATGTCAACGTTATTGCAGTAAGAACTGAAGACAAAAACGCTGAATTTACCAAAGACATTGTTGCAGCGGTACACTCTGATGCCTTCAGAAGCGTTATCAACGATGCAACTAATCAGTATTCAGCTTTCCATAAACCAAAGGATTTTTAGGATAACTAACCCGCGGGCAGGTGGCTCCCTCCTTTTCACCTGCCCGACACTCCGATGAACAGTGAGAGGCACCAGGTACCTCTCACCCAAGAAATAAAGGTTAAACTATGATTGAATTTAGAAATACCCATGTAGGTTTCAAGCAAAAAAAAGGCTCTCTCACTGCTGTTGATGATGTCTCTTTCCGCATCGAAAAGGGTGAAGTTTTCGGCATCGTAGGTTCCAGTGGTGCTGGAAAAAGCACTTTGCTGCGCACTATAAACCTCTTGCAAAATGTAACAAGCGGCTCTGTGCTTGTTGAAGATGCTGACATAACTGGCTACCGCGGCAAAGCCCTTCGCCAGCATCGCCGCAATATTGGCATGATCTTCCAACACTTCAATTTGGCAGACAACTTAAGTGTTTATGACAACATTGCTTTCGTTTTACGTACGGCGGGAAAAAGCCGCGCAGAAACGAAAGAAACGGTGCATAAATACCTAGACCTTGTTGGTCTTTCGGAAAAGGTTGACGTTTACCCCAGCAAACTTTCGGGCGGGCAAAAACAGCGCGTTGCTATTGCCCGCGCATTGGTGGGCGGCGCGAAAATACTTCTCTGCGATGAACCAACTTCGGCACTGGATGCAGAAACTACCGTATCAATTCTGAACCTCATTCGCACGCTGAGCAAACAACTAGGAATCACTGTTGTAATCATCACCCATGAACTTGAAGTAATCAAAAGTGTATGCAATCG
>Ga0209755_10001693_pt1 | contig 33174 bp, 40 predicted proteins | sample TergutCo191P1_FD_187301 | JGI IMG/M metagenome (GOLD analysis project Ga0209755, IMG submission 187301) | Cornitermes sp. P1 segment gut microbial communities from Petit-Saut dam, French Guiana - Co191P1 (SPAdes) (version 2) | ecosystem: Host-associated > Arthropoda: Insects > Digestive system... | reverse complement strand
CCGCGGCGGGGCAGGGCAGGAGTCCGGCGGGCGGAAGGGGGGGAGTCCGCTTAGGTGGCTGCGGGGGATTTTGTCTTGAAATCCCTTTACAGCACATGCAGCGCGTGTAATAATAAACCGACGAAGTTAGACAGGGTGCAAGGCAGCCATCACATAATGGTTAAACCCGGATGCCTTCCGGTATCCATACCTGTTCATGGTAATAGAGATATCCCAAAAGGAACGCTTAACCAACTGCTGAAAGCCACAGACTTGAAAGGAAGGTGACTCCATGAAAGCAGTCTACCCGGCAAAATTCATACACGAAGACGGAGGAGAGTACACCGTTATATTCCCGGATTTAGATGGTTGTATAACCTACGGCGAAAATCTTGAACATTCCCTATCAATGGCACAGGAAGCGCTTGGGCTATACCTTGCAGCTTTGGAAGAACACAACCATCAAGTGCCGGCTGCAAGCAGCCTTGACGCAATCGAAACGGAGCAGGGCGAGCATATTGCTGCAATAACGGTTGAATTAAATGACTACCGCCGTAACAAAACATTAAAGCCAAGGGCTTCGACTCCGCTCAACACAGAATCAAAGCCCCGTCTCATACTTACTTGACCCCCCTACGGCCGGGCCTGCTCTAAAGCAACCACCACAGCCTGCTGCAACAACCCCGTCGTAACCGGAAAATCGTTCTGTATAACAATATCCGCCCGCTGATAGAACAGCACATCATCCGAAACCCGCTCCATCATCGTCTCAAACAGCGGAAACAGCATCCTCTGGCTCTCGTACATCTCCGACATCTCTACCGCGACAATCTCGTTTTCAGATACCGTAACAATCACATCAAGCGGTCTGTCGTTCAGCATAATCGTGGCCGAGTAGCTGCCTGGTATGTACCTTGCTGCCGGGTTCATCTGTGACGGCGCCGCACTTCCGCCGCGTCCCGACAGGAAGAAATATACAAGCGCACCTAGCACAATCAAACCGCCAAGCACAATAGCCGCATACTTTATAACATCTCTCAGCCTCAGTACAAATATTTTCGTGCCTACCATATAATCGCCTCCTAGGCTAATCATATGTCAGAGCATCACCGAATATTCGCAAGCATCGCCATAATTGGGTTATTATCATAAATCCAGCCCGCAATCAGCGACTCATTCAAGAGCTGCATAAGCTCGGGCCTTGTTGGGTCTAGGAAGAATAAATTCATGACAGCAAGCCCAATCCAAACGATAATGACCCCCTGCACCAAGCCGAGCAGCAGCCCGCCGCCGTGGTTGAAACTGCGTATGACAGGCAGCCGCCCCACTATATCAAGCATCCCCGCGATAATTCCAAGCACAACCCTCACCAAAATAAAAACCAGCACCATAGCGATAATATTTATCGCCATCCCAGCGAAAAAGCCCGCGATATATTCCTCTATAGTCACGACATTAAGCAGCTCGAACATGTTCGGCGTATCGTGCATAAGAAGCGCCCTCTGCAACAAATCGGGCAGGGGCAGCGTCGCGACAAGCTCGGCAGTGTGCGCCTGCACAACATCCTCAAGCCCCATCGCGCGGGAAATATAGTCCTTCAGCCCCGTAAAGAGCGGTGTAGACCGCAGCCACTCCGCCACCCTCGGGTACAGATAACTTGCCAAAGCAATCGCAAAAATAAACGAAAACAAGCTAAAAACAGTACGAATCAAGCCGCGCCTGTAGCCGATGTACATGAACAGCATTAGCGCCGCTATTATGATTAAATCAAGCAATATCTCACCTAAGCCTCCGCATCACCGACGCGCCCGTCCCGCCCGAAAGCAGAACCGTGTCAGTGTTATCCAAGAAAATCATTTCGCGCACATCCATCATTGCCGAGTATGTCCAAAGCCTTGTCCCGTGGGAATTTACGGCGATGAATGTACGCCCCGCTCCCACAAGAACCGTGCCGTGCGCCATACTTAAATGCGTGGCGCGTCTTCCTATGTCGTAGCTTCCCGTTTGGTTCCCGTTAAAATCATATATATGCAAGACCCCCGGGCTGCTTGCCTCCGAATCGTTAAGAAACGCGTCCCCCGTCACGAAGGCAAAATGCCGCTCGCCCAAGTGCAGTAAGTCGGGGCGGTTATGCAGCGGCACCTCCCAAAGAAGTTCGCGGCTGCTGTCGCCCACGGAAAAGCCCATGATGCGCTTGTCCGTCACGACAATCAGACGCCCGCAGGCAGTAAAGCGCACGCGGTAAATAAATTCGTCCGGAAAGCTGTTCGAGGCAATCAAGCCTTCGGGCATTCCCCGCGATTCCGCACGGCGGAAGTAGCTGAATTTCAGGCGCGATGTCAAAAACGTGTCCACATCAAGGAAGGCCTTCGCAACATATGTACCGCAGTCCGAAACATCTATCGAGAACGGAAAAACATTAACGTCATTAAGCGGAGCGCGCAGCCCGTACCGCGGGTCGTAGGCGTTGTTTGGGTTAAACACCTGCAAAATATACCCCGTGTCCGTCTTCATGATTACGGACAAAAAGCCCGTGCGGTTGACCGTAAAATAAAGGGCGGGGTGCTGCAAGCTTGCGGTGTACATCAACCTGTTTGAGTTCAGTACGTAGACGGTCTGCCCGCCGCTTTCGCCCACGGCTACCATGTCGCCGCTGCCCACCATCTTTGGCTGATTCATGTCGAAACTATGCAGCCCGCGTAGCTCGCCCGTCGAATTCAAAACCTGTACCCCGTCCCGCGCCGCGAAGAAAAAATGCCGCGCACCCGGGCTGTGAAAGCTCGGCTGCATGTCGAAACCGAAGTCGATACCGATTCCCGTATCTGTCATGATTAAATCCTGACGCGCCTCCACCCCGACAAGGTCGAAGACAAGGTGCTGAACAAGCGCCGCACCGATAAGAAGCAGTGACGCGATTAGCATTTTCTTTGCCGGCGAAAGCCGCTCTGATTTTTCTTCCATAGTAAATACGTCCTTTGTCCGAAAAAAGTTTTAGACATTATACCACAAAAAAAGAACCCCTTCAAATAAGAAGGGGTTTTAACGGTCAGAATTTTTCTTACAGCTCGTCAAGCAGCTCGGGGAAAGCAACCTCAACCCCGCCAATCTGCACGATTTCAGAAACCATTTCCATGGTCATTACAACAACAACACCTTCAACTTCCATCGACATGCCCATCACCAAAATCATGCTGGCCAACATGCCGTCCGCGTCAAGTACTGCGTTTATCACAACATCGCTAAGCTCGACCTCAGGAGCTTCCGCTTCGCCGAGAATCATTTCCATCGCTTCGAACATAGCCGCCATCATCTCGGTCATAGCCGCGCCGTCTACTGTGAAGCTGATTGCATAGCCGCCGTCTACGCCTTCCATCGCTTGGTGGGTGATAGCTTCCTCGGGGAAGGTGACAACGCCTGTCTGCTCCAACATATCCGCTACAGGCATGTCCATCTTAATCCATTCGCCGAGTATTTCCATGTAAAGTACACCGTCACGGAAGTATGACAGGCTTGTTTCTTCGTGCCCTGCCACGCTTGTTACCATCTCCATGCGCATGTCCACTTCAGTCTCGCTGCGGATAACTTGGTCGATGTACATAACGGAAGTCATTTCGATTACCAGTTCCTCGTCATCGAGTACCATTTCCATTACCATTACATTTTCAGAAACCATGCGGAAAGAGCCGGCTTCCATCAGCGCTTCGTTTGCAGCGTTGAACTTTGCGTAGACGTCTGTTTCTTCTGCGTCGGTTTCTTCTGCGTAGTCTTCTTCGTCTTCGTCCTCGTCTTCGTCTTCGTCAACATCAACGTCCGGGAGCGTTGGCGGTATATCCGCAGGCAGCAGCGGCATTGCCACTGCAACAGGTGCCAAGCCTGTGATATATACTGCTCTTGCATCCGCGTCCCAGCTTGTCTCTGCGCCGAATTGTTCAGCTACAAATGCCACGGGCACAAATGTACGTCCGTTTCTGATTACAGGCGTTCCCATGCCGTCCGGCAGTTCTTCGCCTACGGTTAAGACTACAGAATCCTCGCCCCTTTGGAGCCTTGCCGTCCTGGTTTCCGGGTTCCATGTAAGCTCAGCGTTCATGATTTCCGCTACAGTGTGAAGCGGAAGCATAGTGCGGCGCCCTTCGATGAAAGGTTCTACGCCGTCCACTATATCGTGCTGCGCGCCGTTTAGGGTGTATACAGGGCTTCCTACCTGAAAGCGGGCTTCTGCCGCCGCGGCTGTCACGCCCGTTCCCATGAACACGGCAAGAGTAAGTGCAATAGCTACCAGTTTCTTAAACATTCTCATTCTCCTTTTACGCGATTTTTTTACCTGAAGGAGTATACCACGAAAGCAGCACCACCACAACCTGAAAAATCCCGAGCAGCCCAAACAGCGGATAAACGTACCCAACAATGTTCGAGAACCCAATATACGCAGCAGGGACTCCGAGAACAGCAAGCACGGCGCATTGCACACGGCGGCCTACACTAATATACCCGCGCGTCCATTCAATCAGCGCAAAGGCATTTGTGATGGCAGTGGTAACAATCGCGCACAGCATCAGCACCATATACATGAGCGTAAACACGCGCCCGTAGCCCACCACGATAACCAAAAAGGGAATTTCTACCGATATAATATCTGCGAAATACAAATAAAGCGGAAGCGCCATGCAAATGCCAAGCACGGTAAGCACCGCCCCGCCAAGCAGCCCGCCCGTCATGCAGTCGCGGCGGCTTTTTGCAAGGCGGCTCGCCGACGACATCACAGAGAGCGTAGGCACGATATTATACGAAGCATACACCACCGCCGCAAGAATCCACCCGGGTACCACGGCGTTCTGAAAAAAAGCCTCGGCCGTGCGGTTAAAAAACGTATACAGCCCAATAAAAATCCCGCCCGCCACCATAAGCGGCGTAAGGATAGTATTAAGCAGCACAATCCCATCCAAATCGAACCACAAAACCACCAAAATAACCGCAGAAATCACAACAATCCCAACAGTAAACGGAATATCGCTGCCCTGCGCAACCATAGCCCCGCCCGCCGAAAGCATAGCAACAAACAGCACAAACAAAAACAAAGCGGCAAGCAGCTCAAACACAACCCCAAGCCTAGCCCCCACAAGCCCGCCCATCAATTCGCGGTAGTCCTTGTACCCCTCCCTGCGGCAAATTTCAAGCACAGCCCAGCCCGTAAGCGCAAAAAGCACACCCGCCAGAATCAGTCCCCAAAGCCCCGAGGTTCCGAAGCCGACAAAGTACTGCAAAAGCTCCTGCCCCGATGCGAAGCCTGCGCCCATTATTATGGTGGCGTATAGGATTGCCAGTTTTATTCCGCCCAAAATGTGAACACCCCCCTGTCCGGATTATATGGCAGGGGAGTGCTTGGTATTACTTTTTTTGGGCTAGCGTGATATTATAGATTCACTTACTATATATTTGGAGGTTTTGTAATGCCAAGAGCAAAATATCAGCTTGAAGATTTTCTGGCTATTGTGAACGAAGATTGCAAAGAGTTTGTCTCAACTGTCCATGAGATGATGTTGAGAGAAAAATATAAACCCAAAATACAAATCATGAAATCTACAGGGCTGCAACTCTCATACGCAGAGCCAAAAGTAAAAGGGGTGATTGGCATTATTTTGATTTTCTTCATGCGTGAAGATAAGTTAATGATTCGCATTTATGCCAAGAATCATAGGGAATATCCCCATGTGCTAAGTGGCCTCCCCGAAATAATTGTAACTCAAATTGATAATGCCCCTGATTGTGTAAAATTTTCAAACCCCGAGAAATGCTGGAAAGGTTGCGTGGGCTATGATTTTAGCATTCAAGGGAAGCAGTATCAGAAATGTTACGTTGATTGTTTTCAGCTTGTTGTGGATGCTGAAAGTTATCCTTGTTTTTTAGAGTTAATAGAGCGCGAAGTTGATGCTAGGCGTTCAGCAAAAACCAACTTACCCATTTTCCATAGCCTCTAGCTCCCCCATCGTTTTCACAACTACTTGACCACGCTCAATTTGCTCAGCCGCTTCATCAATTGCCTTCATATTACGGCTACTATAAAATGGGTCGTAAGAGACTTCAAACGGTATACGCTGTTCATGACTCATCTTTTTTGCAAAAATTGTAAATGCCGTTGTCATGTTTAACCCCAGTAAATGGCAAGTATGTTCCATCGACTTCTTCAAATCCTCGTCCATCCTAAAATTTACTAACACCTGTGCCATCACATTCACATCCTTTTTGACTCCATCATACACAAAAATAAAGCTATTGTAAATATTCATTCTTTACATCGCAGCCGCAGCTACGCGGGGCGCCATCACTTCATCCCCCGCAAAACCTCACCAACCGGCACCCCGCTCGGACGGTTATCACGCTTCAAACGATACAAACAACCCTCATCATCCCTCGCCAAATAATTCTTCACACCGCCGTAACACGACAAACTCGCCGCAAATCCTAGCTCCTTTATAACCTCCTCACTGCCGTCAGAAATAATCCCAAGCGGATATGTGAATGTGGTTGGGGATTCGCCTGTCATTTCTTCTATGCGCTGCTGCATCTTGGATAAATCCCCGTGCAGGCGTTCTTGGTATGCCTCAAGCGCCTCGCCTTTTCTGCGTCCGCTGCCGTTTTTGCCGTGCATGTCGTAGCTGTGGTTCTGGATTTCGGTGTGGGGGCTTGCTTGCAGCTCTTTGATTTGTTCCCATGTCAGGTTTGGGAAAATCGCGCCCTCGCTCTGTGCTGCCGCAAGCACCGTGCATTCGTCCGATGCCTTTCCCAGAATAGACAAAACCGCTTTCATTTCGTATTTCTCTAGTAGGGGCAGAAGATAGCGGTAGTCACTGGAGTTTCCGTCGTCGAAGGTTAGGACTATGGGCTTCTTCGGCAGATTCTTCCCGTGCTTCACGAAGTTGATTAAGTCTGACATTAAGACGGTTTCGTAGCCGTTCTTTTTCAGATATTTCAAGTCGCTTTCAAGCTCGGCCGGCGTAATACCGTATTTTCCTACATAGCGCTCGTTTTTCGTTACCAGGTGGTACATTATGATGGGGACTTCCGAGACTTCCGCGGTTTCTGCGCCCATGCACAGTACGGTAATCAGTACGAGCGGGATAATAATTTTTTTCATTAGCAATCACCTCTTAGATTATATTTTGCTGATGTTGAAAATTTATGCGTTTATCTGTTATTATGGTTAAGAATGGAGGCTTTTTTGTTATGAATGAAAAGATGATGATTTTGGACATGCTTCAAAAGGGTAAGATTACTGCTGATGAAGCGGCTAAGCTGCTCGGCACGGTGGAGGACTCTCCGCAAAGCCCTGCACCTCACCACGAACCGCCTCGGAGCAATGACAACCGACCCTCGCCGCCTCCTTCCGGCAGCGGAATAGATTTCGACGAGCTTGGCCGCAAGTTTGCTACCTTCGCAAAAACTATGGAGCCGAAAATCCAGAAGGCGACAGAAGTAGTCGCGGAGAAGACCGTCTTCTACGCCGATAAGCTTGCGCGGAGCTTGGAAAACTCGGGCGCATCGGTTGCGGCAAGCGCACACCGCCCGCCGTCTCCGGCGCCCGCGCCTGGTGCAGCCGAAGGAACAGAAAAAACAATCGAGCTGACAGTAGGCGACGGCTACAACGAGCTGTCTCTTAGCGGCTTAAACGGACTTGTTCAGATAAAAGGCTACAACGGCGACAAAATTTCCGCACGCATCCACTACAAAAGCAAAATCCGCAACCCATCCATCGAGCTGATGCAGTTGGGCAGCAAATATTACCTTAACTACGACGAGGACAGCTTCGACTTCGTGGCAATAGACGCGTACGTCCCGTCGCACAAGTTCAAGGTAATCAACATAAACGGCATGAACGGGCAGATGGATATTTCCGACCTGCAAGCAGACTCCATTAAATGCGAAAGCGGAAACGGACGCTTGGCAATCAAGGGCATTACCGCAAACACAGCGATATTTGAACATTGCAACGGCGCGGTGGACGCGGGTGAGATTGACGCTGAAAAATTGTCTCTGACCAGTTTTAACGGCCCTGTTACGCTGTACACCTCTGCTTTCAGACAGTTTGACGAGTATTTGTGGAATGTCGAGACAAGTAACGCCAAGCTGACCCTGAACGTACCTACCCTGCCGAATTTGGGCTACCACATCCGTGCGCATGATACACTCGGCAGCATACGTGTTGGGCTTACGGGTATGGAGTTCATGACAAACGACCCCGGCTTTGTGGAAGCGCAAAGCGCCGGTTTTAATACGCTTGGGAAGAAGGTTCGTCTGTCGCTTGAAACTTCGAATGCGGCATTGTCTGTGAATTAGCAAATGCTAATTTCAGTCCGAAACCATTGTTCCGAGGGAAGCCGCACACCGTAAGGTGTACGGCGTTTTGACCGAAGGAAGAATGGCTTGAGGACGGAATTAGCATTACCGTCCCGTGAGCAGAATATATTTGCTTACGGGGTGAAGATATGAGATATATTGTTGGGTTTGTCTGCGTGGTCTTTGCGATTTTAGTTTTCGCGCGGCATGTGGCTGTCGTGCGGTTTTTGGCGGCTAGCAGTACGGAGGCTATTCATGCGGGTGTCTTTGTGAACGGCGTTGCCGTTGGCGGGCTGCTCCGCACGGAGGCCGAGGAAGTTTTAACAGCAGCCGCGGGGCTTGACAGGCAGATGATTGGCTTTGTTTACAACGACAGCTTGGTTTTCAGCTGGAGTTTTGCTGATTTTGGCGCACGGTTTGATTTCGGTGCGCTGATAGACGAGGCGTACCGCTTCGGCAGGGAAGGGGCAAGGCGCGAACGCTACAATCAGCTTAGGTCGGGCGAGCCGCATTTTATACACAGCGAGCCGCAATACAGCTACGATGAAGCGAAAATCCCCGAACGTCTGGAGGCGGTACGCGCACAAGCAAGCGTCTATGCCTCAAACGCAAGCATGAAGCTGGAAGGCGGGCAGTTTACCGTCACCGAAGGCATTCCGGGCAGAACGCCCGACATGCAGGCGGCGGGCGAGCAGTTACGGCAGATTCTCGCGGCCCGCCCGCCCGCCGCCTCGCATATCGTGCTTGAAATGAAGGAAATTCCACCGGCCTACACCGCGTCGCATTTTGAGAACGCCCGCTCGCTTCTCGGCTACTTTTCCACGCCGTACCCCGGCGGCGACGAAATCCCGCGCAGTATCAACATCAGACTGGCGGCTTCCCTGATTAACAACACCATAGTGCTTCCCGGCGAGACTTTTTCCACACGGGCGATTGTGGGTAAGGGCGTTGCGGAAGAAGGATACGTAAAAGCCTCGGTGATTCTTGACGGACGCTTGGTAGAAGACTACGGCGGCGGGCTTTGTCAGGTGGCAAGCACCCTGTACAACGCCGTGCTGTACGCCGAGCTGCCCGTCGTGGAACGCGCCAACCATTCCTTGAAGGTCTTCTACATGGAAGCGGGCTTCGATGCCGCTATCGCGGGTGACTACATGGACTTGAAGTTCAAAAATAACACCGAGTACCCCGTTTTGGTAACGGCCGCGGCACAAAACGCCGTGCTTGGCGTCCGCATCTACGGGCATGAAACAAGACCGCCGGGACGCACACTTGCCTTTGTAAGCGAGCTGCTTGAAGTGATTCCTCCGGAGCCGGACAAGGTCTTGCAGGACGACAGCCTGCCGTCCGGGCATGTCCTTATCAGCACAGAGCCGCAGGACGGGTACAAATACGAACTGTTTCGGATAGTCTTCATGGACGGCGAACAGGTAGCGCGCGAACGTGTTAACACATCAATATACAGGCCCGTGCAGGGCGTGATTAGAATAGGAGAATAAAAATGATTACAATGACGATTGACAGCGTACCCGGAAAACAGCTTGAGGTAGTGGGTTTGGTAAAGGGCAATGTAGTACGCGCAAAGCACATAGGGCGCGACATCATGGCGGGGTTCAAAACACTCGTGGGCGGCGAAATCGCAGGCTATACTGAGCTGCTGAGCGAAGCCCGCGAAATAGCCACCGAGCGCATGGTAAAAGACGCGCAAAGGCTTGGCGCGGACGCTATCGTCGGAATGCGTTACATTACTTGCAGCGTGATGGACGGCGCATCCGAAGTGACCGCCTACGGCACAGCCGTCAAGTTTGTGTAGGTGCCGTTATGGTCAAACATCACAAAAGAGGCGTGGTAGTCAAAAACAACTTCGAAGTGCTGCCGAAAGCCGAAAACAAGGCGCTGCTGGCCAAGCAGACAATGGCGTACAAAATCCTTACACAGCATGATACTGCCGATTTTCCGTCAAGCCCGGGCTTCCTGCGCCTGCGTTTCGACTCACTTGCCTCGCATGACATAACCTATGTCGGCATCATCCAGACAGTCCGCGCGGCAGAGCCGGATTTCGATAAATTCCCCCTGCCCTACGTACTCACAAACTGCCACAACAGCCTGGCGGCAGTCGGCGGTACAACCAACGAAGACGACCATGTCTTCGGCCTTTCTGCCGCCAAGAAGTACGGCGGTATTTTTGTACCTCCGCATATTTCCGTTATCCACCAGTACATGCGCGAGGAGTTTGCGGGCTGCGGCAAAATGATTCTCGGCTCGGACAGCCATACCAGATACGGCGCGCTCGGTACGATGGGCTTCGGCGAGGGCGGCGGCGAGCTGGTGAAGCAGCTGCTTGGGCGCACCTATGACATTCCTTTGCCCGAGGTTGTTGCCGTTTATTTGAGCGGAACGCCGCGCCTCGGCGTAGGGCCGCAGGATGTCGCGCTTGCGCTGATTGGCGCGGTTTTTTCGGACGGGATTGTCAAGAACAAAGTCTTGGAATTTATAGGCCCCGGTGTTGCTAACCTGAGCATGGATTTCCGCATAGGGGTCGATGTAATGACCACGGAAACCGCCTGCCTTTCAAGCATTTGGACAACAGACGCAAAGACGGAAGAATACCTAGCCCTACACAACCGCGCGGACGCATACACAGAAATGAAGCCCGGCGACCTGGCCTACTACGACGATTTAATCACAATCGACCTGGCCGCGGTGAAACCGATGATAGCTATGCCCTTCCACCCAAGCAACGTCTATACTGTGGAAGAAATGCGCGGCGAGGTTGGGTTGGTTGACCAAGGGATTATCGCAGGCTGCGCGGGCGGGCTGTACGAGTCGATTTGCGAGGCTGCCGACATTTTGGACAAGCACGGCGGCAGTATGACGGACGCGTTCTCGCTGTCGGTCTACCCCGCCAGCCAGCCGATGTACCTTTCTATAGTAGAAAACGGCGTGGCCGCCAAGCTGATGAAAGCAGGGGTTGTGCTGAAAACAGCCTTCTGCGGCCCTTGTTTCGGTGCGGGTGATGTCCCGCGCAACAACGGGTTTTCCATCCGTCACACCACCCGCAACTTCCCTAACCGCGAGGGCGCGAAGCCATCCTTGGGTCAAAACGCGTCCGTCGCGCTGATGGATGCGCTTTCGATAGCGGCTACAGCCGCAAACGGCGGCAAGCTGACGGGCGCCGACACGCTCATGGAAAGCCGCCCCGCCGTCCCCGCCTACTACTTCAACAGCGAAATCTACACGAAGCGCGTATACAAGAGCCGCGACAAATCCGCAGAACTGGTCTACGCACCCGGCATCCGCGACTGGCCGGAAATCCCGCCGCTTGCGGAAAATCTGCTGCTTGCCGTAGCCTCCTACATCACCGACCCTGTGACCACCACCGACGAGCTAATCCCATCGGGCGAAACCTCCACATTCCGCTCAAATCCATACGCCCTTGCCGAATACACCCTATCGCGGAAAGACCCGGAATACGTGGCAAGAGCAAAGAAAATCGCAGGATGGGAAGACTTACGCAAAACCAAGCAGCCGCTGAAAGACGTACCAGAATTGGGCAAAGCATTGGCAGCACTGCACAACCAAGGCGAAAACCCGGGCGAAACGGCGATAGGCAGCGTAGTCTACGCAATAAAACCCGGCGACGGCTCAGCAAGGGAACAGGCCGCAAGCTGTCAGCGCGTACTGGGCGGGCTGGCCAACATCGCGCAAGAATATGCAACAAAGCGCTACCGCAGCAACCTAATCAACTGGGGGATGCTGCCCTTTCTGTTGGCGGGCGGGGCGGATTTCGCCGTAGGCGACTTCATCTACATCCCAAACGTGCGCGAACGCCTGCAAAAAGGCGAGAGCAAGTTCCCCGCGTACATAGCGGGCAAGACACTGAAATCAATTACACTCGAAATAGCGCCGCTTACAGACGACGAAACGAAAATACTCCTTGCCGGCTGCCTGATAAACAACTACAGAGGTGCATAATGGACACAGAAATAATACGCGAACACTACAACAACAACCTCGCCGACGAATGGGCAAGAATAGACAACCGCCCCGAGTTCCTGCTGACCTGCCGTATGCTTAACCGCCACATAAAGCCCGGCGATAAAGTACTGGACATAGGAGGCGGCCCCGGCCGCTACTCCCTGTACCTAGCGGAAAAAGGCTGCGACGTAACCCTATACGACCTATCCGAAGCAAACACCAACCACGCAGCCGAAAAAGCCGCCGAACGCGGTTTGCAGCTCCGCACAATAACAGGAGACGCCCGCATAGCCGACAACACCTTAGCAAAAAACCAGTTCGACCACGTTCTGCTGATGGGGCCTCTGTACCACCTGCTGGAAGAAGCCGACCGCATAAAAGCCACCCAAGCCGCCGTAAATCTGGCAAAGCCCGGCGGGCTTCTGTACGCCGCTTTCATCAACATGACCGCCGGAATGATTTACGCAATGCGCGAAGCCCCGGACATCCTGAAACTGCCCGAGGAAGTGGACTACATCAACTGCTTCATAGAAAAAAGAAGCTATGCAGGCGACGGTTTTACGCGCGTTTTTTTCGCGGAGATGAGCGAGATTCTGCCCTTCATGTCAAAATTTCCGCTCGAGAAGCTGCACCTGTTCGGTCAGGAAAGCATAATGTTCCCCTGCGAGGACAACATCATGGCACAGCCGCAGGATATAGTAGACAAGTGGCTTGACCTATGCGAAAAAATCTGGGAACGCGAGGAGCTGTTAAGCTTCTCGGAACATCTTATGTATATTGGGAGGAAGGTCTAATGCTTGAAACAGAACGCTTAATCCTGCGCCGCTACAAGGAAGACGACTTCGAAGCCATTCACAGCTACGCAAGCACCAAGGAAAACAACCTGTACATGCCGTGGGGACCGAACACCGAAGCGGAAACCCGCGCCTTCATAAAAATGAGCATGGAGCGGGAACATCACTTCGTAGTTATCCTGAAAGAAACAGGCGCCCTAATCGGCTCCTGCAACCTAAACCAACGCGAAGGCAAAGCCGAGCTAGGCTGGATAATTCACCGCGACCACTGGAAGCGCGGCTACGGCACAGAAGCCGCCCGCGCCGTGCTGAAACACGGCTTCGAAACCCTGAACTACCACCGGATAATAGCCCGCTGCGACGCGGAAAACGTAGGCTCCTACCGCATTATGGAGAAGATAGGAATGCGCCGCGAGGCTCTGTACCACGACGCCCGCCCGCCGCACAAGGAGTCCAAACGCGCATACAGCGACGAGCTGCTATACGCCATGGTAAAAGACGAATGGGAGATTCAAAAAGAAATCGCTTACTACAACGCCCTGCCCTACAAGTTCGAAGGCTTCATTGAAATCCCAAAACTATCCGACGGCGAGCTTTACTTAGTCTGCGAAGAAAAGAAGCCCGGAAACCCGGAAAAGAACTGGGTGCCGTGCTACTGGTTCGCAATTTGCGTAGGCGGAGAGAAGGTTGGGAACATAAACATCCGTATAGGCTACGGCGGCGGAGAGAAGAACGATAATTTATACTACGGCGGGCAGATTGGCTATGATGTTAACGAAGAACACCGCGGGAAGAATTACGCGGCAAGGGCGTGCAGGCTGCTGCCGTATGTGGCTAGGGCGCATGGTATGGAGAAGGTGCTTATTACTAATAATGTGGAGAATTATGCTTCGAGGCGGGTTTGTGAGAAGATTGGGGCAAGGTTGGTGCGGGTGGCGAGGTTGCCTAAGTGGAATGATTTGTATAGAGATGGGCAGCGGTTTGTTAGTGTTTTTGAGTGGGGGGTGTAGGGTTGACATTAGATAGAATCACTTTCGACAACAACGTAATGGGCGTGTCGGCGCGCTGTGTGGAATGGCTGCGTTCCTTAGGGCATGACGCAGTTCATTTGTATGAACAAAGGCTGCATACCTTGTCTGATGGTGATGAAAAGATACAGGTTCGGTATTTGCCTGTTTGAGGATGGATGGATATATATGCAAAAACAACGAGCGGAACGCAACCGCACAATAACCTTGGACGAAACCGAAACATCGCATTGCTTAAACCAATGCATTTTACCCGCCAAAAAACTAACCCTACGTAAAATAACTAACAGTATAATCTTCGGTGACACTCTTGAAACTATGCCGCTCCTTCCGTGCGCCTTCGCGGATTTATTAATCGTAGACCCGCCGTACAATCTCAACAAGGCATACGGCGACAGCTCTTTTAAGAAATTAAGTGACGACGATTACGCGGATTTTACCGACTACTGGCTATCTAAAGCGAAACCGTTGTTAAAACCGTCCGCTTCCATCTACATATGCTGCGACTGGAAAAGCAGCTTAATAATCGGCACAGTCTTACAAAAGTACTTTCATGTACAAAACCGAATCACTTGGCAGCGCGAGAAAGGGCGCGGAGCAATGCATAACTGGAAAAACGGCATGGAAGATATCTGGTTTGCCACGATGTCAAAGAAAAATTTCACTTTCAATGTAAACGCCGTAAAAATGCGCCGAAAAGTCATAGCGCCTTACAAGGTGGATGGCAAGCCTAAAGACTGGATGGAAACAGAAAGCGGAAACTTCCGCGATACCTTCCCATCAAACTTCTGGGATGATATTTCTATCCCCTACTGGTCTATGCCGGAAAATACAGACCACCCGGCACAAAAACCAGAAAAGCTGATGGCGAAGCTTATTTTAGCAAGCTCAAACCCAGGCGATATGGTGCTTGACCCGTTTCTTGGCTCCGGTACAACCGCCGTAGTTGCCAAGAAGCTTGGGCGGCGTTTCGTGGGGATTGAGTGTGAAAAAGAGTACTGTGCGCTGTCACAAAAACGGCTAGAGATGGCAAACGATAACACCGAAATACAAGGCTACAGCGGCAACGTTTTTTGGGAAAGAAACACTTTATCTTTGCAGAAAAAACATCTTAGCAAGGGGCAATGATTATGTTACACGAGCTAGTGGATTTCATTTCCGGATTTGACGGGATAAACGATAAGAGAGCTTTAGAAGAAAAAACACGCGAGCAGTTCCAACTTGTTAAAGACGGCAGAGCTTTATATTATTCGCCCGACTTTGCGATTCGGTTTTGCAAAGCGAAAGCTGATGTATTCAGCAACTGCGTGCTGTCGCTGTCTAAACTGAAAAGCTACGACAACATCCCGGTCATTGTATGTGTTGTCACCCCGCAGAAAAACTATCTGCATCTCGCCAACACAACATTTCTGGATAAAATCAGTCACAGTTCAAAACAGCTTAGGATGGATAACATAAGAGGGACTTTCCTCGGCACAAACATAATCCGGCGTATTGATAAACTCGAAAATTCTCCGGAGAATTTTGAAACTCTGTTCGCATTGCATCAAAACTACACATTTGAAGAAAATCTCGAAAGACTTGTCGCGGCTACACATGAAATTGTGCCTAAGGGCAAGAAAGTTGATGTTTCTATGGCAGATGTTCAAGATTCTGTTGAGCGCGCTGTGACCTTTTCCCGTTCAAATGACTACATCGACTTACAGAATGACCTTGATTCTCGAGTCGAGAAATTCAAGAACGAAATATTAGTAGCCGCTTGTATCGAAGATGTTAAGACCCGCGGCGACATAATTGAATACATAATAGCCGGTGAAGACACGCAGCTTCGCGAGAGGATATTCGAGAGTCTTTTTAGTAAAACAGGGTATGCTGCTCCGTTAAACCAACATCAGCTTGGCGATTTCACGAAGATTTATAAGGATTACCATACCGAAACAGACATCAAGACAAAAATACTCGCCCTCCCCTCAAACCCAAAGGGGTTCAATATCGATAAAATACTCGAGTTTCTTTCCCAAGGCAACACGGTATTCATGTTATTTCTCGTTGGCATTGATTACAGAACAAAAACAATCGTCACAAAATTAATTTCAATGTTTCAAGAAACCCTGATTGATACCATCATTATCCAAGAGCATTGGGCAGGAAGGAATTCCAGAGGTGTATCACAATTTAACGGCGGCGTGGTAAAACGAATAATTTTAGAGGAAGGCAACGTCATAAATCAAGATAAGGCTAGGGCATTCCTCGAGAGGATAGTAGCATTGTAAAAAACTTTAACCCCCGCCCCACCCCCAAACCAAAAAGAGGCCCAATTGGTTAGCCGCACCAACCAACCGAACCCCTTCTTATCTCACTACTTACTCCTATGTTCTACCAAAAACTTAATTGATGTTTTTTCTTCTCCGTCCACCTCAAGCTGCGAAAACGCTGGATAACAGACCAAGTCAATATCGTTTGGCACAACATATCCGCGTGCAACCGCAATACTCTTGACTGCTTGATTTACTGCCGCAGCGCCTATTGCTTGAATCTCTACTCCTTCACCAGTGCGCACTACTGCTGCTATGGCGCCTGCTACAAGCTTAGGCTTTGACTGACTGGAAACTTTCAACAGCTCCATTACCATCCTCCGTTCTTTTTGGCAGATTTTTAAGCCATTCGTAGTGTATCAGAAGTTCACAGAACAAAGTAGAACTTCCTTGCTCTCATTATCGCTTTCATTATTTGCAAACATTTGGGCAGTATTTCCCCGTCAGGTATTGCGCACTTACCAATACGGAAAAACGCCAAAAAGAAAAAAAAATGCCTAATTGCACACAAAAAACAGTAATTAATAGCCGTTTTATAACTATTATATCGATTATGCGAGCGCTTCTTCCAATTTGCCGAGCGAGCCGAGCGGAAAGAGCTTCAAAAGCTCTCTATACTGCGTTTGTGACAGTCCTTCCGCGGAAATATACATGTCAATTTTGGTATCAACATCAGCTGCCAGAAACCGTGTTTTCATGTTTTCGAAGGCTGTTATTTCCATTTTCATCCTCCTTTTTAGGTTTTTTTGTAATTTCTATCACTCCCATTACCAGCAAGAAGCCGCCGAAAATCCGTTTGAGCATTCCCGCATCTATCCACACCGCGAGCATTGCGCCAGCCGCGGCACCGATAAGCCCGAATACCGCAAGCTTCAACATCCCCTTGCCCGCGACGTTTCCCTGTTTGCGGTGCGAATACACGGCAATAGCCGCCGTTGGGATAAAATACAGCAGGTTAATACTCTGCGCGCTTTGCTGCTCCATCCCGTAGATAAGGCCGAGCGCGGGGATTAAGACCGCGCCGCCGCCTATGCCCATCCCGCTGATTGTTCCGGCAAAAAAGCCCGTCAGCACATAGCCAATCCACATCAAAAAATCATCCTCAAAGACGCGGCAATCATAAACGCGCCGAAAATCCTGTGCAGCCACTTCGAGCTGACCTTGTTAAGGAGCCGCGCTCCCAGATAACCGCCCGGCACACCGCCCGCCGTTATCCAAAAAACAGCCGCCCAGTCCACCGTCTCACCGCGGATATACACCCAAGCGCTAAGCACGGACAGCGGCAGAATCACAGAAAGCGCCGTAGCGTGCGACTTGTGTGTTTCGAGAGTAAAATATTTTTGCAGTGCGGGGACAAGAAGCGTCCCGCCGCCGGAGCCGAACAGCCCGTTGGCAAAGCCGACCGTTCCGCCGACCACAGCCGATAAAATTGTTTTCTTCATGTGCTTAGTATGCGTAAGGAATTGGAAATTATGCAAAAAAAGAGCGCCGCATGGGCGCCCTTCTTTTATTGTTTGTTAAATTTACTTCATGGAAGCTCCGCCGGCCATTTGACGCTCTTGTGCTTCAATCATCTTCTTAACCATGTAACCGCCAACATAACCAGCTTGTGCGGATGTCAGGTCGCCGTTGTAACCTTGTTTCAAAGGTACGCCGATTTCGTTTGCTACTTCATACTTAAACTGGTTGAGTGCTTCCCTTGCTTGAGGAACAGCTGTTTTGCTATTTGTATTTGTCATTTTTGGTGCCTCCTGTTTTTTGTGTGAACGGAAAAAATGTTTTATTGATTCCGTTATGAGAGTATTATTGCCTCTACGCGGGGTTTTATGATGGAAATTTTTTGTTTTGGAGGATTACAGGGGCGGGATATTCAGCAACTCTGCTGTCGGCGGTGATGAGCTTCATACCCTCAGTTGCCGCCTGTGCAATCAGTACTCTGTCAAAAGGGTCTTTATGAATATCCGGCAAATCAGATACCGCCAAAGTATGCTTTGACGTAACAGGAAGTTCTTTATAGCCGTTATTCAGCAACCCACTATAAAGCGCGTAAGGCTCCACGCTAAAATCAGCTCTGTTGAGATTGTTTTTTATTACGATTTCCCAAATGCTTGCCGAGCTGAAATATAGTTCGTTTAATTCATCAAGGATATAATCTGCACAGCCGCCGGGCAGTGTTCCCGCCGCACTCCACAGCAATATATGCGTGTCAAGCAATAACTTCATTTCAAAAATTCTCCTTCAAACATACCTTCAACCTCATTCTGCCCCATTGTATCAAAATCTTCGGGAACTTTAATCTGCCCCGACAAAAAGCCTACGCGATTAACTTTCTCTTGTGTCAACGGGATTACCTTCGCCATGGGTTTACCCGCTTTGGCGATTATAAACGGTTCTCCCTTCGCTGCTTTTTCTATCAACATGGACAGATTCGTCTTCGCCTCATGAATATTCACCTGCAACATAGTTCTCAGCTCCAATCGGACTAAGTTTCTAAACTAAGTTTATTGCATCCCCTAGTCTATGTCAATAAAAGTCATTCCAAACAGCCCTTGATTAAACCATATCTATTATCTCACGGTTAGTCCCAATAAAAATGAGGAAGATAATGGACAAGGATTTATGGAAGCCGTCGGGCAAGTCACCAACGGCGTCAACTCGATTTCTGCGGTAGTGCAGCGTAACTCCGCTGTTTCGGAAGAAACCGCCGCCGCCGCTCAGGAACTGAACTCGCAGGCGGAGGTCTTGCAGGGGCTTGTCGGGTACTTCAAACTTTAAGTTCGTTATATGTACTCGATTATCTCGCTTGCGTCTTTCCTTCCGCGGAACTCCGGCGATTCGTCGGCGTAGCCTGTTGGCATAATCGCAACTACGCTCATATCTTCACCGAGCCCGAGAGCAGTGCGCATCTCTGGCTCGGTATAGTATGCCATCCAGCATGTTCCTAGTCCCAGCTCGTGCGCTTCAAGCATGGCGCATGTCATTGCTATAGATACGTCTGTCGTGTCTACCCTGTGTCCGTTTGTCATTACGTTTTGCGTGCTGCATATGCCTACTAGTACCGCGTCGGCGCCTGTTATCCATTCGGCCTTGCTTGGCGAGGCTTCTTGGATTTTCTTTTTGACCGCGGGGTCGGTTACGATTAGCAGTTTCCAGCTTTGGCCGTTCCGCGCGGACGGGGCGAGGCGGAATGCTTCTGCTATTTTCGCGAGCTTTTCCTTCTCGATTGGCTTTGGCAGGTACTTTCTGATGCTTCTTCTTGTTTCTAGTGTTTTCATTACATCCATTTTTGTTCGTCCTCTCATTTTATGGTATAGTTCATTATAAACTATAGGTGAAGGGGAATCCAGTGAGTGCGCACAATCTTCCGTAAGCAGCTTATTTTATATCTCGGTACGCTGGCTGTCAGCTTTGTTTTGCTTGGTGTGGTGCTTACGCATGTCATACGCGTGTATTTTACCGAGCAGCGGATAGAGACGCTGCTTGATTCCGGTGTTCGGGTTTCGGCGGTGTTTGAGGCTGCCGTTCAGTTTGGGCCTGTCGGGATTGTTAATATGACAAGGCTTAATCAGGAGATTGCTACCATGCGCCAGCTGTTTGATGCGCGTTTGGTTCTTATTAATACGAATTTTGAGGTAATCGGCACGGCTCATGATTTGATTGCCGTTGGTGTGCCTGTCTATCACGTTGAGCTTGAGCCGCTTATGCTTGGCTATTCGATTGTGGTTTACGGGACGCTTGACGGGCTTTTTTCGGAACCGCTACTCACGGTGGGTTATCCGCTGCGCGCTGGCGGGAATATCATCGGTGCGGTATTGGTCAGCTCGTCTATGGCGGAGCTTGAAGCGGCTATCGCCGAGATGCATATGCTGACCCTTCTTGGCTTGGGGGTGTCGGCGCTTGTTGCGGCTACGCTTATTTATCTTTCGACCCGCTCAATCAGCCGTCCGCTCGGGCAGATGAACGAGGCGGCGCGGGTTATAGCGGACGGGGATTTTGAGAAGCGGATTCCTGTGCAGTCGAAGGACGAAGTGGGGCAGCTTGCCGAGTCCTTCAATCATATGGCAGAAGGATTGCAGGAGCAGGAGCGCATCCGCAGCTCGTTTATCGCGAATCTTTCGCATGATATCCGTTCGCCTTTGACCTCCATGCGCGGGTTTTTGCAGGCGATAGACGACGGTACCGTTCCGCCCGATAAGCTGTCTTACTACATCGGCATAATAATGGACGAGTCGGAACGCCTCATTAAACTTGCCGACAACATCCTTGACGCGGGGCTGCTTCGAGAGATGCCGCACACGCGCTTCGATATAAACGAGCTAATCCGAAAGACCGTCCTAAGCTTCGAGCGCCGTGCCACGAACAAGAGCCTCCAGCTGCATTGCCGCTTTGCCTACGAAACGACCGTCATTTCCGCGGACTATGACAAAATCCGGCGGGTGGTGTACAATCTGATTGACAATGCGGTGAAATTCGTGCCGGAATACGGTGAAATCGTTATCGAAACCAGCGTGAAGCCGGGCGCGGTTTTTGTGTCCGTGCAGGATAACGGAAGGGGCATTTCGCCCGAGGCTCTGCCGCGGGTTTTTGACCGTTTTTACAAAGCCGACCCGTCGCGGAACGAGTATAAGCAAGGCAGCGGGCTTGGGCTTTCAATCGTAAAGGAAATAATCCGTTCGCACGGCGGGCATATTTCTGTGGAAAGCGAGCCGGGAAACGGCTGCACATTTACGTTTTCGATTCCAATGGAAGGGTGAGATTTATGGAATACAAGGCAGCGATAGCGGGCTGCGGAGGGATTTCCGCGGTGCATGAAGACGCGCTTAATACGCTTGGTATTGAAATCGCCGCGGTTTGCGACCCGGTGAGTGAAAAGACGGCGCGGTTTGACTGCGCTAAGTACGAGGGGTTTGAAGAAATGCTCGAGATGGGCGGCTTCGATGTCATGCATATCTGCCTCCCGCATTTTCTGCACGCGCCCGCGGCGATTTACGCTATGGAGCGCGGCGTTCACGTTTTAAGCGAGAAGCCGATGGCAACCGTGGTAGCGGACGCGAAAGAGATGATAGCCACCGCCGCCGCGCAGGATGTTACGCTCGGCGTTATCTTCCAGAACCGCTACAACACCGCCTCGCAGCTTGTGAAAAGCGCCTTGGTAAGCGGAAAACTAGGCAAGGTCAAGTCAGGTTGGCTGAAAGTCACATGGCACCGCGACGAAAAGTATTACACCGAAAGCGCATGGCGCGGGCGCTGGTCAACAGAGGGCGGCGGTGCGCTTATCAACCAAAGCATCCATACATTCGACCTAGCCAACTACTTCATAGGCACGCGCCCAAGCGCCGTAGAGGCCTCCATCGCCAACCGCGCACATCCGTCCATCGAGGTAGAAGACGTAGCCGAGGGCATTATTTCGTACGGCGATATAAAAATCTCGTTCTTCGCAAGCACTATCCACCCATACGACGCGCCCGTAGAGCTTGAACTAATCTGCGAAAACGGACGCGCGTCCATAGCCGGAGCCACAGCCGTAATCGAATACACGGACGGCACAACCGAAACCGCTAACCAAGAAGACAGCGCAATAGGAAAATCATACTGGGGCAGCAGCCACATCCGCCAAATCGAAGCATTCTATGCTTCATTATCAAGAGGTGAAAAGCCCGAGATAGACGGCGAGGAAGCCATCAAAACCCAGCGCCTGATATGCGGAATCTACGACTCGGCAAAGAGCGGAAAGCGGGTAGATTTGACATGAAAACAGTCGTATTAGCCGAAAAACCGTCCGTAGGCAAGGACATAGCCCGCGTACTGAAATGCACAAAGCCCGGAAACGGCTACATCGAAGGCCAGAATCACATAGTAACATGGGCGCTCGGACACTTAGTAACCCTAGCCGACCCCGAAGACTACAACAAGGACTACAAAAGCTGGAATATAGACCACCTGCCAATCATGCCGGAGCGCCTGCGCCTGACAGTCATCCCCCAGACCTCGAAGCAATACAAAACCGTAAAAGGCATCCTGACACGCAAGGACGTCGGCAGCATAGTAATCGCCACAGACGCAGGCCGGGAAGGCGAACTGGTAGCACGCTGGATTATAGAAATGGCAAAATGCAAACTCCCCATCAAACGCCTATGGATTTCCTCCGTAACAGACAAAGCCATCCGCGATGGATTTAACATGCTCAGAGACGGCAGGGAGTATGAAGCACTTGGGGACTCCGCAAAAGCCCGCGCCGAAGCCGACTGGCTAGTAGGCATAAACGCAACCCGCTGCCTAACCACAAAATTCAACAGCCCGCTATCCTGCGGACGCGTGCAAACGCCGACACTCGCGATTATAGTAAAACGCGAAGAAGAAATCCGCAAGTTTGTGCCGCAGCCGTACTACGGCATCACGGCGGCCGCGGGCCTTACTTTAACATGGGATGGCGGGCGCTGTTTCGATAAGGCAAAGGTTGAAACCGTACTCGCCTCGCTGCGCAATATTAATGAAGGAACTGTCACCGAAGTCAAAAAAAACGTCAAAAAGCAATACCCGCCCAAGCTGTACGACCTGACCGAGCTGCAACGCGACGCAAACAAGCGCTACGGCTACTCGCCCAAGGAAACTTCGCAGCTGATGCAGCGCCTGTACGAGGAACACAAAGTCCTCACCTACCCGCGCACAGACTCCCGCTACATTTCCGCGGACATAGTGCCGACCATCCCGGAGCGGCTGAAAGCCATGTCCGCGCCCCCGTACGCAAAACTGTGCGCACAGGTTCTGCGCGGCGGACAAATTAAAGCAAACTCGAACTTCGTAGACGACACAAAGGTCAGCGACCACCACGCCATCATCCCCACAGAGCATCCCGTGGATTTGAACGCGCTTGGCGACCGCGAGCGGAAAATTTACGACCTGGTCGCGACGCGCTTTCTGGCCGTGTTCTTCCCGCCGTTTGAGTACGAACAGGTTTCTCTGAAGGCAAAAATCGGCAGCGAGACATTCTCGGCAAAGGGCAGGACGGTCATCTCGCAGGGCTACCGCGCCGTATACCACGGCGACGAGGACGACGAGGACGAGACCCAACCGGTCGCTCACACCGACCGGTTGCCCCCCGTCACCTCCATCAAAATGACCGAGGGCCGAACCGCTCCGCCGCCGCTCTACAACGAGGCCACACTGCTGTCCGCAATGGAAAACGACAAGGTAGCGGCGCTAGGCACAGTAGCCACCCGCGCGGACATCATTGAAAAACTTTTCGACAATTTCATGTTGGAGAAACGCGGAAAGGACATCGTCTCGACCTCAAAAGGGCGGCAGCTTTTGACCCTAATCCCACCGGATTTGAAATCCCCCGAGCTGACGGGCGCATGGGAGCAAAAACTATCGGCAATCTCCAAGGGCAAGCTGAACAAAAATGTATTCCTTCAAGATATCCGCAAATACACAAATACCCTAATCCGCGAGATAAAGGAAAGCACAGCCGCCTTCCGCCACGACAACCTGTCCTCAACAAAATGCCCGAAATGCGGAATGTTCATGCTGCAAGTAAAAGGCAAAAAGGGCGAAATGTTAGTCTGCCAAGACCGCGAATGCAACTCCCGCATGAACGTCTCACTATCCATCCGCTCAAAATGCCCGCGCTGCCACAAGTACCTGAACATAACAGGCGAAGGCGAAAAACGCATGGTGACATGCACCTGCGGACACCGCGAGAAATTTTCGGCATTCGAAAGCAGAAAGAAGGAGCAGCGCAATAGCATGAACAAGCGCGAAGTCCAAGCCTACCTGAACAAACAGCAAAAAGACGAACCGGCAAACAACGCATTCGCCGCACTGAAAGGTTTGAAATTTGACTAAACCTATGATATAATGCCACACTGAAAGGAAGTGAACTTGCCATGAGAGCTGATATTCACCCAAAATACTATCAATCAAAGGTGCGCTGCAACTGCGGAAACGAGTTTGAGACAGGCTCAACTCAAGAGGAAATCCGCATCGAAGTTTGCTCAAAGTGCCATCCGTTCTACACAGGAAGCCAAAAACTCCTGCTAGAAGCAGGCGGTCGGGTAGAGCGTTTCAAGAAAAAATACAAGATGTAGTAAAATGGGATAAGCCCCCCGGGCGTTATCCCTTTTTTCAAAGTCCATTTCGGAAATAGAATAGGAGGGGTGTTTTATGAAAGCGATTATTCTTGCGGCAGGCTACGGCAAACGCATGAAATCCGACTTACCTAAAGTTCTGCACACGATTATCGACAAACCCATGCTTCACTACGTAATAGAGGCGTGCATAGGCGCGGGCGTCCGCGATATTGCCGTAGTAATAGGCCAAGGCGGCGAGGAAGTACAAAAAGCCACGCCGTACGACGTACGCTTCGTCAAACAAGACAAACAGCTAGGCACAGGCCACGCGGTCATCTGCGCAAAAGAGCATATAGAGCCGGACGATAACGTGCTGATTCTGCACGGAGACGCACCCCTGGTTACGGCAGACGTCCTGCGCGGTCTTATTGACTTCCAGGAGAAAAACGACGCGCACGCCGCGCTCATCTCCACAACAGTACCCGACCCGCACGGCTACGGCAGGTTACTAGCCTCCGAAAGCGGCGATTTCGAGGCAATTGTAGAACAAAAAGACCTACCGCCGCATCAGCTAGACATAAAAGAAATCAACCCCGCAGTATACGTCTTCAAAGGACGCGCACTGCTGCACGGCCTAGAGCTGCTCGACAACAACAATTCTCAGCAAGAATACTACATGACCGACGTACCGAAAAATATCCAAGAAAACGGCTTCCGCGTAATGGTCTGCAACGACCCCTGCTACCAAACATACCTGGGCGTAAACTCCCAGAAACAGCTGGCAGAAGCCGCCGCGGTGATGCGCGCAAGAATCGCAGATAAGCATTTCGAAAACGGAGTGGTAATCATCGACCCCGCATCCGTCTACATCAGCGCGGACGCGGAAATAGAAGCAGGCGCAGTCTTGCAGCCCGGCACAATGCTAAACGGACGCTGCAAAATAGGCAAAGGTGCCGTAATCGGGCCGAACACGCAGCTTACAAACAGCACAGTAGGCGCAGGCTCGGTCGTGCGGAACTCCGTGGCCGAAGATTCGAAGATAGGCGAGGAATGCACCATAGGCCCCTTCGCGTACCTGCGCGGCGGCGCGGACATAGGCAACGGCTGCCGTGTCGGCGATTTTGTGGAAATCAAAGGCTCGGTACTCGGCGAAAAATCCGCAGCAGCCCACCTAGCCTACATCGGCGACGCAACCGTAGGCAGCGGCGTAAACTTCGGCTGCGGAGCAATCACGGTAAACTACGACGGACGCGCAAAGCACAAGACCGAAATAGGCGACTACGCCTTCATCGGCTGCAACGCGAACCTTATCGCCCCCGTAAAAGTAGGCGGAGGCGCGTTCGTAGCCGCAGGCTCCACAATAACAGACGACGTACCCGCAGACGCCATGGCAATAGCCCGCGAACGCCAAACCACCAAAGAAGGCCGCGCCAAGGGCTACTACAGCAAGAAAAAATGACCACCGATATAAAGGCAACTGAATTTCTGAACCACGCGGCAGCCTTGCAGCTTGTCGCCCTGCCCATCAAGCAGCGGGACGGCAGGCTGTGGGTAGCCGTGCCAAACCCGCTCGACTGCAACATAATCAACGACCTGCAAACCCTAACAGGTCTCTTTATCGAGCCAATCCAAGCCCGCGAGCAAGAAATCCGCTTCCACATAGACCAAGTCTACGGCACAGCCAACATCGAAACCATAGCATCGCAGTTCCTTGTCGAAGAAAACATCCGCAAGAACCAATATCAGCTAGACTCCACACTGCGCGAGCAGCTGCAAAGCGCACCCACAGTAAAACTGGTCGATTCCCTAATCGAATCAGCCATCCTAAACCGTGCAAGCGACATACACATAGAACCCTCCGAACACGTACTCCGCATCAGAATACGCTTAGACGGCCAACTCTCAAACCCGCAAACCGTAGACACCGACCTACTGCCAAATGTGATTTCACGCCTAAAAATCATGGGCGGCATGAACATAGCCGAAAAGCGCCTGCCCCAAGACGGCAGCTTCAGCCTGCGCTACCACGGCGAACAAATAGACTTCCGCCTAAGCACCCTGCCAACCCTCTACGGCGAAAAAGCCGTGCTGCGCCTGCTGTACGGACAAAGCGAACGCCTAAGCACAGACAACTTAGGCTTCTTCCCGGAAGACCAAGAAACCTTACGCAGAATGTTCCGAAGCCCCTACGGCGCGGTCATAATAACAGGCCCGACAGGCAGCGGAAAATCCACCACCCTAACCGGCTTCCTATCTGAACTAAACACCCCAAACGTAAACATAATGACAGTAGAAGACCCGATAGAAAACCCAATCGAAGGCATAAACCACACCGCAGCAGACCCAAAATCAGGCTTCGGCTTCCCGCGCGCCCTGCGCAGCATCCTGCGCCAAGACCCGGACATAATAATGGTAGGAGAAATCCGCGACAAAGAAACCGCGGCAATAGCCGCCCAAGCCGCAATAACAGGACATCTGGTACTAAGCACCCTGCACACAAACGACGCGGCGGGAGTCTTCCCAAGACTGGTGGACATGGGCGTAGAGCCGTTTCTGGCAGCAGCGTGCCTAAACGGGATAGTGGCGCAAAGACTGGTGCGGAAGCTATGCGAAAACTGCGCGGAAGACGGAAAGCTGACAGCGGAAGAAGCAAGGCTGCTAGAGCTGCCGCAGGACACGGCTGTGAAGGTGCCGAACGGCTGCGGACAGTGCAGAGGAATGGGGTACAGCGGGCGCTTTGCGATTTATGAGTATATAGAGGTAAATGAGGGAATGCGCCGCGAGATGGCGGGGTGCGGATATGTGTTTGGTGAGGTGGAGAAGATTATGCGGCGGGGTAGCGGGCGGAGTATGTTGGATAATGGGGTGCGGAATGTGGTTCTGGGGCGGACTTCGGCGGCGGAGGTTGTGCGGGCTGTGTTTCGGGAGTGATGGGGCTAGGGCTGTAGGATTTTCTCGATGTGAGCTTCTTTGAATGCAAAGGTTTTAATGAGATGCCGCCGTGAAATATGCATTGTTTTGCAATAAGCGTTACATCATGCTCCCTCATTAGCTTTTTATCCTTGGCAGAATTCCCTACTATCTCCAAACGGGCTTTCAGCATCTTTTCAACGCATTGCTGTGAAAGCCTTACTGCTTGATTATAGCTCCCGGCGTCCAACATAATTTTCGCATCAAGCAAATCTCTTTGCGCTATATCAAGGTAAGTTGCCATAAATTAAAACACCCTCCCTCTTTATATCCGAACCTATCTGCATATATGAATGAGCTAACAATGAGCCTGGGCGCAGACTGACAATCTGACACGAAGCATTACCTCTAAGCTCGGTTGGGATAGCCTGCAAAATTTTCATTTTGTCCCTTACCCTTAACGGGGTGTCGCTCAGAATTGCTAAATCTATATCGCTGTCCTCCGAAGCCTCTCCCCGCGCTTCGCTCCCAAAAAGGACAATAGCACGGATTAGAGGGTCTTGCTTGGAAGATGAAAGCAGACCCAGAATCTCCTTGGTTTGTGGACGGATATTCAGTTTCCGCCAGTCTTCTTTTATTCTGTCAAGCATTTGTAAACCCTCCATCTTTTATTTCCCGCAAACAAACACCCCCGGCAGCGTTGTGGTTTTTGGTTGGGGGTATTATACTCTAAAGCAAAGCCCTTGAACAGCGTTAACCGAAATGATAAACTGTCAGTATGAAAGGCGGGACAGCTCTGCAAAGGGCGGAAATAACGCACACAACTCGATGAATAAGTCATTGTCGGTTGATTGATGTCAAGACACTTAAAATAGCAATTGACCTTCACCCCTAATATGGGGCATAATAAGGGTATAGGATTACAACAGAAGGAAGTGAGTAAATGCAACCAATCATCAAGCCGTCAAGTGAATTGCGAAAAAACTACAATAACGTAGCAGAAATGGCAAGGCTTATGGGCACGCAAGGCTACACTGTAGACCAATTCAAAACGAATATGCAGCAGGCTATCAAACGAGGAAGCAGCAAAGATGTATGAAGTAGACAAGGAATACAAGGTAATTGTAGACCCTGCCGTTAATGATAAGATGTACGACCACTTTGAATTTCTCGCAAGGGTGAATGAATTAGCCGCTGAAAGGCTATTAGACTAGCTTGCTGACGATATGCAATCGTTAGAACGGCTACCATACCGCAATCCCATTTTTAATAGGCCATATCTGAGAAGCGGAAAATACCGATATATGGTGTCATGCGAAAGGTATCTTATTATTTATCAAATCATTGACAATACCGTATTTATTGACGATGTACAAGATTCTCGACAATCTGATAATAAATCCTTGATTTTTTCCTAACGCAAACAAAGATAAAACCATAAGTGCTTTATATTTATAGGGGTGAAACATGACGGTAAATATCGCAGACCACGGAAGCTCAATAGTTTGGGAAGGTATATATTATTTTGCTTTATCTGATTATCCCAAGGTATCAGATTGGGAATTAAGAAATCTTATTCTGTTTTGTGAGTACGAACGAAAGCATAATAGAAAAACCACAATCATATGTGAGGATAAAAACATTCTTAAAGCTGTAAATTATGCACTTGCAAATCCATCACCCTTTTTATTGACACCGAAACCAAATTTAATTCCTATTCCTGCTTGCAAAGATTGCAAGAAAGGTGGTTGTACAACAGATTACCTTTGTCATACGACCGAAATACAGTTTGCGGAGTCAATCTTCAAATGCGGAAAGTTACTATCGGCAGTGAAGGTGAGAAATAAAACAGGACGAGAACTTTCCGAAGAATCGAGAAATGCCGCAAAAGACACGGCAGATTACTTTGATTATGTTATGTTTACATGGGGTAACTGTTTCGCAGGTGATAGCTTGGTAATGGAGCGAAGCCTTGGAGGGGCAAATCCATCGGAACATTTTGTTGGCGAGAAATTTAAGCCGGGGATTCGATTTTATTTTAAGTATGAAGATATATTTAATCACAAAGATTACGAAAATGACGGGCATCATCCTGCGAAAATTAAAAACGAAATTTCACTTTTTGACTGCTTGCATTGCTGTATAATTCCGGCGATTCACAAAGCTACTTTTGAAGGCATAATTCCTGCGAAATTAACCGATAGAGTTTTTTTCATTGAAAATGATTGCAATGATATTTGGGAATGGTCGGATAAAGTATATGATTTTGCCCACAGTCACAATCGTTAATGGGCGAGTAAATGCCTTACACCCGTTTAGAGAAGGCAACGGCAGAACCGCACGCTTATACTTCAAACAACTATGCAGCAAGTCTGTCGCTTGATAACGATATATCCCCAAATAAAATGATGTAGCAACAACCCAATCGTGTGAGATAGCGATTTTTACCACCTTCGGAACATTTCCGTGGGTGGTTTTTCATTTGAACATACTGGCTGATGAAAATGCGAATTTTTGAAATTTGGCCTTGTGCTCGGGAGCATTAGCGCGCTACAATTATTTGGGGAAGTTATACCCGAAAATAGAAAGGTGTGAGCAGAATGAGTAAAGAGTACATTCCAGTAGTCACAAATGACACGGTTTATTTCAAACCACAGACCAAAGAAGAAATGGACAGCATGATTCCGCAAATGAAATTGGTATATGCGTATCAAAATTGCACATCTTAGAAACGGCTAATTTACAGGCTTTTTGGTTGGCATGGATTCTGCTTCAACCAACAATCGCTATATCTCCTATCGAAAATATCGTCATACCGTTGGCGATATTTTTCTTTCCAGCAAGTATGCATTTATGTTTTGCCTGTAGAGATAAGAGCAATATCACGCTATGCGTGGTTGCGTTAGGAGCGTTATCATGACTACTTTTGCAAAGTGTCATGAACCCACTTAGACACTTTCACTTCGTGCAAAGTGCCGTGGGCCCTGCGGGGCTTCTCGTTCGCCTACGGCTCACGGCAAGGCAACGCCAGTATATCATCACTGTCATAAAAAATACCGCCCATTGCTCATAACAATCGGCAGTATTTTTTGTAATGCTTACTGGCTGGAACACAGCTACGCATAAATCAAATCAGCATATATTGTGTCATGTACCATTGCTTGAAAGTTATTCATACGCCCCACCCACTCCATAGGATTTTGGACTTTATCTTTTTCCGTTACCATATTGGAGGGGTCTTTTCTGATGGCATCCATCATACTATGTTTTCGCTGTTCAGCCTGTTCTTGAATTTCAAGACAATGCTTGTGTAACCCAACCGTGCCAAATTGTGCCGCCAAGAACCGTTTCTCCGATTTCAAAAAATCATATCGTGCCATTCCCCAGCGTGTTAATGGTTTCAATGGCTCGTCCATAATGATGTTTGGGAATAGGCATATTGTTGTTAGGTCATTTACATCATTTAAGCCTACGGTATACCATAGACCATTAAAAACCCACTTACTGTAAACCATGTCCCCAACCTTCACGACTTCCATTAGCTCGTCAAATTCTTCCTTCGTCTGTGGCTCATAACAAACCGTTTCACTTGTAGCTACAGGAATGTACTCTCTGCTCATTTTTTCACGCTCCCAAATTTATTTTGATACTTCCTCAAATAAATTGTAGCGCGCTTGAAGCTATGAGCGCAAGGCCAAATTTCAGCAAAAATATTATTTATTTTGGCTTATTTCGGCCTGAACAAAACGGACAACCACGCCCATGATTTCTGCTTTTTACAGTAGCTTCCCACTCATGCCCTTCCTTGCATTTCCACCAAACCTTCTTATTTGAACCTGCTGTAACATCATTCGGCGTTAAACTATCATTTTTTGTGGGATGCCACTGCTTTGCTAATTCAGAATTTAATGTTTGCAATGAATTATCAGAGCATACACGTTGACCCGCACAAAAAGGGCAATTGCTACTATTTGTTGTCCTGCTGGCAACGGACGCATCCCATTCATGTCCTTTTTCACATTGCCACCAAACTTTTTTACTATAACCCATCGTAACCTCATTTGGTGTCAAATCACCATTTTTATCAGGATGCCATTGCTTTGCTAATTCAGGGTTTAAGGTTTGTAATGAATTATCATCGCATACGCGCTTACCTGCACAAAATGGACATTTGCGCCCTTTTGCTCTGTTAGAAATACTTGCCTCCCACTCATGCCCTTTTTTGCATATCCACCAAACCTTTTTACCTGAATTTGGTTTTAACATATAGGGCTTTATGCCTAAATTTTTTACAGGATGCCATTGTTTCGACAATTCGGGATTTATTACGAAAAGGCTTTCCCTTTCTTCGGTTTCTAAATACAAATCATATATTTTAGCCCTATCTCGCTTAACATTGATGTCCATATCATAGGATTCATTAGTAATGTTCTTGCTTATATAATCAAAGCACATTCTAATCACATCATCAAGTTGTGTTTCTGTAGGATTGCAAAAAATTAGGTTATCTTCTCGGTAGCAAGTGGTTAATTTTCGCTCTACTTCTTCTACCCTTAAAAGACTACCACCACTCTCAAATATGTATTTCTCTTTTTGAGAGTCTAAATTTATTTTCTTTTGTTTTTTGTGATAAAAAATGCCGTCATATTCAATCCCAAAATTCAAACTTGGCAAAAAAACATCAATTTCCCACTTGTCACCGTACTTAAATCGGCTGAGAGTATCATTGAATATATTTACGAAGTAAAAATAAATTGCTTGCTCAGGAAAAGATGTTTGCTTGCCTTGATAGCAAACAGGGCAACCATTGCCCCTTGTTCTGCTAGAGATAGTGGCATTCCATTCATGACCTCTTTCGCATATCCACCAAACTTTCTTGCCTGTTCCTGTTGTAACATTATTTGGCGTTAATTCCCCATTTTTATCAGGATGCCATTGTTTTGCTAATTCAGGATTTAATGTTTGCAATGAATTATCATCACAAGCAAGCCGACCTGCACAGTAAGGGCAACCCACGCCTTGATTTCTGCTCGCAATACTTGCATCCCATTCATGTTCTTTTTCACATATCCACCAAGCCTTCTTGTGTGAGCCTGCTGTAACATCGTTTGGTGTTAATCCTTCATTTTTGCTAGGATGCCATTGCCCTGCCAGTTCAGGATTTAAGGCTTGTAGTGAATTGTCATCACATACAAGCTTCCCTGCGCAATAAGGACAACCTTCGCCCCTTCCTCTGTCAGCAACCCCAACATCCCATTCATGCCCTTTTTCACATATCCACCAAACTCGTTTTTTCGATTTAATGGTAACATCGTTAGGTGTTAAATCTCCATTTTTTGTTGGATGCCACTGTTTAGATAGTTCAGGATTCATAATTTGCAAGTTATTTTCAATCGAAGGGTATCGCCCAGAGCAATACGGACAGCTATCTCCCCTAGCTCTGTTAGCAACGGTAGATTCCCATTCATGATTTTTTTCACAAAACCACCAAACTTTTTTATTAGATTTAGAGGCTATGTCATAAGGCGTTAGTTCACCATTTTTATCTGGATGCCATTGAGTAGCCAAGTTTGGGTATTCAGTTGCTAGATTCGTTTTTGAAACTTTATCATTATTCATGTAAGCACCCCTGCAAAATCACAGTATAGTTAGTCAATTTAACATTGCAATGCATAAAAATAACTTTCAATGGCAAAATCAAAACACGGAAATCGCCACGAATTACTGCGAAGCCAGCGTTTGAAGTTCGCCCAACTGTGTTCAATAGGGT
>Ga0209755_10001692_pt1 | contig 33197 bp, 31 predicted proteins | sample TergutCo191P1_FD_187301 | JGI IMG/M metagenome (GOLD analysis project Ga0209755, IMG submission 187301) | Cornitermes sp. P1 segment gut microbial communities from Petit-Saut dam, French Guiana - Co191P1 (SPAdes) (version 2) | ecosystem: Host-associated > Arthropoda: Insects > Digestive system... | reverse complement strand
CAGGACATTCTCCAGCGTCTCCGTGAATTAGCTGTACAAGCCGCGAACGGTATTTATTCCGACGAGGACAGATTGTACATCCAGGTTGAAGTATCAGCTCTTATCGACGAAGTTGATAGGATTGCTTCACACGCACAATTCAACGGAATGAATCTGTTGACCGGACGTTTCGGCCGGCCAGGCGGTGAAAATGTGGTTACAGCTTCCATGTGGCTCCATATTGGTGCTAACATGGATCAGCGTGAACAAGTGTATATCGGCACAATGACAACGAAGGGTCTTGGTATCCGCAATGTCGGTGACGATACTTTTATTTCACTGTCCGCACCGGACAGTGCCAACCGTGCCATTGGAACTCTTGATCGAGCTTTAAAGATCATCAACAAACAGAGGGCCGATCTTGGCGCCTACCAGAACCGCCTTGAGCATGCAGTTCGCGGCTTAGACGTTGGTGCAGAAAACCTGCAAGCGTCTGAATCCCGCATACGTGACACTGACATGGCGAATGAGACAGTAACTTACACCAAGAACATGATCCTTACACAGTCTGGAACAGCTATGCTTGCACAGGCTAATCAGAGAGGTCAATCGGTTCTTTCGCTTCTGCAGTAGTCTTTTAAAACGGCGAGTTTGCTGTTTACAGCAAACTTGTAGTAATTTTGCAAAGCTAAATACTTCGCTTTGCAAAATTGCACGTCTCTCGGAAAGGCGCCTGACCATCCTGTCATATTTTGACACGGGTGGTTGGGCTTCTTTTTTTATGGTATAATTTAAAAAAACGGAGGTTACATGAAAAAGTTTTTAATTGTTTTTATATTAGCGGCTATTGCTTTAACAAGCGCAGCGGCGCAAAGTGCGGCGCAAAATGCCGCTGAAATTTCTTTTACCTTTACGCGGCAGACAGGTCCCGCAAGTAATCAGTATGCGGTCTGGATCGAGGATTCGAGCGGGCAGCTTGTTAAAACCCTTTATGCCGCAAGATGGACAGCGCGGGGAGGCTATGCGCGCCGTCCAACTTCGATTCCCATGTGGGTAAGAATCTCCAATCTTGCAAATATGCCGCGCGCATCTGTTGATGCTGTAAGCGGCGCGACTCCTGCAACAGGAGCGCTCACCTATACATGGGACGGAACAAATAATGCAGGCGCGGCTGTTCCCGCAGGCGAATATGTTTTAGTTTTGGAAGGAACTCTGCGTTGGGAAAATCAGGTTTATTACCGCGCGCCAATCCGCCTTGGTCAGGGTGCATCAACTCCGCAGGTAAACGTTGAATATGTATCAGGCGACAGAGACACAACCGCAGAACGCGTTATGTTAAGCAATGTGCGCGTCCGCGTGTTTAGATAACTATTCCTTTAGGCATTCTTCAAAATCGCAATGTTCATCTGGCGTTTCAAACTCGATGGTTGCGTGCTGAATGCCTTCCTCTTTTAGTATTGAACGGATTCGCTCCTTTAGGGAGACAAGGTCGTTCATGGACAGCGCCTGTTTTAGCGTTACGTGAATAGTCAGCACGTTGTATTCTTCGCTTAAAGACCAGATATGCAGATCGTGTATACCCGAAACATTTTCGATTTCTTTTATTTCTTCCGTAATGTGTTCCTGATCCAGTTCGCGCGGAGTACCCTGAAGAATTATCGGTAAAATTTGTTTAATATTTCTTAATACATTGAACAATACAAATATCGATATGCCAATCGAAAGAATCGGATCAAAAATGGTTAAACCTGTAAAATGAATCAAAACAGAGCCGATTAAAACCGCGATCCATCCCAATACGTCTTCAAGTAAATGCAGCGAAACAACTCTTTCGTTTATTGATTTTCCTTTGCTGGTACGAAGAACCGCGGCTCCGTTTATCACGATGCCTGCAATGGCAAGAATAAACATACCCTTGGCGTTTGTTTCCTGCGGCTCAAAGATACGCGGTATTGCTTCCATTAAAATAAAAATGCTGCCGACAACAAGCACGATGGAAGTTATTATCGCTCCCAAAAGAGAGAAGCGCTTGTAACCGTAACTGTATTGTTTGTTTCGTCCCTTTTTTGATAATTTTTGAAAATACCAGGCAAAAGCAAGAGATATGCTGTCGCCGAAATCGTGAATGGCGTCGGAAATAATCGCAACGCTGTTTGTCAAATATCCGCCGATTAGCTCAATTATTGTGAATGAAAAATTCAGGAAAAACGCCGTCCCGATATTTTTCTCGCTGTCGTGCGAATGCGTATGCGTACGCATATGATTGTGGTTGTGTTCGTGATGATTGTGACTCATAAAAACTCCTTATTCATGAATATGTTCAAAACCTTTTTCGAAAATATCTTTTACATGGTTGTCTGCAAGCGAATAGTAAACTTCTTTTCCGCGTTTTACATATTTAACAAGATTGGAAAGACGCAAAGCCCTTAACTGATGCGAAATTGCGGATTTGGTCATGTTCAGCAGAAGAGCAATATCGCACACGCATAACTCGGCATTGGAAAGCGCCCATAGAATACGAACGCGGGTACTGTCCGCAAACATTTTATAAAGGTCTGCAAGATCGTAAAATTCTTCTTCCTTCGGCATTGCCTTGCGCACGCTTTTAACCACTTCTTCATGACTCGCTTCTTCGGCGCATACAGGCGCCAAAGTTTGTGCCGCAGACGACGAACCCAATTTTTTCTTCATTTGAATCCCTCCAATATATGAGCAACTATTCAACTATAAATATATAACGCCCGGCATAATATGTCAAGGTTTTATGCCTTGTATTTTTGTCAAAAAGCAGTGTTTTATGCCTTGTATTTCTGTCAAAAAGCGGTGTTTTTAGCCTTGTATTTTTGTCAATATATGTTTATATTTTATTTATAGGGGAAAAATGGCAAAAAGTGTCTATTTAAACAGGAAGATTGACAATGATTTGCAATTATGGGCAAAAGAAAGCGCCCGAAAACCCCTTTTGCTCAGAGGAGCAAGACAAGTAGGCAAATCAAGCGCTATAAGGCATTTTGCAAAACAATTTGAATACTTCCTGGAAATCAACTTTGAATATGATGAAACTGCCAGAAATATTTTTTCAAAAAGCGACTTGTCACCGCAAAGAATATGTCAGGAACTTTCCGTAATATATGAGGCGCCTGTTATACCCGGAAAGACCTTGCTATTTCTTGATGAAATTCAAAGATCGATACCTGCGATTTCTTCGCTGCGTTTTTTTTATGAGAAATTCAGTGAATTGCATGTAATAGCCGCAGGCTCGCTTTTGGAATTTGCCTTACATGAGCTGCCTTCTTTTGGAGTTGGCAGGGTTCGTTCCATGTTTATGTACCCGATGAATTTTTTTGAATTTTTAAATGCATGCAATCTTCAAACATTGGCAGAAAATATTAAAAATGCAAACGAAAAAAATCCTTTGCCTGATGAGGTTCATAAAAAAACAATTGAGCTCTTAAGGAAATTTTTATTAATTGGCGGAATGCCCGAGGTTGTTTCTTCTTATGTTACTAATAATGACTTGCTTATGTGTCAGCGTATTTTAGATGATATTATTATATCATTACGATCGGATTTTTCGAAATATAAGGAGAAGGCGCCAACGCTGCAAATATCGGCAGTTTTCGATTCTGCCGCCGCGCAAATGGGGAAAAAATTTGTTTTTGCAAATGTTTCGCAGGACTATAACCATAAACAATTAAAGGAAGGGCTGGAATTATTAAAAATGGCAGGTCTCATCATACCGGTTACACATTCTGCAGCTAACGGAATACCTTTGGGAGCCGAAATGGATATTAAAAAACAAAAAATCCTTTTTCTTGATACTGGTATTTTTCAAAAATTACTGGGTTTGCCTTTATCAAATTTATTAGTCAGTGATGATTTTTCTTTAATTAACAAAGGAAATATTACAGAATTATTCACAGGTTTGGAAATATTAAAATCTTCTTCCTGCTACGAACAGAAAAATCTTTACTACTGGCATCGCGAAAATAAAAGCAGTAATGCAGAAGTCGATTTTGTTGTTCAAAAAGGAAAGGATATTATTCCCATAGAAGTAAAAAGCAGTTCTAAAGGAGCCATGCAAAGCATGAGAATATTCATGGAAGAAAAAGCCCCTCCTTTTGGGATACGCACTTCCATTGAAAATTTCGGTGAACTGCCCGGTATTAAAATTATCCCGCTTTATGCAATAGGAGATTTTCTTTCCGGTTCATAATTACGGGTTGCAAAAGCCAAGAGGGGGAATCGCCTTTCAACATGTTATTAATCTACTAGCCAAGAGGGGGAATCGAACCCCCGACCTGTTCATTACGAGTGAACTGCGCTGCCAACTGAGCCATCTTGGCTAAAAAAATGCACCGCAAAGCGGTGTACCTTTAAAATGATTATATCAATTAAAGGCAGTGATATTCAACCTCATTACACAAGCTCTATCGCGCCATGCGATCTTATTTGAAGCGGCGTTACGCAGTTCGCGCCGAAGATTGCTTCCATGCAGGCGCGGTATTTTTCCAATGTTTCCGTTGGGATATAAACCTGTATTGTGCCTGCAAAACCGCCGCCGTGAACCCGGCATGCGCCTTGGTGTATACCCGGTTTTTGTTTGCGTAAAAATTCTTTGGTGAGAGAAAGCGCGGTTGTGATGCCTTGATTTGCGGGGCTGCCAGGCGAATACACATTCTGTAAAAGTTTCCACGATGAGTCTCCCGACTCATTAACGAGATCAAGGTATATCTCGAATGCCGTTTTTTTAGCCGCGCTTAAATCAGCGCTATCCATTTTTTGCAGGGCATCAGCCATTGCGTCTACCCGAGCGTTTTCGTCAAAGAAGTGGAGCGCGCGAAGTATTGCCCTGTCTCCATGAGCTTTTCGTATTTCGGCGGCGCGGGAAAGAAGTGTTTCTTTATCAAGTTCTCCAAGAACGGATTTGCCGAAAAATGAGGCAACCGCTTTCATTTCATTTGGGATGGAAGCGTAATCTGCAGTTAAATCTGCGTGGCTGCCGCCTGTGTTTACTACGCAAAGAGTGTAACCGGCAGAGGAAGGATCAAAATTGATTTTTGTTACAATGGGATTTTTTTCGTCCGCAAAATCGATTGCGACCGCGCCGCCTGCAGCACATGCAATTTGATCCATCAACCCGCAGGGTTTTCCAAAATAGACGTTTTCCGCTATCTGACCAATTTGCGCAAGCTCCAATGCGCTAAAGTTCGCGGAACTTGTTTTTCCTTCGCCGTACAGCGAATCAAAAATAAACGCTATTAGTACTTCAAGCGCGGCAGATGATGAAAGACCTGAACCCGCAAACACTTTATTTACAGCGTTAGCTGTAAAGCCGCCGACAGGGCAGCCGCGCTTTTGCATTTCTGCCGCAATTCCGCGTATTAGGGCTTCTGTTTTTCCTGTTTCTTCAGGTTTTGGCAGTAAATCAGGCGCGCCGTTTGAATCTGTCAATTTTACTGTTACATCCGTAAAACCTGCGGAGCGGAAAAATACCGTGTTGTCGTTTGTTTTTTGAACCTCTGCTTTTACTTCCAGATTTATGGACGCGGCAAGAACCTTTCCATGGTTATGATCGGTGTGATTGCCGGCAAGTTCTGTTCTTCCCGGTGCGCTGAATTTTCTAAGAGGCTCTTTTGAATTATTATTTTGCACTTTCGGTTTTCCTGTAAATTATAACATAATCAAAAAATGATATAACAGCCAATGTTACAGAAACTGCAAAAATTAAAAATGCGCCTGTTTTAAAATACGGTAAAAGATTTTCGTAAACACCTAACCGCTCAATGCTGGCAGCAAGCAGGGCGGCGCCGACTGCTATAATATAAACGACCGTTTTAATTTTGCCCAGCATGCGCGCGCCGAGAGTGACGCCTTTTTTTAACATTAAATTGCGAAGGAATAAAATCGCGAACTCACGGTAGATTACAAGCAGGAAAAGAATTACAGGCACTATTCCGAATCCCCAAACGCCGTCGATTAAAAAACACAGGAAACATGTTACCTGCACAAGAGTGTCCGCGAAAGGATCAAAAAATTTTCCAAAGTCGGTTGTTAGTTTTAATTTTCGCGCAGCAAGCCCGTCAAAATAATCGGTTATTTCCGAGACAATGAAAATGACCCAAAGGACAGGTATCGTTATTTCATAGGACTTCGGCACAAGGTAGATTACCATAAACACCGGAGCAAGGATAATTCGTGACAAGGTTAACATGTTTGCCAAGTTCATGATACATTGTGAACCGAAAAAGTGTTCGTGTCAAGATTTCTGTATTATGAATCCGCTGTATAATTTATTATTACTTATTTCTTTCTGTCTTCCGATGAACTTTTAATTTCCAACAGCACAGGCACCATTGAAAATCCCAGGTCTTTTCTAATCCTGTTCTTTAAATACGAAACATAAGAATCGCTCACAGCCTGAGTGCGTGACGTGAAGAAAATAAAATGCACCGGATTTGCCGATTTTTGTACGGCGTATTTTACCTTAAAGCGCGTACGGGGACCGGAAGGCGGAGGGTGCTCTGTCAGCCATGTTTCCAAAGCCTGATTTAACTGCGATGTAGTTATAAACGTATTAAGCTGCGCGTACATTTTTACAGCGGTGTTAAGAATTTTATCAATGCCTGTTCCGTCTTTCGCGCTTACCGGAATAATCGGAGCATATTCCATCTGCCCGAACTGAAAATGGATTTTATCTTCCGCCGTTTTAAAAATATTTTTTGAATCGGCTCCGCGAAGCGTTGCATCCAGCATTAAATCCCATTTGTTAAGCGCAAGAATTATGCCCCTTCCCTTGTCGTGAGCCAGAGCTGCTATTTTTTTATCCTGATCGGAAAGACCCTCTTCTGCGTCAATCATCAAAACGATAATGTCCGCTTCATTGATTGTTTTAATCGCGCGGTTAACAGAATAGTACTCGATATTTTCCGTTACCTTTGCTTTGCGCCGTATGCCGGCAGTATCAAGGATAACAAAATTTCTTGACTTCCAGCGAAAATTTCCTTCAACAGTGTCTCTTGTCGTTCCGGGAATATCGCTCACTATGGAAGCATTTGCTCCTGTTAAACGATTGGAAAGCGTTGATTTTCCTGTGTTGGGTTTTCCCAATAGCGCAATGCGTATTGATTGCTCTTCTTCGCCTTTGTCTTCTTCAACTTTGGAAAAATCCAAACGTTTGATTATCTCCTGCGAAAGTTCGCCGATATTGTCGCCGTGTTCCGCGGAGATCATTAAAACTTTTTCAAAACCAAAGCTTAACACATTCCATGAGTCAGCCTGATGACGGCCGCCTTCTGTTTTATTTACGCATACGATTAATTTTTTTAAGCAGGGACGCAGGCGGCTTATTAATTCTTCATCTTCGCTTGTTATTTCTCCCGCTTCCAAAAGCAGCACAACAAGGTCGGCTTTTTTTATGGTGTTAAGAGTTTTTTCTACAACCTGTTTGTCAAGGCTGTCACAGTCCGCCAGTTTAAAACCGCCTGTGTCGATTAAACGAACAGGTTTTTCTTCATCCAGCAGGCAGTCAGATTCGACAGGATCGCGCGTAACGCCTGGTGTTGGGTCTGTGATTGCCCTGCGCTTACGAAGCAGGCGGTTAAAAAGCGTTGATTTTCCCACATTAGGCCGCCCCGCAAGCACTACAATGGGAAGATTTTTATATCGAACAGTTTTTGCACCGTCAGTATGTTTTGATTTTGTCTGCATGTCACTTTCCCTTTTTTCTAATCATATTGATTATGCCAACAAAGTTTTGGTCTTTTACAAGAGCAAGCAATCCAAGTCCGAGAACAAAATAAAAACATGCGCAAATTGCAAAAGGCGCTCCGTAAGTAATTATCCGCGAGTGTCCTGCAAAATATTCACATAACACAGGAGTTATGAAATAAATGGGAACAAGCGCAAGCGCGGAAAGAATCAGCATTTTTAAAATGTAGAGAAGAGAAGGGCCGATTACCGCTTTAAGATTGATATTAGGATTTTTTCCAAGCATGATAATTAAAATAATCGTATTAATCGCGCTTGCTATCGTCAATGCAAACGCAATTCCTGCGCCTTTGAATTTACCAACCAAAATTGCCGCAAGCGTAATATTAACCGCAAACGAAATAATTCCCGCGATAGTAGGAGATTTGGTATCGCTCTGCGCGTAAAACGCAGGCGCGATGATGCGGTTAAGCGCGATAAACAAAAGCCCGGGCATATGAAAAGTGAACGCCGCAAGAGTCAGCCTTGCGGAATTGTCGTCAAAACTACGGTTTTGAAAAAGCAGGCGAATCAGGTTTTCACCCTGAAGCAAAGAAAAAAATGTAACAGGAATCGTTATAAGCGCAATTATGTTGATGCTCGAAACAAGACGTTTATTATAAATTTCCCACTGTGATGTTTTCGCGTATTCTGTCAGATTGGGAAGAAGCACAGTGCCGATGCTTACCGCAAACACGCCGAGAAAAAGCTCCTGAAGGCGAAGCGAATACTGTAAACTTGACACGGTTCCTTCGCCTGCCCTTCCCGCAAGCGCAGTAGAAACAAGGTCGTTTAATTGATAAGCCGCCATTCCAATAATTGTGGGGACGATAAGACGAAAAACTTTTCTTACACCCGGATTGTTTACGGCTCGTTTTAAACCTGTAATGAAAAAATTAAATCCCTTATTTACGATAAACGGCAATTGAATTGCGCCTTCCAAAAATCCTCCGATAATTATGCCAATCGCCATTGCCCGCGCAGGGTTTGCCGTGTGGGGACTTAATACGTATGCGCAGACAATCGTAGAAATGTTTAATAAAATCGGCGCAAGCCCGGACGGCGTAAAAATATGAATGCTGTTTAATACTCCCTGAAAAAGCGCAGCTATCGAAATAAATCCCAGAAACGGAAACATAATTCTTGTAAGCAATACAGTTTCATCGTATTCTTCAATACCGAAAATTTTTACAAGGAAGGGAGCGAAAAGTATTCCAAGGCAGACCAGTACCGTTACAAAGAAAGTTAAAAAAGTAAACATGCACGATAAAAACTCGCGCGTTGCTTGCAACGATTTTTCTTTGTCGCCTTCTATTAAATGTTCTTTAAATGTAGGAATAAAAGCGACTGCGATCGAACCTTCCGCGCAAAGACGGCGAAATAAATTGGGAAGTATAAACGCAACCGAAAATGCGTCGGACAGGGCTGTTGTTCCAAGAAAACGCGCTTTTACCATTTCCCTTACAAGACCCAGAACGCGCGATATCAATGTAAGAAGAGAAAGGGCCGAGCCGTGCCGCACGAGAGACTTTGCCGTTTGCGGCGTGTTTTCTTTTTCCATCATTTTTTATCAAAAATAAACACGCTGGGAAGTGCCGGGTTTTGCAGATGCCTGTGCGCTTCTTCAAGATGATGAATCGCGCAGGTGTCGCCGGGATCCGCAGAAAGAACTTTTTCGAAACGTTCAACAGCCGTGGCGTAATCTTTCATGTGGTACTTGCGCACTCCGGACTCAAAAATTGTTTTGGTGACAAGTCTTGCTTTTTTTTCTTTTGGAGAAAGCGCGTCAAGCATGTCGAATAAACCGATAACTTCGTTTACGCCCGCCGCCTGCACCATGCCGAGGAATCGATACGAAAAATCCGATTCATGTCCCGCAAGATAATTCAGCGTATCGCGCGTAATCAAAAGACCAGAACCCGTATGTTTGGTTAATCCCTCAACGCGTGAAGCAAGATTTACGTTAGCTGAAATTACAGTGCTTGATAAACGCTCGTTTTCGCCGACAATTCCCATCATGACAGAGCCTGTGTGAATGCCCACGCCGATATTAATGCCATCAACTCCAATGTTAACTTTTGTTTTTTTGTCTACAACAAGCGTCTGGTACAGTTCAATGCCGGCGTGAACGGCTTCCATTCCGTCGGTGAAAAGCGCCATTGCCGCGTCTCCGATGTATTTATCGACAAAGCCGTTATGCTTGCGGATAATTGGTCCTGCGATACCAAGAATTTTATTTATAAGTTCAAAATTTTCGCGCGCTGTCATCATTTCCGAATTAATCGAAAAATAGCGTATATCAAAGAATAATACGCTTATGTCCCGCTGTACGTTGTCTCCAAGTTTCATTTTTGTAATGTCGGAAACGCCAAGGTGTTCCATAAACTGAACAGGCACAAACCTTATGGTAGATTCATTCAGCCTTGTTATGCGATCAAACTGCGCCTGAAGCTCTTCTGCCATGTTGTTAAGGCCGTGGCTCACCTTGCCAAGTTCATCGCGTGCCAAATAAATTACGCGCGCCGTCCTGTCTCCGCTTGCGATGTTATGCAAAACCTTGCCGACTGCGGAAAGACGTTTTATAATTACAGAGATTAAAACACAAAGAGCCGCAAGAATTATCACGCAGATTACAGCCACTATATACGCAACGTATCTTTTTAACATTGCGCTGCCGATTTCGTGTCCAGTCATATCAACGCCTATTTCAAGTTTTCCGGCAATGCTGCCTGAGCTGTTGTACACGGGCATATTTGCAAAAGTCCATCTGCCGTTAAAAAGATCAGAAGTATCTACGTTAGGTTCTCCCCTCAGAAGTTTTTCAAGTTCATCTCCCGTAGTCGGCTCGTCTGTACGGAAGAGATTCCATTCTTCTTCAGAAATCACGACGATGTATTCAAAATTATCACCCTTATATAAGGCAGCGTAATAGGCTTTGTTCCATGGATTTGCGTTGTATCCTACGATCTCCTTGATTTTTATCGCCAGCCTTTTATACTCGTCGCTGTGAACATCCTTTATGGAATTTATTTCATCAAGATCGTCTCCGTTTATTGACTTCGCGGAAAGAACCGCAAGTCCTGTCATCTCGTTATAGAGAGAATTATTCAGCTGTTCTGTCATTATATTAAATGTCAGAGTAAATACGATGATAAACGCGATTATCAATAATGGAATAATCACAACTGTTAATTTGATAAAAAGGGAAATGTAACCGTCCAGGATTCCGATAAAAAGGATGCAAATCCCCGCAATGAAGCTGAGGATTGCAAGAACCATCAGTATTTGAATAAACGTTATGCGCAATCTTTCGGAGAGAGGAAGAAGAAGTTCTCCGTCATAAGCGGTAAAATCCGCGCCGTCGTACATCCATACAACATCGCCGAATACGCCCGCATAAATATTTCCGGAATAGCCGAAACCCTTAAGCGCGGAGGTCTCGCCGCGTTCAATTAACGGCTGGAAAAATTCCTGCGGAACAACATGCTGCAAACCGTCATCTGTTATGCGCAATATCGCATTGGAAGCCATGTCAAAGAATACAAGATCGTTATTTATATCATAAAAAATATACCATGGAATAATTCCGCCTTCGCTTAAAGTCCAGTCACATGAAACGCGAAGCTGCGGTTCCCCGCCGTTTATTACTTCGTAAATATCGCCGTCACGCAGGACATACGCGTAATTGCGCATATCTTTTAATACAAGCTGCGCAACCATAAAATTTTCAATTGGAACGCCCGGTAAATATTCGTTTATTACAAATGTCTCCATACTCTCACGGAACGTGTCATATCTGTACAGGGTTACCCTGTTTTCTTCTGTCCGGGAAAAAGTCAGTATGCCGTCCGCGCAGTTGAATGAACCGAATTGATAAAAAAGTCTGGGATTGCTGAAAACATCGTCATAACTAATGCTTATTATATCTTTGACAAAATTCCCATGTCTGTCATATTTTCTGATTATATCGCGCTTTGTTAAAAGTGCGTCATATTCCGCTTCAATTGCATACACATAAAGGTTTCCTGCTTCGTCAATAACGCAGTCTACAATGCGTATATATTCATCAAATTTGTCTATATCAATTGAGTAGCGTATATTTCCATTCGGTTCCATGCAGACAAGCCGGAACGAACCGTTGTCGATAACATAAATATTGCCGTCTTTTTCGTATTTCGCCGCGGCTGCCGCACTGAAGGATGTGGTCTGCTGAAAAGGCTTCTTTCTGAATACATCAAGATTTAAAAGGCACAAAAGTCCAAAAACGAGAAATAATGCCATGCAGACGGCAAATAATAACCATAAGGCGGGCTTTTTCATATAAAATATATTAATATAAATTATAAATAAAATAAAGCCTATTCAATTTTAAAGCGGCCTACTTCTTTAAGCAGTTTAGAAATGCCTTCGCGGTTCTTGATGCTTATTTCGTTTACCTGCGTTACCGCCGCGTTGATTTGATCGGCGCCCGATGCCATTTCGTTTATGCCGGAAGTGATTTCCTGCGTTGCCTTTTCCAAATTCTGGGCTTCCCTGATAACTTCCTGCGAGCCTTCAAGCATTTCCCTGGATCCTGCCTCTACCTGCCTTGTAATGTTGTTTACGTTGCTTATGCCTTCCAAAATTTGCTTGGAGCCTTCGCCCTGTTCTTCCATCGCATGGCGGATATTTTCTTCCTGCTGCGAAACTGTCTTAACACCCGAATCGATGGCTCCGAATTTGTTCAAAACGTTTTCTGTAGAACGCGTAATCTTATCGATCGATTCTTTGATTTTTTTAAGCACAGAGCCGATTGTTTTTGACTGTTTGCTTGAGTTCTCGGCGAGTTTTCTGATTTCGTCCGCAACAACGGCAAACCCCTTGCCCGCTTCGCCCGCATGAGCCGCTTCGATTGCCGCGTTCATGGAGAGCAGGTTTGTCTGCGCCGCGATATTGTTCATTACAGAGTTGATTTCCAAAAGGCCTTCCGACTCGCGGGAAATTTCCTGAATATCGCCTGACACTTCCTGCAATCCGCCGCGCCCGATTTCCGAAGCGTCCATTAAAACTCTTACGTTGCCGCCGTTCTTTATAAGCGTATCTGTTACAGACGCAATGTTGGCAACCATCTCTTCGATTGCGGCGGAAGCCTGCGAAACATGGTTGGTTTGGTTTTCGATATTTGCGTTAAGCTTGTTGATATTGACAGTTACCTGTTCCATTGTCGCGTTTGTTTCCGTTACGCTCGCGCTCTGATTTATTATCCTAACCTTGATGCTCTGAATGTTAGCTGTAATTTCGTTTATCGCTGCCGCTGTTTCGTTCATGTTACTCGCAAGATCGTTTCCTATTTCCGAAAGGTGATCAGCTTCGCGTTTTATCATGACAATCAGGTTTCTGATTTTTTCTATCGTCTGATTAAAATAACGCGAAAGGTCTGTAATTTCATCTTTTCCTTTCTCTGGAATTTTAACCGTAAGATCGCCTTCGCCCTGCGCAATATCTTTTAATGTTTCCGCCACGGCGACAACAGGCCGCATCGTAAAATTTAAAACAATATAAACAATAACCGCAGACGCCGCAATAATTAAAAAAGCAAGTAAAACTGTAAATAATGTTAGACTTCTAACGTCTTTTAGCATATGTTCTTCGCTTGTCCCAAGCATTACAGCCCAGTTTACGTCGGAATTACCGATACGAAACGGAGAAAAGAAAGTTTCAAGATGCGTTCCCAATGCATAAGAATACGCTCCTGTGTGAAAATCAACTCCTTCATAAATTGCCCTCATTGCAGGTTCCAATGCGTCGCCTAAAAACGCTTCAGTTTCTGTCATGTTTTTTCCGATACGATCGGGAAATGAATGCGATAAAACAAATCCGTTGCTTGTGTAAAGTCCCATTACAGTAATTTCGTCATGTGAATTAAAAGCGTCCATCATTATCGGTTGAATTTGATCAGCGTACATCAATAAACCAACAGCTCCCACAACTTCACGGTTACGCGAAGAAATGACAGGAACCATATATCTTAGTAAAATATTGCCGTCTCTTAAAAGAGGCGGTTCTACGCGATCTCTTGGATTGTTTGGATTGACAGTTGCCAAATATGCCATTGTCGCGTCAACATCGGTTGATGTTCTTGCAACTATCGAACCTGTTTCCCTTGAAAAGCTGATCGCATATTGACCGGTTGCGGTAGAACCTGTTCTGCCTATCATTTGCGCGTCCATATTATCAAGAGTATTGGGTTTCCAAATCGAATAAACAAGCAAATACTCTGGTCTTGCTTCCATGACGCCTTTTATCATTACATCATATATGTCGCGCCGATCCGCAGGGTTCATATCCTGATAGTCAGCCATTACTTCCGCTATTGTATGAAGCATTGAGAAACGGGCATCCTGACGCCCCTTCCAGAATTCAGCCCATCCGACGGACATATATTTAATGATGTCTTCGTTAAGTTCGATGGCTATTCTTGACGCCCTGTTCAGCATTAGAACGGAAAGTGACGCAACGACAATTACTAAAATTGCAACAACCAATATACTTAATTTTAGCTTGAGTTTCATATTCTACCTCCTTTGACAATGAGAAATAAATACAACAATTTATAATAAAATGCCAAGAAAAAAAAGTCAAGGCAGATAATATGCAGACATGTATATATAGACTTATTAAGCCGTTATAAGTAGAATGGAAGAATAATGCGAATTTTATTGATTTGCGATGATTATTGGCATCCAGGGAATATTCCGGCTGACGGCATATCTCCGTTAGGTGACAATGGTTTTCAGTTCGATGTAATTACAAATGCGCGCGATTACAGGCCGGGTATGCTGTCAGATTATTCTGCTGTTATTCTTGCCAAGTGCGATCAGGTCAGTAAAGACGATGAATCAAGCTGGAAAACAGGCGAAGTACAAAATGATTTTATAAGTTATGTTGAAAACGGCGGCGGTCTTTTAGCCGTTCACAGCGGAATTGACGCAGGCAAGGAAACAGAAGCGCTCGATCGCCTTATCGGCTGCCGTATTATAAATCACCCTAACGCATGTCCTGTTACCGTTCAGCCTGTAAAACCGCATCCTGTTACAGAAGGCGTAGAATTGTTCTGCGAAGTCGATGAACAATACCGTCTCGAAATCCTTTCGCCCGATATCGATATTTTAATGGCGTCTTATTCGCCTGCGCAGGGAGTTACAGAAAAATATGAGGAAGACCCATACAACAACACCGCGGAAAGCATCTGCCCTGCAGCTTATGTGCGCACACAAAAAAAGGGCAGAGTATGCGTACTTACGCCGGGACACAATCTTCCCGTTTGGTTAAATCCGCAGTTTCAAAAGACGCTTGTAAACGCTTTAAATTGGTGCGCTAAAGTCTGATACGCTATTTCTTATTTATTTTGGGCAGGTATTTTTGCATCATGATAAAAAATTCCTGAACATCAATGGGTTTTCCTATGTGTCCGTTCATTCCTACTGCAAGGCATTTTTCGATATCTTCCCTAAAAACGTTAGCTGTCATTGCAATAATCGGCACCTTGGTATGCGTGCCTTCGAATATCCTTCTGTCTGATTCAATTTCCCGTATTTTTAAAGTTGCCTGGTATCCGTCCATTCCGGGCATTTGAACGTCCATGAGAATTAAATCGTATTCGCCAGGGGTTTTCTCGAACATTTCGACAGCTTCCGCGCCGTTTTCCGCGCAATCCATTTTTAAAAGCGTAGGCTCAATTAAAGTATCAATGATTTCCCTGTTTATTTCGACATCTTCCGCAAGGAGAATTTTATAACCTTCAAAAATGCCGGAAAAATCGTTGTCTGTTTCGCCATGATGCGCGTCTGCTTCATGTGCCGCTTCGCCGCGTTTTGCCTTAAAAGTAAACGAGAACGCGGAACCTTTTCCCGGTTCAGATTGAATCCTTATTTTTCCGCCCATCATTTCTACGATGTTTTTGGATATGGCAAGCCCCAATCCTGTGCCTCCGAACATGCGCGATGTTTTGGAATCGGCCTGCTGAAATGAACGGAAAAGTTTTCTTTGCTGTTCTTCGCTTATGCCGATTCCTGAATCCCTGATTGTTACGCGAATTTTACAAAGACCGTCTTCTTCGTTTCTGAAGCGCACATCAAGTTCTATGGAACCGCCTTCGGGAGTGAACTTTACCGCATTGCTTAAAAGATTTGTAATAACCTGCGCAAGACGCTGATCGTCTCCTATCAATATGGCTGGAATGGTATTGTCAATATTTACGGTAATTGTTTGTCTCTTTTCGTCTGTGCGGAAATTAATAATGCTTAAAACGCGCTGAAGCATTTTTTCAAAGCTGAACTCTACGCAGGAAAGTTCAAACATATTAGCTTCAATTTTTGACATGTCAAGAATATCGTTAATTACGCCCAAAAGATGCTGCGAAGCGTTTTCGATTTTATCAAGACAGTAATCTTTGCGCGGAATATTGTCGGCAGTTTTTCCGATATATGTCATGCCGATAATTGCGTTCATCGGCGTGCGTATCTCGTGGCTCATGTTTGCAAGAAACGCGCTTTTTTGCTTGCTTTCTGCGTTTGCTTTTTCCTTTGCCCTGTCGATGCGTATTAAAAAAATTATTAATGCCGACGACAGTAAAGCGCCGAGTATGCAAAGGACAATAAGCATCTGCGTCGTGCCGGAATAATATTTATCTTTGGGCGATAGAATCAATAAATGCCAGTTGTTGGGAAGAACCTTCGAAAAGGCAATTACATCTTCGCCCCTCCAGTTTTTCATCGGCTGCTCATAAAGACCTTCACCGCCCATGATTCCTTCCGCAAATGCAGCAGTTGCAAGCCCGGGATCGCTTATGGCTCTTCCGACAAAATCGGGATTTGCATAGGAAATTATCGTCATGTCCTGGGCTACCAACATGCCGTACCCGCCTTCATTAAGGGCGGCGTCTGTAACAATTTCTCCGATTTTATCAAGCGGAACATCAATGGCGACAACCCCGATGCAATTGTTATTGCCGTCCATAACACAGCGCGAATATGTAACAATGTATTGACCTGTCGCCGCGTCTATGTACGGCTCGGATTCGGAAATATCGCTGCAATTGGCAATTGCAGCTTTATACCAGGGGCGATCTCTCGGCTCAAAATCAACAGGCGGAATCCAGTTTGTTCCGTCTATATAAAGGGGAGAGTCAAAGACTGTTTCAAAATACCCGTAGATGCCGTTTATGTTACTTAATCCCGAATCACTTGACGTGGCGTAATCGCTTATAAGCGAAATATAAAGCTGAAGATCATCTATATAGCCGTTTGAAATCATCAATTCTACAGTTTTCGCAAAATGACCAAGTATAACTTTGGAAGATATCAGTTCGGATTCAATTTGTTCATGCGTAAAAGAAAGCACGCTTTCCGCGTTTTTTGAAAGGTTATTGCGCACTGTCCTTGAATTGAAGACATAGCTTAAAATGACCATCATCGCAAACGCAAGAATTGTAAAAGTTATCTGTCTGTATATCGATTTTAACTTTTCATACTTCATCAAAAGGCTTCCCCCAAAATGCGGCTTTTCTGCTGTATGTTCAATTATGTCATAATTTATACAATATTTCAAATGGAAAAGGCGGTTTTTTCGGGAAGTTTTATTTTCTTACGAAAGTCCGAATTTCAGAAACATTGATTATAAAAGTGAGTGTAAAATCTGTATGGTAATAATTATATATTTTATGTTATAATTCAATTTAAGGAGTACGCATGAAAAGGAAAAAAATTATCATAGATAATCACAGGATTATTATTGACGAAATAAACTATTACTATCCAAAAGACGCACAGAACAGGGAAAAAACCCAGACAGAGTACAAATTATATATTGAATTTACCAACAGGGAAAGATTAATTCTTAAATTTGATTCTTCAGAGAATCGTGATAATGCTTTAAGAATACTGGATGCTGAATTTGACTGAACTTCGCAAGATTAAAAAAACCGTCTGTTGTAATAAACAAACGGTTTATGCTTCCGTGTAATTGCCGGAATTAGAACATTGACATCATTCTTTGGGTGATTTCAGCAATTCTTTGCTTTTGAGCCGTGGAGAAAGAATTTTCATTGTACTTTTCAAATTCTTCTGTTATGGCTTCTGCTCTTTCCTGCAATGTTTCCAACTGAGTAGCAGCAGCAACATCACCTGTCATTGCTCTGCGGGCTGTTTCCGCAGCATCAGTGACTATTCTTTCATAATCATCAATGAGTCTGTCCAGAGCGGTATTGCCGCCGGAACTGGTAGAACCGGATGATGAATCACCGGATGATGCAGCAAGATCGCCGGATGCGGCAGTTGCTTTGTCGGCAGCTTTGTTACATGCTGCCAACGAGAGTCCTATTATCGCAGCAAGGGCGATAATTCCTAATAATTTGAGCGCGTTTTTCATGAAAAACTCCTAAAATAATTTTCATAAAAAGTCTTTGTTCATACAGAAGACATTTTTATGAATCACCGGTAAGGTAAAATTTACCATTTTGGGCGAATATTTTACCTACCTGAGACTATAATAACAATAAATGTATATTATTTCAAGGAAACGCAAAAAAAACCGCCCAAAAAGGACGGTCTTTTTTTTCCATAATGTGGCAGTTTAGTAATCCATGCCGCCCATACCACCCATACCGCCGCCCGGCATTGCAGGAGCTTCCTTCTTCTCGGGGATATCTGTGATGGCGCATTCAGTTGTGAGCAGTAAGCTCGCAATCGATGCCGCGTTCTGTAACGCAGAACGTGTAACTTTTGCCGGGTCAATGATACCAGCTTTGAGCATATCAACCCATTCCATTTTGGCGGCATCAAAACCCATGCCCCTTTTTTCGTTCTTTGCGCGGTCTGCGATCATTGCAGCGTCTACGCAGGCATTTTCCGCAATCTGGCGAATCGGCTCTTCCAAAGCGCGTTTAACAATTTTAAAGCCGACTTTTTCATCATCGGTAAGACCGCTCATGTCAGCTTTTTCGAGCGACAGAGCCGCCTGAATTAAAGCGACTGCGCCGCCCGGAACTATACCTTCGTCGATTGCCGCGCGTGTTGCAGATAACGCGTCTTCTACGCGGTGTTTCTTTTCTTTAAGCTCAACTTCAGTTGCAGCGCCAACATTGATAACCGCAACGCCGCCTGCGAGTTTTGCAAGGCGCTCCTGCAATTTTTCGCGGTCATAATCGCTTGTGGTATCTTCGATCTGCGCTTTAATCTGCGCGATTCTGTCCTGAATATCTTTCTGCTTTCCTGCGCCGTTAATAATCGTTGTGTTGTCCTTGTCGATCTTAACAGTTTTCGCCTTGCCAAGCTGAGAGATATCGGTGTTCTCAAGTTTGAGACCGAGTTCTTCGGAAATAACTTCGCCGCCTGTTAAAATGGCGATGTCTTCCAGCATTGCTTTGCGGCGATCGCCGAAACCGGGAGCTTTAACCGCACATGTGCGAAGTGTTCCGCGCAGGCTGTTTACAACCAATGTGGAAAGCGCTTCGCCGTCGCAGTCTTCCGCGATGATGAGCAAAGGCTTGCCGCTCTGCGCGACTTTTTCCAAAAGCGGAAGCATATCTTTCATGCTTGAAACTTTCTTGTCGTGGATCAAAATAAAAACGTCTTCATAAACGCTTGTCATTGTGTCGCGGTCTGTTACGAAATACGCGGAAATATAGCCGCGATCAAACTGCATACCTTCAACAAACTCGATTGAAGTATCCATGGTCTTGGATTCTTCAACAGTGATAACGCCGTCTTTGCCGACTTTTTCCATCGCGTCTGCGATTGTGTTGCCGATTTCGCTGTCGTTATTCGCGGAAACTGAAGCAACGTGAGATATCTCTTCCTTGTCTTTAATCGGTTTGGAATTTTTCTTGATCTCTTCAACAGCGATTTCGACTGCTTTATCAATACCCCTTTTTAATTCGAGAGGGGTCATGCCGGCTGTGACGGCTTTAAGTCCTTCTTTTACCAATGAGTAAGCGAGAACTGTTGCGGTTGTGGTGCCGTCGCCGGCAACATCGTTTGTTTTAGTGGCAACTTCTTTTAAGAGCTGAGCTCCCATATTTTCATAAGGATCGGCAAGTTCCACTTCCTTTGCTACAGAAACGCCGTCCTTTGTTACTGTTGGGGCGCCAAATTTCTTGTCTAAAAGGACATTTCGCCCTTTGGGGCCGAGGGTTACCTTGACGGCCTTGGAAATTTGCTCAACCCCGGACAGCAGCTTGCGCCGGGCTTCTTCGTTGAACATCAACTGTTTTGCCATATTATTCTCCTAAATAATTGTTATAAACAGGTTCAAACATGAACCTGTTTATAAAGTAACAGATTACAAAAATCTCTTCAATAGGGGTTATATTGAATTTTTTACCACGTAAATACTTCTCAATTTTCCGGTTTGGCGAGAGCAGTGACAAGCAGCTCGGCAAGGGCGGCGGCTTCGCCTTCGGTTAATGTGACCCCTTTACCCATTTTTTCGCGGTTCGGCGCCCAGTCCCTGATATCGAGTTTTGGAGCCCTTCCGCTCCACGATACAAGGTTAAGCTCTTTTTGCCACCCGGTTTTATCCTGGGATATAACCCCAAAATGCTTTACGACTTCGTAACTAAAATTTTCCATAAAATAAACCTCCTGATCGTATAAATAAAAATAATATAAAATCGGCTTGAAAAAAAGTGTCTTGCAGTGTATACTCTCATGGACGAATTGAAATACCGGTTTCCATGACCAGGAGGGACTAATGAAAAGAAATATTCTTTTTTTACCAATAATATTGATGTTGGCTGTATCGATATGTATATCTTGTAGCTCAACAGATGCAGCCGTTACAGCAGATGATGATTCGCGCGGCGTAACTACCGAGCCTGAAGCGGCTGCGTCCGCCGCATTACAACAGGCAAGACAGCGGGCAATCGACTTTGAATGTCCCGCTTATTTCCCCAGTGATTGGGAAGCGCTTGAGGCCCGTTATGAGGCAGCCAACGGCGCCGCCAGAGACGCGTTAGCCCCTGAATATGATGAACTCTTCAATAAAACAGTTCCGCTTTATGCTCAGGCCAGGGAAGACGAAATTACCGCAAAAAGAAGGCAGATAATAAGTTCAGGCTTTGCCGAATATTTCCCTGAGTATTTGGACAAGGCGGATGAGGTGGCTCTTAGGGCAATGTCGCAGTATGAAGCCGGAGATTATTACGAAGCGAAAGAAACAGCAGATGCGGCGCAGGAAGAATTCGATACATTGTTAATGGGCTCAAGAATTTTTTTAGCAAGACAGGAAATAATAGATCGCGGTTTCTCTCAATACGATGCTGATAATTTTTTAAGAGCCGATGATGTTGCGCAAAGCGCAATTGACGCCTATGACTCAGGTGACAGAGAAGCTGCAATTGCAAGAGGAGAAGAATCGCTGCTCCGCTACAATCTTGTATTGTCTAACGGATGGACATCTTATGCCTCAGTTAGAAGAGAAGCCGCTGTAGCGGAAAGGGAAGCTGCCATATCAGATAGAGCCAACATAGCGTCACGCGAATATTTCCGCGAGGCCGAGGCCATGTTTGTTCTGGCGGAGGAAAATCTTTCAGGCGAGAACTTTAATGCCGCCGGGCTTGGTTTTGTTGATGCCGAAGCGAAATTTGCAATCGCAAGAGAAGATGCGAACGCAAAACGCTTAAGAGCTGAAGAAGCGATCAGGAGAGCCGAAGAAAGAATTGGTGAAAGTAACGAAACAGCCATGGAGGCTGAAAGAATAATTGAAGGAGGTTCAAGATGAGCCGCAAATTTTTTATTGTTTTATTAATTTCTTTATTTGCTGCAGTTTCTGCGTTTGCAGAGTTTGATTTCTCGGAGATGGATATTCAAATTCCTGTTGTTAAATCTGTAGCGTACTTTGCTGTGGCTGTTGACGGCGTAGAAGGATCGGAAATTCCCGAAGGAATCGCCAACAATGAGTATTATCGCGAAAGCATTCGTTTGACAAGGCTTGCCACGGAAACGTTTCAATTCGGCGATTATGACGCCTCTGCGAATTTTGCTCAGGAAGCGATTCGGTTCGCCGCGCTTTCCGATGAATATGTTTCAACTCAGCTTATTGCCGAGGCAGAGCGTCTTAAAACATGGGCAGACAACAACAATGTCGCGTCAAGGTTTCCCAATAATTATCAGGAAGGCGTAACTCAGTACGATGCGGCTGTAGCGTTTCATTCGGAAGAAGAATGGAAGGATTCCATTAACGCTTCGACCAGATCAATAGAAGTTTTTGCCGCGTTCTATTCCGGTACAAGTCCGCAAACAGCGGCAAGAACCGGAACTACAACCACAGCCTATACCGGACGGTTAGCAAGCCAATATACTGTGCGAACATGGAGAGTAGAAAGGGATTGTCTGTGGACTATTGCCGGTTATCCCTGGGTTTACGGAGACCCCTGGAGATGGAGAGAACTCTATGAAGCCAATAAGGACCGTATGCCTGAACCGGCTAATCCTGATTTAATTCTGCCTGGTATGGTGCTTGATATTCCGGCAAGAGACGGCGAAAACCGTCAGGGTATGTACAGGCCATAACGCGTTAAGTCATCTTTAATGGGTGCTGTTGTGGTAAAGAGCCAGAGCAGTACCCATAAGAGCGTGAACGTACGGGGCGCGTCCCATTCCTTTTATCACTTCATCTGCATTGACCAGTTCGACCTCTACAAACTCATCTTGGTCAAGTTCCTGTTTCCCGGTGTTGGTTAAATTCTCCGCGAGAAAAATGTGAATCTTGTTTGTCATGAATGCGGGATTGGGAGAAAAGTCTCCGATTTTTTTTATTTTCTGCGGTTTGTAACCGGTTTCTTCGTACAATTCCCTTGCCGCAGCTTCTTCAGGATTTTCGCCCGGCTCAAAAACGCCTCCGGGAAATTCCAGACTTAAACAATTCGAGCCGTGCCGCCATTGCCACACCATAATAAATTGTTTTCCTTTTTCCGTTTCGACAACCGGGATAACAAGAGCCCAGTCCTTTGCTTCGATTAACGTAAAAGGCTGCGGCTTTTCATTTAAAACTGATTGCGGCGATTTGCAATAAGATTCCCAAACAGAAAAAATCTTGCAGTCAATAATTTTTTTTCGGCTTTCTTCGGTCCATGTTAAATTTGATTTGTTCATGAAGGTAGTATATGCCAATTAAATGGTATATACTACTACAAATGAAAGCGTACCTCGACATCGTACAAAAAATTCTTGATAAGGGTTTTCGCAAAACCAACCGCACCGGTATGGATGCACTGAGTATTGCAGGAACGATGTTTGAGCATGATATGGCAGAGGGTTTTCCGCTTTTAACGACAAAAAAAGTGCCATTTAAAATGGTTCGCTCTGAGCTTGAGTTTTTTATAAAAGGATATACCGATAAAGAATGGCTGAGGGAGCAAAAAAACAGTATTTGGGACGAGTGGTGCAGCCCTGATGTTGTTCCCTACGGCAATGATGAAAAGACCAAAACGAAAATGATGAACGAACGCGAGCTTGGCCCCATTTACGGCTGGCAGTGGCGCAACTTCGGCGCAAAATACACGGCGTACAATACGGCGGCGCAAGGGCAGGGTATCGATCAATTAAAAAAACTCGTGCAAACCTTAAAAACAAATCCCGATGACCGCCGCATGATCGTAAGCGCGTGGAACCCCTGTGATCTTTCGCGCATGGCGCTTCCGCCCTGCCATTACAGTTTTCAGGTAACGGTAATCGACGGTAAATTGAATCTGCTTTGGAACCAGCGCTCGGTCGATGTCGCGCTTGGGCTGCCATTTAACATTGCAAGTTACGGCTGCCTTTTGCACTTGCTCGCGAAAGAAGCAGGTTTGGGCGAGGGCAGACTAATCGGTTTTTTGGGAGACACGCACATTTACGTAAATCATATCAACGCTATTAGTTTGCAGCTGGTACGCCAGCCAAAAGCGTTGCCGCGGATAAAGACAGAAAAATTTAAATCGATTTTTGACTGGCATTACGACGATACAGTTGTTGAAGGATACGATCCTCATCCTGCGATAAAATTTGAGATAGCGGTGTAGTTATGCAGGAGATTATTTTGATTGCGGCTGTTGCAGAGAATGGTGTTATTGGCAAACATAATAAAATGCCGTGGGATATAAAAGGAAACCTGGCGCATTTTAAGGAAGTAACAATGGGCTATCCTTGCATCATGGGCAGAAAAACATGGGAATCGCTGCCTGTAAAACCACTGCCCGGCAGATTAAATGTAATTGTCTCAAAGACATTAAATAAAGAAGGCAGGCCTCCTTCCTCCTGGCAGGAAATAAAAATTTTACATTCTTTATCTTCCGCTATTGATTCCTGCTCCAATTACGAAAAGATTTTTATTATCGGCGGCGAATCCATTTACGCACAGGCAATGCCGATTGCGACAAAAATCGATCTAACTTTGATTCCCGGTAATTACGAAGGCGACACTTTTTTTCCAAAGATTGACGATAGTTGGGAAAAAACAGAAACCGTAAATTACGAAAAATTTTCTATTGTTACATATATAAAAAAATTAAAGGAGCAAACATGAAAGGACCAATTTTAGTTGTGCTTGCCGCCGGTATGGGAAGCCGTTACGGCGGACTTAAACAAATGGATAAAATAGGAAAGAGCGGCGAAGTTCTGCTCGACTATTCCGTGTTTGATGCCGTTAAATCAGGATTTGAAAAAATTGTTTTTATTATCCGCCATGACATCGAAAAAGATTTTCGCGAAATTGTGCTTGCGCGCATGGGTTCAAAAGTAAAATACGAGCTTGCGTTTCAGGATCCCGACAGCTTGATTCCGTCCGATATTTTTAAGGCGGCGAAAGATGCCGGCAGAACCAAACCCTGGGGTACGGGGCATGCTTTAATCTGCGCCGCAGAATTTCTTGATGCGCCTTTTACCGTAATTAACGCCGATGATTTTTACGGACGCGAAGCTTTTGCCGTTATGGGAAAACATTTGCTAAGCGATGAAGCGAAAACGGCTTCGATAGTTCCCTACAGACTGGAAAAAACTTTAAGTTTGCAGGGGACTGTTGCGCGCGGCGTTTGCGAAGTAAAAGACGGATACCTTTCCGGCGTTGATGAACTTACAGCAATTCAAAAAAAAGACGGCAAAATTTTTAACACAGCTCCTGACGGTTCTGTGCGGGAACTTTCGCCTGATACGCCTGTGTCAATGAACTTTTGGGGATTTCCTGTAAACCTACTGCCGGATTTTCAATATTATTTTAACGATTTTATTGAAACATTTGCGTCAGATCCTGCGGGACAAATAAAGAGCGAATGTTTTATTCCAAAAGCGGTTGATTTTTTTATTAAGCAAAATATTTGCAGGGTAAAAGTGTTACCTGCAAATTCTGACTGGTTCGGCGTTACCTATAAAGAAGACAGGGAAGCGGCGATTAAAAAACTTGACGAGATGACATCTTCAGGCGTGTATCCGTCTCCATTGTGGTAAAAACCGGAGGTCTCTGACATGGAAGAAAAAAAAGAGAATGCAGGATTAAAAAACGCTGTTATCGACTGGTTCCTGCGTTTTTTAAAAGGCGCGGCGATTGGAATGGATTTTGTTCTTCCCGGAATCAGCGGCGCGGCGCTTGCGGTAGTTTTTGGATTGTACGAAAGAATTGTTTCGTTTATTGCGAACATAACAAAAGATTTTATAAAAAATGTTTTGTTTTTTATTCCGGTTGGAATCGGCGGACTTTTGGGAATCTACCTTGTTTCTCATCCCATCAGTTTTTTACAGGAAAATTATCTTACACCCTTTTTATGGTTCTTTGTCGGAGCGATTCTTGGAACAATGCCGGAACTATGGAGGAAATCGGGCGCAAACGGAAGAAAGCCAATACATATTGGATTATCAATATTGACATTTATTATTGCGGCATTTGTATTTCTTGCCATGCTTGGAAGAACATTGAATATTGAACCAAACCCAGTAATGGCATTTTTTATCGGAGCCGCAGTCGCATTGATTGTGTTTATTCCCGGATTCAGCTCGTCAACTTTTTTGGTTCTTGTCGGGTTGTACGAAAGGGTTATTCACTCGTATAAAAATTTCAGCGAGAATCTTTCTTTTTTAATTCCGTTTGCCTTGGGTATGCTGATATTTGTTTTTCCGTTTTCTAAAGGGATTCAATTTTTGATAAAGAAAACTTATACCGGTTTCTACCATATAATACTGGGATTTGTTCTCGCTTCCGCTGTTTTAATTGCCGCGATTGCATCGGGATGGCAGCAGGAAGGCCCCAATTACAATTATTTGCAGATAGGCTCGCTTGCGTGCGCCGCCGCTTTAATCGCCGGGGCTGCTTTTTCGTATTGGATGTGCAATATCAGTAAAAAATATGAAAAATAAATCTAAGGTAGCTGCTCTAAAACTGAAGTTTTCGAGTTGCGGCTCAGCTTGTTGATTTATTACATAATGTGTATACTTAGTAATAACCATAGGAGGATATTATGGCTGAATTAAAAGGATCAAAAACAGAACAAAACCTGATGTCGGCATTCGCGGGTGAGTCCCAGGCGCATGTTAAGTACCAGTACTTTGCTTCAAAAGCGGAAAAAGAAGGTTATCAGCAGATTGCGGCGATTTTCCGCGAAACCGCCCATAACGAAAAAGAACATGCAAAAATTTGGTTTAAACTTCTGCATAACGATGATGTTCCCGCTACCACAGAAAACTTAAAAGCTGCGGCGGCAGGCGAAAACTTTGAATGGACTGATATGTATGCAGGTTTTGCAAAGACAGCAAAAGAAGAAGGCTTTAATCAAATTGCGGCTTTATTTGAAATGGTTGGAAAAATTGAAAAGGATCACGAAGAGCGGTATAAAAAATTACTTGCGAACATTGATGGTAATTTGGTTTTTTCCCGCGACGGCGACCAAATGTGGCAGTGTGCAAACTGCGGTCATATCGTTATTGGAAAAAAATCGCCTGAAATGTGCCCGGTTTGCAAGCATCCAAAAGCATACTTTGCAATTAAAGCAGAAAACTATTAATCAATTAAAATCTGTGTGAATCAGTGTCCAAAGCGATAATTGCCATGTCGGGCGGCGTTGACAGTTCTGTTGCCGCCGCCCTTTGTTTGGAACAAGGTCATCAATGTGCCGGCGTAACGTTAAAACTTTATAAGGGAGAAAGCTCCTGTTGCTCTCTTGCGGATGTTAACGATGCAAGGAATGTGGCGTATGGTCTTGGCATGGATCACTATGTTTTAAATTTTACAGAAGAGTTCGACAAACATGTCGTTCAGCACTTTGTAGAAACCTACGAAGCGGGCGCAACGCCCAACCCCTGCATAGAATGTAACCGCCTGATAAAATTCAATTTGCTCCTTTTGCGTACGCGCCAGCTTGATTTTGATCTTCTTGTAACCGGGCATTATGCGCGGATAACCAAAGACCCTGTAAGCGGACGATACCTCCTTCATAAAGCGATTGACGAAAAAAAAGATCAAAGTTATGTGCTTTACTGCCTTACCCAGCAGCAGCTTTCATTAACAAGTTTTCCGCTTGGCTCATTAACAAAAAATGAAGTGCGAAAAATTGCCGAAGATAAAAAATTCGTAAATGCAAAAAAAGGCGAAAGCCAGGATATTTGTTTTGTCCCCGACGGAGATTACGGCAGTTTTATGGAAGCCTACACAGGTAAAACATATCCTTGCGGAGACATTATCAATTTGGAAGGGAAAGTGATAGGCTCTCACAAAGGTCTTATCCGGTACACAATAGGGCAGAGAAGAGGTCTTGGAGTTGCAGCTAACACGCCTGTTTATGTCGCGTCTAAATCAGTTGCGGATAATACTGTTACGCTTGCGAAGGAAGATGCCCTCTACAGTAAATCGCTTTGCGCAAAAGACATTAACCTTATAGCATGCGAAAATTTAATAAAGCCGTTACGCGTAATGGTAAAAACGCGTTACCTGCAAACTGCGCAATGGGCTGCTGTGCAGCAGACAGAGGATGATAAACTGCATGTTGAATTTGATTCGCCGCAGCGCGCAATTACATCGGGGCAGGCTGTTGTTATGTACGACGGAGATATTGTGGTAGGCGGAGGAACTATAATTTAGTTTCCGTTTAAACGGCTTGTAAGTGACGGAGAAGAAAACCAAAGAGATATTGGCTCATCGCTTCGTCTGTTTGCTTTAAGGTATATATATCCTGCCGGCAGATTCCATGTTGACTCGTATATTCGCACTTCCCTCATTGATACTTTTCCCGATGTCTCAGGTTCGTAGACAAGGGTAGGGCCGTAAAGCCGCATCATTTCTCTTTGCAATGCAGTGTAACATGCCATCATTTCTTCGAGACTTCTTGTATAAAAATAATATGTTCCGCCTTCAAGACCGTTCCTTGAAAAAAACGCAAGCATAAATACTGAATAACCGGACACTTGAATATTTTCGTATATCAGCGATTGAAGACCGTTTACTTCATCGACATGTACGGGGTTTCCCATTCTGGCTCTGAATGTTTCCATGCTTGTTCCGTACGGAAAATTATGAAAACCCATGGCTGTTTCATTTTGAGCGTGCAAAGCTGTTACGGCGAATAACGCGATAAGGATTATTGGCAATTTTTTCAAGGCATACCCCCATCTCATTATCGGATGAAATGGGGGCGGGCATTAGATTTTATTAATTATTCTGTGGAATGTTGGGTATTGTGGAGAAGCCGCGTTCGAGGTCTGCGTCGCTTGGAATTTGGTCGGTCATTGTTTTTTCATTGTATGACTGGAAAGCCGTCATATCGAAGAAACCTGTTCCGCTGAGTCCAAAAAGGATAACCTTTTTCTGGCCTGTTTTTTTACACACATTCGCTTCGTCTATTGCGGCTTTTATCGCGTGTGAAGATTCAGGCGCGGGTAAAATTCCTTCGGTTTTCATGAATTGAATCGCCGCGTCAAAAACTTCGGTTTGCGCGGCAGAGCGCGCTTCCAACAGTCCGTCATGAAAAAGTTTTGTAAGCGTAGAATTCATGCCGTGATACCGAAGTCCGCCGGCGTGATTCGGCGACGGTATGTAGCCGCTGCCGAGAGTCTGCATTTTGATAAGGGGAGTTGTCTGCGCTGTGTCGCCGAAATCGTAAGCGTAACGTCCGCGCGTAAATGAAGGACATGAGGCGGGTTCAACCGCGATAAAACGTATTTCGTTTCTTCCTTCGATTTTATCTCCCATGAACGGAGCGATAAGTCCGCCAAGGTTTGAGCCGCCTCCCGCGCAGCCAATAATTATATCCGGCGTAATGCCGTATTTCTCAAGAGCGATCTGCGCTTCCTGTCCTATAACTGTCTGATGAAGTAAAACGTGATTTAAAACGCTTCCAAGCACATAACGGCATTTATTGGTTTTAACAGCGGTTTCGATCGCTTCTGAAATCGCGCAGCCAAGAGAGCCGCCTGTGTTGGGATCTTTTGCAAGGATTTTTTTGCCCGATTCTGTTGTGTCGGAAGGTGAGGGGATCAAATTCGCGCCGTATGCTTCGATTAGTGCCTTGCGGTAGGGTTTTTGCTGTGAACTGACTTTTACCATATATACAGTTAAACCCAAACCGTAAAAAGCGCAGGCCATCGCCATTGCGGTTCCCCATTGTCCGGCGCCTGTTTCTGTTGTTAATGACGTAAGTCCTTCTTTTTTTGCGTAGTAAGCCTGCGGCCCTGCCGAGTTTAATTTATGAGAGCCCGAAGTATTGGTTCCTTCGAACTTGTAGTAAATATGCGCCGGCGTGCCGAGCGCTCTTTCTAGATAATATGCTCTGATAAGCGGAGCCGGCCTGTATGCGCGGTAAAAATCCTGAATATCTTCCGGGATGGGGATATGCAGGGACGTTTCATTTAATTCCTGTTCGATTACGCCTTTGCAAAAAACAGGCGCAAGGTCTTCTGCGGTTACAGGCTGCAAAGTGCCGGGATGCAGCATCGGCTCCGGCTTGTTTTTCATTACTGCCCTAAGGTTGTACCACGATTTTGGCATCTCATCTTCTGTAAGATAAATTCTTGTTGGGATTTTGTTGCTCATTGTTTTCTCCTGAGGCATTTTAACATAGTGTAAAATTAATATCTAGATAATTTTTATCTTGATTAATGTATTAATGTATGATAGTCTGTTTCTATGACAGAACCGGCAGAAAGAAAGAAAACCTACCATAAACGCTTAAAAGGCGGTTTATGCCCCCGATGCGGCGGAAAGGTAAAGAAATCAAGTCCTTTTAAAACCTGCGATAATTGCAGGGAATTTTACAGAAATTACCAAAGAGAAAATACAGAAGCTGTTCAGGAATTACGCAGGGAACGTTATGAACAAAGAAAAAAGAAGGGGCTCTGCCCGCGCTGCGGCGTTTCTGTAGGGAAAAAAGCAAAAACCACAATATGTTCCAAATGTCTTGATAAACAATACAAATATAATAGCGGCACAAAAAGACCAAAAAAAAGGTAGAAAGTCTCTTTTATTAAATTGGCTGTTTTCGTGCGGAGATAGAACCACACTTGAGCGGATATGCGTCGCTTTGCAATGCCAGCCTGGGGACGTTATCGAGTATGTGCAAGAAAATTAGCAATGAGTTAAATTTTGTTATGCAAAGCTTCCGATGTCTATTACGTCCTCAAATTGCTCATCAATACCGTTTTTCAGCTTTTTCTTTAGAACAATGAGTGTTTTTAAAAAATGTTCGCCTTGTTTTTGCTGTTCGGATTCTTCTTCCGGGATTAAAAGTTGATATTCATTCACTTTTAATGTTTTTGCCAGTTTTGATAGGGTTCTTGAACTTACCCATCTGCGGCAACCTTCTATATTATTAAGAGATATTGTAGATAATCCTGCTTTTTCTGCTAATTTTTCCTGTGAATAATTAAGAATGCCTCTATATTTCTTTATATTATTAGACAAAATCAGCCTTATCGGTTCTGCGGGGGATTTCATAAATTTAGAATAATACATCAAAAATACTTGACAAACTTTCTTTTAGCATACTAGTATACACATACTAATAGAAATTTTAATATTCTTTTTCAAAATTAGGAGAATTGTTTATGAAAAAAAGAGCTTTTTTGGGAGGAATAGCCGTATTGGCTGTCGCTGTGTTATTGGTCTTTTCGTGTGAACCGGGGTCAGGGGCCGGGACCGGGACCGGGACCAGAACCTACCCCGGATTTTGATATCACAGGAACGTATAAATTTACGCAAACAGGCGACAGTACCGTATATACGTGGGTTTTTTCCGATACCAATGACTATACAGTCACAAGGTCTGTCGGTTCAACTGTGAATACAGGCACTTACTCTGTTTCGGGCAACGAAATTACGATAACAACCGCCGCGCTTACAACGCCTGTGAATGTACCGTCTTTTTCTGAAGTCTTTACAATTACATCAAGCGGCGACAATGTAACTTTAACATTAAAAGGTTCTGCGTCAGCCTCCAACTTTTTTACAAGTATCGGAAACGGCGGAGCGCTTACAACTATTACAATGACAAAGCAAAGCGGAAACAACGGAGGCGGGAATGAATGTACAGAATGCAATAACGATCCTTGCACTTGTGAAGACGAAGGAATTCCGTTTTTGGCACATCAAGTATCTGCAGGAGCGAATCATACAGTAGCAATCAAAACAGACGGCTCGCTCTGGGCTTGGGGAGATAATAGGTATGGACAGCTTGGTGATGGTACTTGGTCTTCGATTGGTGAAACAATAAACTCTCCCACCAGAGTAGGAACGGATAATAACTGGGCGTCTATTTCTGCAGGATTTAACAACCGCACCGTAGCGATTAAAACAGACGGCTCGCTCTGGGCTTGGGGAGCTAATCTTGTTGGTTCTGGTAGTATAGCCACTCCCACTAGAGTAGGGACAGACAATAACTGGGCATCTGTTTCTACAGGATCGAATCATACAGTAGCAATGAAAACCGACGGCTCGCTCTGGGCTTGGGGAGATAATTCTTTTGGTCAGCTTGGTCTTGGTGATACTACATACAGAAACACTCCCACTAGAGTAGGAACAGATAATAACTGGGCATCTGTTTTTGCAAGATGGAATTCTACCTTTGCAATGAAAACAGACGGCTCGCTCTGGGCTTGGGGTAGTAATTCTTCTGGTCAGCTTGGTCTTGGTGATACTACGGATAGAAACACTCCCACCAGAGTAGGGACAGATAATAATTGGGCGTCTATTTCTGCAGGAAGAGCAATAAAAACAGACGGCTCGCTCTGGGCTTGGGGCCATAATGGATATAGTCAGCTTGGTCTTGGTGATACTACGGATAGAAACACTCCCACTAGAGTAGGAACAGATTCAAACTGGGAGATTGTTTTCGCTGGAGGTTCTTATACCATGGCAATAAAAACAGACGGCTCGCTCTGGGCTTGGGGAGGAAATAATTCGGGTGAGCTTGGTCTTGGTGATAGTAGTGGTGGAGAATATGTACCAACCCAAGTTTTTGTTATTGAAGATTAGTTATTAACAGGCTTTGTTAAAGCCTTATTAAACGGCAACAGTGTCCGGTGCGGACTGGGTACTGTTGGGGGGAATGGAGAAGATGTCTACCACAGAAGAAATAAATGATTTATTGATTAAAAAATTAGATGAATATGGAACTGGTTTAAGATGGATTAATATGTATTCTTTGATTAAAAAGAAATATCCTGATATGGAAGATGAAAATATTTATAAAGAAATAAAGACTTTTATTGATAATAATTCATCAAATATTTATAAACCGGATAAAGGTATATACAATTTAATGGAAAATCATAGGGTTATATTTAAAAGTGTTGATCCTTCTACATATAAAGAAGATGATTTAAACTCTAATAAAAATATTATCAAAGAAGATGTTTTTTATGAAAGTTTTTCAGCATGGTTAAAATACGATCAAGAAGAATGTACCAAAGCAAAAGTATTGGGTGGGAAAGCCTTTGGGGATAAATGGGGAACCCCGGATGTTATTGGCGTATTAAAATCCATGTCTACCGATATTATAAAACAGGAAATCGAAATAATATCTGCAGAAATAAAAATATCAATAAAAGAATTAATTACCGGATTCGGTCAAGCTTGTTCTTATAAATTATTCAGCCATAAAGTGTATCTTGTTATACCTGAACAATCAGATCCTGAAGAATTAGCGCGAATAGATTCATTATGCTATTTATTTGGAATTGGACTAATTTTATTTGATTGCTCAGATCCGGCTACGCCAAATTATCAAATAAGAAACAGGGCGCAAAAAGGTACTCCGGATATTTATTATATTAATAAATATATTAACATAAAAAAAGATTTCTTTGATGATTGAGCCTGTCCGATTTAATGTGTAAATGACAGAATATCATCAGAACGGAACCCGTTCTTTTCCAAACTCAATGGCGAGTTGATTTAACGCCCGTCCCCAATCTCTTATCGGCATCGTCCATTTTTCAGAAGCGTTTCTGATCGCCAAATAAAGTATTTTAAATATAGCA
>Ga0209755_10001691_pt1 | contig 33221 bp, 28 predicted proteins | sample TergutCo191P1_FD_187301 | JGI IMG/M metagenome (GOLD analysis project Ga0209755, IMG submission 187301) | Cornitermes sp. P1 segment gut microbial communities from Petit-Saut dam, French Guiana - Co191P1 (SPAdes) (version 2) | ecosystem: Host-associated > Arthropoda: Insects > Digestive system... | reverse complement strand
CATTCTGGCTGTTACGGTAAAGGGCACATAGACACTCAAACCGCCCATCATCCCTGCCATCATGGATGTATCCTCTGCAAGTACGCCAACGACAAGGAAGCTTCTGCCTCCAAGCTGCAGGGTTTCACCGACGGCGTCTGCTTTGCCGTAAAGCTCTATCGCTGCATCTTGGCTTAAAACCACGACATAGGAGTTGTTTTCTACATCGGGTGTCTTGAGAAAGCGTCCGTATTCGATTTGCAGGCTCTGTATTTGCGCATACACAGGGGTTGTTCCGTAGACTACGGCTGTCGCATCATTTCTGCCGTGTTTTGCTGTTGCTGATAACTGACCCAAAGGTGCAACAGCGGCGATTTCTTCGTGCCCTTCAATATTTTTGAGGTCATGCATAGTCAAGGGGTTGCCTCTGTCATCACTGATGGACACGGTGAGCATATTGCTGCCTAAACTTGAAACCTGGTCGGTTATTGATGTGCTTGCGCTGTTGACCAGCGAAACGAGCACCACAAGCGCTATTACGCCTATGATGATGCCCAGCATGGTCAGAAAAGAGCGTATTTTGCTGCTCGTAATCGCCTCAAGCGCCATTTTTATTGATTGTATAATCATGGTTATGACCATTCCTTCCGGAAGACTTCAGGTACAAAACAACCATGAAAAGGAATGGTCATTTTGTATATCAATTGCGGTTCTCCGCAGTGGGAGCAATTGGTACATCCCGAGGTATAATTTGAATTTATTCAAATTATACCTCTCGTGTCCTGCCGTCCAGTATTTGAATTTGCCTGCTTGCTTGTTTTGCCACATCGCTGTCGTGCGTAATCAGTATTATAGTATTGCCGCTACTATGCAAGTTGTGAAATAACTGCATAATATCCGCTCCGGTTTGTGAGTCGAGGTTGCCGGTCGGCTCGTCAGCCAGCAATAATGCCGGATTTGTTACGAGTGCGCGGGCAATTGCTACTCGTTGCTGCTGTCCGCCGGAGAGTTCTGTCGGTTTATGCTTGCCTCTTTCTGTGAGCCCCACACGCTCCAAAGCTTTTGCCACGCGCTTTTTCCGTTCTGAAATTCCCATGCGCTGGTATATCAGCGGCAGTTCTACATTTGCTTCTGCCGTGAGTTTGCCGAGCAGGTTGAAGCCTTGAAAAATAAACCCGATTTTATGGTTTCGTATGTAGGCAAGCTCTTTTTCCGTGTATTGCGCTATTGGCTGGTTTTCCAGAATATATTCTCCTTCATCCACTATATCCAGACAGCCGATTATGTTCATCATGGTGGATTTTCCGCTTCCCGAAGGACCGATGATGCTTACAAATTCTCCCCGCTTCACGGAGAGGTTTGCGTGGCTGAGTGCGCGCACTTCTTCTCCGCCGATGTTGTATATCTTTGATACATTGTTTAACACAATCATTACCGCTCACCGCCTCCCATGCCGCCGCCCATACCACCGCCGCCGGGACCGAATGCGGTGGTGCTGCTTGAGGTTTTGAGCGTATAGTACACGGTTTCGCCATCGGTCAAGCCGCTTATGATTTCAACCATTATGCCGTCGGATATGCCTGTCTGCACTTCTTTTTCGCCGGACAATATGCCGGTACTTTCGTCTTTTTCTGTGTACACAAATACTCTGCCCGCCGATTCCTGCAGTGCTTCTATAGGCAGCGTGAGTATGTCGGTTTTACTGCTGATGTTTATATTTGCAGTTGCGTTCATGCCTGTCGGCAGGGATGTGTTTTTATCCAGTGTGATATCAACGGCATATTTGGCAACACCGCTTTGCGAGTGTGACGATGAGGCTATTTGGCTGATTACCCCTATAAACTCTTCGTCGGGCAAGGCATTGAACACAACGGTTGCTTCCTGTCCTTCTTGTATTGACAAAATATCCAGCTCATCGATCTCAACGGTCAAAATTACGCTTTCGCTTTGCGCCGCAACAAATCCAACCATCAGCAGGCTGTCACCGCCTGCCGCCGTACCGTTACCTGCCGTTGTGCTGCTGCCTGTCGCCATGCCATCGCCGGTGTTTGTATTGTCTGACACATATACGTTTAAAATGGTTCCGTCAACTTCGGAAACTATGGTGTTTGTCTCGGACAAGGCGAGCAGAATGTTTAGCATGTCCACGAGCTCAGTTCTGTCCGCCATCATTAGCAGATGTTCGGCTGTAGGCGGGGTGTTCTCCAGTGTGATGAGTCTGCGGTCTTTAGAGATTCTTTCATTTTCCGAGACATGAATTGTTTTGACCGTTCCGGACGAGCCGATGATTGCTATGGGCTGATTGATGTATAAAACGCCTCTGCCCAAAGTGTTTCCGTCTTTATCCGCAACTTCTGCGATTTCATCGAGTTTGGGTCCGTTATCAGTGAGTGTGATTGTATATCCCGTGTCGGTAGTCTTTGCGACTTCGCCCGTTTTTTCAGAGCCGTCTTCAAGTATTGCTGTCACTTCATCGCCTGCGTAAAGAATCGCTGTCGCTTCAATATCCACAGCCATTTTTCCGTCAATGGATATCAGCATTAACATGCCGCTTTCTCTCATTCGCGCAAAGACCGACTCGTCTTTTTCCGTATAAATCTTTTTGACGCGTCCGCTTACGCCTGCCCTGATGTATATTTCATCTGTGTCATTTCGGCTGTTGTTGATTCTTGCATCGAGTGAGCTTATTTCGCTTTGAACGGCTGCTATTCTGTTTTGCAGCGACAGCGAATCTATGACGGCAAGCACTTCGCCTTTTTCGATTTCATCGCCGCTTTCCGCGTATACTTCACTTATTGTAATACCTGTGGGAATTTTTATTTCTGCTTCGTCTTCATTTTCGCTCTCCAGAGTTCCCACGCCAACCACTGTTTCCGAAATGCCACCCATTGCGGCGGCGGTGCTTTGGATATTTGAAACGGTCTGAGCGGGCATCAATGACGGCAAGACCACCACCGCCGCGATAATGACTATTATGACCACACCCAAGACCCACAACCATCTCTTTCCTTTTTTCATTCGCTTCCTGTCCATACGCTTACCTCCATTTATATTTTGCAAGCACAATATAAACAACCAATATCAACCGAATATCAACAATTCAGTTGATGTTCGGTTGATGTTTTATTTGGGAAGATTCACAAAAAGCATAAGCCTGACTATTCAACAGCGTTCATGTTTTTATTTTGCGCAAAACCGTTCCGTATTCATACCAAATCATATATATTCCAAAATAAGTCTTGAAATATATATGACTTTATGATACAATGCCGAACTGAAGTAGTGTATCTGTCGGTGCACGAAGAAAGGCGGTGTAGACTCATATGTCCACAGGAAACGAGAAATGGTCGAGCATTGAAGAGATAGCCGAACATATTCAAGTTCATAAAGACACCATCCGTATTTGGATTAGAAAGGGTGAAATTCCCGCTCACAAGATAGGCAAACAATGGCGATTTAGGATTTCTGAAATTGACGAATGGGTCAGTAGTGGAAAAAGTGCGGACATTAACAAGGGTTCAGGTGGACAGGCGATATAATACCAAAGAGGATGTAAGATTCATTGTGTCAGCTATCTGCGATTCTTGCGATAAAATCACAGCCAGCAAATAATTATGGAATGAGGTAATGCTATGGCTACGCTCAACCAGCTTCTCATAGCAGAAGCAACCGAATATGAGTTCAAATCTGCTATCGAAATAAACAAGCCGCGCAGTTGGTTGAAAACAGTTAGCGCGTTTGCCAACGGCGTTGGCGGCAGTCTATATTTTGGCGTAACAAACGAGGGTGTCGCAGTTGGACTTGACGACCCGCAGGGAGCCGCTGAGCAAATCAGTAATTTTATCAAAATGCGCATAGAGCCAGCGATAAAAAACATCGTGCTTGAACCTCTCCAAGCGGATAACAAAAACATTCTTCGCATTCAGATTTCCGGCGGAACTGCAACGCCATATTACTACGCCGGCGACGGCACTAAAATTGCTTATTACCGCATTGGAAACGAATCCGTTCAGGCTCCGTCTGCCGTCCTCAATGAGTTGTTGCTTAAAGGGCTTCATCAAACATTTGATGCTCTCGAAACGAAGTACAAATTTTCAGATTACAGCTATACCCTGTTTGAAGCAACATACAAGCAAAAGACGAATCTCACGATTGACAGACCCAAAGATTATCACTCGTTCGCAATGATGACCGAAACTAACACATTAACATTCGCTGGCGCGTTGTTCGCTGACCAATGCCCGGTATATCAATCGCGTGTATTTTGTACCCGCTGGAACGGAATGAAAAAAGGCGGACTCTATGTTGACGCGCTCGACAACGATGAGTTTAACGGTAGCGCAATTTCTCTTCTCAACGACGCATTGAAATTTGCGCGCCATAATTCGTCGGTCAAGTGGAAAAAGACCGGCGCAGGACGAATAGAAATGCCCGACTATCCTTCCGAAGCTGTACACGAAGCTATGGTCAATGCGCTTGTTCATCGCGACTATATGATTCAAGGCAGCGAAATTCATGTAGATATGTATGATGACCGTCTTGAAATCGTTTCTCCCGGTGGTATGCCCGATGGCAAACGGATTCAGGATTTGAACATTGATGACGTTGCCTCTATTCGGCGAAACCCTGTTATCTGCGACTTGTTCAGCCGCCTAAAATTGATGGAGCGTCGTGGTAGCGGTCTGCGAAAAATCATCGACCAGTATCCAAATAATGCCGCTCCTATTTTCCGCTCAACTGAGCAGTCGTTCATCGTGACGTTGAAGAATTTGAACTATGGATTATCTATGCCAAATGGCGATGTAAATGGCGTAGATAATGGCGATGATGTTGGCGCAGAAAAAAACAAGGGTTTGATTTTGAATGCGATAACCGAAAATCCGAAAATAACGCAGAAAAATATTGCAGATGAAACCGGATTATCTACGCGAACAGTATCGCGTGAAATAAAAAATCTTCGCGACTCTGGCATCCTCAAGCGTGTTGGTTCTGATAGAGCGGGGCATTGGGAGATAGTGCGGATATAGTGTGAAACGCTAACTTCCTATAACGCCGTAAGTGCTAATGGCAATCCGTTTAGCATATCCAGTCAGTCAATGGACAAGTAGTATTTTTGTAAGTAAAAAGCTATACGCCATTGACTGACTGGATTTTTGTGTAGAAATTTGGTGTGAAAAAGGTTATGATAAGCGGCAGTATAGATTAATTATGTTTTGCACGTTGCACAGTTTTGATGTGGTTGGTGTGGGGAATTTATGTTAAGCGGAGGCGAGGGTCTATAAAACAGTTAATTCTTATTGCGGATATGGAGGGTGCTTCGGGTATCTTCGAGGAAAATCGCTCTTGGAATTGGAATGGCGGAGATGATTGGCGTGAACATGGCAGAGAGTGCATAACTTCAGATGCGCTTGCAGTAATCACTGCTGCCAATGATTTCGGAATTGACGATATTTTACTTTATGACGGACATTTCGCAGGAAACCCGGAATTTAACATCATATTGGAAAAGCTACCATCCATAGTGCGTGTGTTCGATGTAACTGACAGATGTTTTGATTGGCGGCGTATTCGTGGGCAAGCCGAGCAAAATCCTTTCGGGATTATTACTTTCGGGCAACACGCTCGCTTTGGTGAGGAAAATGCGTATTTCAGCCACATAATCCAATCCCCGCCGATTAGGAATTTGTATTGGAACGGTAGACATATCGCTGAAATAGGCTCAGCAGTTTTGAGTTTTCATAACGTGCCGTATCTTGCTAACATTGGTTGTGCGGCTTCTATGCGTGAAGCGTTAGAATTATCCGACAAAATCGTTACTATACCAGTAAAGGATATTGCGATAGGTTGGGAACCTTCGCCACAAGAAACATACCCCATCATATACGATGGCGTGATGAAAGCACTTAGAAATGCAGAAAATGCAGGGCGACGCGGCAGTGGTCCCGGAACACTTGAGGTCAATGACGGTACGCACAGCTTTTCTATGGAATTGTGCGACGGTTATGTTTTCGATACATCCGCCAGCATAAGCTGGAAAGGCATAATAGAAAAAAATAAAGCAGAATGGGACGCTCCGTCAGTCGAAATAGGGCTTGAACTCTTCAATTATGTTCGTGGATTATTGCGAGAGGAAGTTCGTCCCTAATAAGCAGAACTGCAAGCGTTGGAAGAACGCCCCATGACAATGGCAAACCGGATCCGGGAGCTTGACCAAAACTTGTTGAGCAACCGTCGTGATTTATTAAGTGGTAAAGTTCGTGATGTGTATGAGTCCCGCAACAGGCGCAATTTATCAGCTTTGAAGATAAAGTTGTGTTAGAGAAGACAAGTTTCATTGATGCCTCATGGTAACAATCCATCCCCGACTTGAAGCGCGGTGAGGAATTGTGTTTTTCAATTTACCAAGCGAGTTTGTGCGCCCCGCAACTATGCTCCTGATGTCAAGTTATCGCAGCGCACCTGTTTGAGCGACTAAATTGAAAAATACAATTCCGAGCAAAAGCGCACACCATGCCCATGTCAGCAGTGACCAACCGATATCAAGTGATGTGTCCCCGCATCGGCACCTGAAAGGTGCCAAGAGTCAGTTGATGCTCGGCTGATATTTTATTGGTAGGGTTTAGCCAAATGGACGAGTTGCGCAATATATTCTTGTTTCTTCATTGCACTAAAACTCGAACAAAAAAGACTCTTGACTTTTACACGGCGAATCACTATAATATCTATATGACTATTATTGGTTATATGGTCATTGTGTTTGACAAAGGAGAGTGAGCCATGCCAAAAACATTCAGCCCTCACGAAAGAGAAGTTATTAAAACAGCTATGCACAATACTGTGCTTGAACTTTTGAAAAAAAAGAGCGTTAGGCAGATAACTGTTGACGATATTGCAAAAGGCGCAAACATTGCAAAGGGTTCTTTTTACTCCTTTTACAAAACACGTGAAGAATTTTTATGGGAAACTATTAAAACAGATGAGCGAGCTATGTATGATAAAATAGTACAAATTTTATCTGAGGATATGGTGGACAGACAAGCCACAGCAAAAAGACTGTTTAATGCCTATCTAACTGTAAGTGCCGTATTGTTTTATATCTCAGATGCAGACTATGAATATATTATCCGAAAAATTCCGCCGGAAAGATTACAAGAAAGCAGAGCAGATGGAGAAAATGCCTATGCAATGATACTCTCGCATTTTGGACATGAGCCAAGTATGACGAATATTGAAACTCTTGCTCATTTAGTTGCAACTGTACGAATTTCGTTAGGTTCAGATATTACAAGCAGCGATGAGGTGCGAAGTAGAGCATTGGAACTTCTTAAAGATTTTATTGCGGATTATTTAGACAAGGGGGGGCAGCTAAGTGGATAGACATAAATGGATTATATGCCCTGTTTGCGACAACAAAACACGCAACAAGATACGAGTAGATACTGTATTAGAAAACTTCCCGCTATATTGCCCGAAGTGCAAGAAGGAGATCGCCCTATGAATGAAGTTGAAATACATACAAAGCACGCTAACAAAAAACTGCACCGTTTTAAAACACTATTGTTATCAAACCTTAGCCCTGCCATGAAATGGGCATCCCTTTCTTGCTTGGTTCTTGCTTTAGGATTTGGTATCGTGAATTTTGTTTTGCTTTTTCGGCCTTATGGCTTTTTACCTGCGCTAATAACAGGCATGGCTTTTCTTATAGCGGTGTTGGCGTTAGCTGTTGTTTTAACGCTGTTATTTATCGCTTTTAAGCATCTGCGCTGGCAAACCTTCTTGATATTTGTTTTGTCTGTTGCACTCAGCATACTTTTGCTTGGCTTGCTGTTATATGTCATTCCACTAATGATTTTCGTTATGATAAGCGTATACTTGGCTGTCATGTGCGCAACTAAACAATACAAGGCGTTAACTACAATTAAAAAGATGCTTCGTTACGCATTGTTGGGCTTATCAAGTCTGGCTACTCTTGCGTTTTCAATAATAATATTATGGCCGGGACCTGCACTAAGTCCGGATGCAAGACCAGATGCGGCAAGGTTGGCACTTCCTTACGCCGAGAACGTACAAGTTCCTGATATGTCAACTTTGAACACCCCATCCTCTTTAAGCAGCTATAGTTTTACAATACACCACTATGCTTCTACAGGGCAAAGAAACAACCATTTTCCCGGACAAAATACTCACATTTCATCAACCGTAGATGCGTCGGCACTTCTGGATAACTGGGGCAGGGTTCGTGAATGGCAATTAGGCTTTGGTTCTGACGCGCTTCCGCTAAATGCACAAGTATGGATGCCGGAGGGTACAGGTCCATTTCCAATTTCGCTAATCGTGCATGGCAATCACACGGCAGGGGTACATTCCTACAAAGGCTATGATTATTTAGGTGAACTTTTGGCAAGTCGTGGTACAATCGCGGTATCGGTAGACCAGACGTTTCTAAATATCTCGCCTATTTATGATGCTTTAATGTTGGACGCTCTGCAAGACGAAGTGGGGGTTCGCGCCTTTGTCTTGCTGGAACATCTTATGCAATGGTATAACTGGAATAGCGACCCATCCCACGCCTTTTTCAATAGAGTTGATTTTGAACGCATTGCACTTATAGGACATTCGCGTGGTGGAGAAGCAGCTGCATTGGCGGCGGCATTTGTTGATTTAGGACATTATCCCGGCAACGGGCGTGTGAGCTTTAATTATCCTTTCCGTATAAATACAGTAATAGCTATTGCGCCCACACATCGCATGTACAACCCCGCCGGAATTGAGGTATCCATCACAGGAGTAAATTACCTGGTGATACAGGGGGGACATGATAAAGACATTTACAGCTTTGAGGGCGCGGATATGTATAGCCGCGCAGATGTATCAGAGTATGGAATTAAAGCAAAAGTTTGGATACAATACGCAAACCACGGGCAGTTTAATACACTTTGGGGCAGAAATGATTTGCCGGGTCTATGGAGCATGACAACTAACCGAAGATTGCTTATGTCTATGGAAGAACAGCAAACAGCCGCAAAAGTATTTGTAAGTGCATTTTTAGAAGTTACATTACATGGCAGACAAGAATATACCGCATTATTTAGACATTTTACTCATGGTGCAGAGTGGTTGCCGCCTACATTGTATATTACGGATTTTACAGATAGCAATATGATTCTATTAGACAACTTTGAAAACGGATTCAATCTCGGAGTGTCTACATCCGGATTGGTCACATATTCCTCTCAAGATTTTGATAGATGGACAATAACAAGGTTGCCCGGTAGGCTTGACAGTAGCAACCGGGTCTTAAAATTGCAATGGGGCAGGCAAGAACATATAGAGAGATTTGGTGTGCAATCGCCCATATTCAGAATGGACTTTGCAGAAAACACACTATTTACAGATGATAGACTATACATGTCTTTAAGCTCCGGCAATAAAAACGCTGACGACCCAAATATATCCTTTCAAATTAGGTTGCCCGACAGTGATGGTCGCACATCAACGATGCACATTAACCACTTTGGCGGCGTAGTTAATCCTATTGAAACGCCTATGTTTACGCCGCTGCATTTATCTATCATTGGCAGGAGTGAGCCTGTACTGCAAATGGTACGCATTCCGATAGAGCGGTTTGAAGGGTTGCAGGGAGAGATTATTAGTATGGAATGGATTATGGATGCAGCAGAAATCAGCAGAGATGGACAGACATTGTTTGTTGATGATTTAAGGGTCGGACGGTCAGTTAATTAGGGTCTGTTGCCCATGTCAGCAGTGACCAACCGATATCAAGTGATGTGCCCCCGCATCGGCACCTGCAAGGTGCTGCGAGTCAGTTGATGTTCGGTTGATGTTTTATTGGTAGGGTTTAGGTGGTATAATTGTTTTACGTTTGTTTTATGCGGGGGTGAGGGGTTGTGCTTAGGGTTTTGGTGGTTGAGGATGATTTCAATACGAGAAAGCTCATGTGCGCTGTTTTGAAGCAGCATGGGTTTGAAACATTGCAGGCAGAGGATGGGGTTGCGGCACTTGATGTCATGGATAAAGAGCATGTTGATTTAATTGTGCTCGACCTTATGATGCCGAATATGGATGGATATGAGCTGACTCGTCAGTTGCGCAGTGCATGGGATAATCTTCCTATTTTAATGGTTACGGCAAAACAGGAGGCTGTTGACAAGCGGCAAGGTTTTCTTGCGGGAACGGACGACTATATGACAAAACCTGTGGATGAAGAGGAGATGATTTTGCGTATCAGGGCACTTCTTCGCAGGGCGCAAATTGCCGCTGAGCGTAAACTGATAATTGGCAATGCCGTTTTGAATTATGATGCGCTCACGGTAACTTGTGATAATGAATCTGTTACACTGCCGCAGAAAGAGTTTTTGCTTTTGTTTAAGATGCTTTCTTATTCGGGTATGATTTTCACGCGCCTACAGCTTATGGACGAGATTTGGGGTATGGATTCGGAAACCGATGACCACACGCTTAATGTACACATCAACCGCTTGCGCGACCGCTTTCGGGACTGGTCACAATTTGAGATTATAACCGTGCGCGGAATTGGCTATAAGGCGGTGAAGAAGGTATGAACGGCAGACCTAAAAAGCGTTGGAATTTAACGATATCGCTGATTTTGTTCGTTTTTGTCATCATGATATCGGCGCTAATGCTGACCAGGCTGATTTTTATTGTGCTGCATTCTTTAGGCGTATTGTCTTTCTTGGAAGAAGCAAATCCTGAGCGTATGAATCGTGCAGGGCTTCTCGGGCTTATTATGGAAATGACAGGTTTCAGCAGTCTCCTGGGGATTACACTTCTCTTGGGAACCACAATTACAGCTTTTTTCAGCAAAAAGGCACTAAATCCGATTCGTAAGGTTATTGAGGCGATGCGCAGAGTCTCCGAAGGCGACTTTTCTGTTCGGGTAAATCTGAAAGGTGTATATGAGCTTGAAGAGTTATCCCGGAGCTTCAATGTGATGGCGCATGAGTTATCTTCGATAGAGACGTTGCGTAGGGATTTTATCAATACGTTTTCCCATGAGTTTAAAACGCCTGTCGTATCTGTGCGCGGATTTGCCAAATTGTTGAAGGATGGCAGTCTCACTGAGGATGAAAGGCAGGAGTATCTTGACATTATAATAACGGAGTCTGAGCGTCTTGCCGCTTTATCTTCTAATGTTTTAAGTCTGTCTAAATATGAAAATACGGAGATTGTCACGGATAAGGTTGCTTTTCGATTAGATGAACAGATTCGCCGTGCCGTTGTGATGACCGAGCCTAAATGGTCTGCTAAGAATATCAACCTAAATGTGGAGATGGACGAAATCATGTTTGTCGGAAACGAGGATTTGATGCAGCAGGTTTGGCTTAATCTCCTGGATAATGCAATTAAGTATTCTCATGTTGGCGGGATGATTGATATTCGTCTGTCGGCTTCGGATGGCGGTATTTTGTTCTCTATCCAAGATGATGGCATTGGTATGGATGAGGATGTAAGGGCAAGGGTTTTCAATAAATTCTATCAGGGGGATATTTCCCGCAACGAAGTAGGCAACGGGCTCGGGCTTGCGATTGTGAAGCGGATTATAACGCTGTGCGGCGGTACTGTTGAAGTTGTTAGCGAAAAAGGAAAAGGAAGCACATTTATTGTGACGCTTGCTATGTGATAAGCCGGACTCGCATTACAAGGCGGGTCTAAACAGGGAAGTGCTCCTGTTAGTGTTTGCGCGTAGGTGCATCCCGCACTGCCTCGTACGGAGGTTTGTTACTTGCGGCTCGTAAACGAGTCTTTCATAAACAGCGACATTGCTTTGATTGCCATGACCGCTGTAAAAAAGTAATGAAAGCACGTACTCCCATTATGCCGGAGAAGCGCTCGGTAAACGGCACTATATTACGTAAAAGCGATAATTTGGGCAACGAAAGGGTGATATTTTGACACAGCAACAACATAATCTCACATACTAACGGGGGATGACGCCTACCGCTGGATGGTGGTTAAATGTCCGCCATCTTCAAAGAGAGTGTATGGCTTGTCAAAAATCACTTTCTATGCCATTTCTGATGGGTTGGCTGAGATTTTTGCTAAATCTTATGTTGGAATACGCTCCTTTTTGTGGAAATCTGTGCCATCGTTTCAACTATCTCTCACGGGGTGGTTGTAAAATGGGGAACCTCAAATAGAAAATAATACTTGACAGACTGCTTTTTTTACGTTATCCTAGCTATAGTTGAACAATTATTCAACTATAGCTAGGATAACGTCCCTTCCACAGAAAAGCATCTTACACATTTATGAAAGCGAGGAAATGCAACATGGAAAAAGAAAAATTGACGTGCGATTGCGAGATGATACATGAGGATGTGGTGATTCGTGTGCGGGAAAAGATGCCGGATAAAGATGAGTTTTATACGCTGGCAGGGTTTTACAAAATTCTTGCGGACAAGACGAGGGTCAGGATTTTATGGGCGTTATCTTGCGAGAGCATGTGTGTCTGCGATTTAGCAAATCTTTTGGGGATGACAAAATCAGCTATATCCCATCAGTTAAAACTTTTACGCCTTGCAAGGCTGGTAAAAAACGACAAACAAGGCAGAGAAGTTTATTATTCACTCGCCGATATGCATGTACAGGACATTATACAAGAAGCGCTTGATCATATAAAAGAATAGAGGGATTATCATGTCTTATAGTCATAATGAACACAACTACGATACCCTCGACCATTGCCAAAAGAGCCGGAACACCGGCGGCAAAGATACCCATGACCACCAGAATCACAGCCATGACGCCCACGACCATGGTGACACCGACTGCGGGTGCAGCTCAGCACATGGCAGTGAACATGTCGGAAAAAAAGAAATAATACGTCTCATTGCAGGTGCGGCTCTGCTTGCTGCCGGAATCTTGCTTGACCATCTCACAGATATTCACGCATACTTCATCTTAGCGATTTTCATAGCCGGATATCTGCTGCTCGGAGGCGATGTCGTACTGCGGGCGGTCAAAAATATCCTGAAGGGAAAAGTTTTTGACGAAAGCTTCCTCATTGCCATTGCAACAATAGGCGCCTTTATCATCGGCGAATATGCCGAAGCGGTCGCTGTTATACTATTTTACCAGGTTGGCGAGTTCTTTCAGGACTTGGCTGTTGGCAAATCTAAGAAAAACATAGCCGGGCTCATGGATATCAGGCCCGACTATGCAAACATACGACAAGAAGATGGCACGACAACAACCGTTTCGCCCGAAGCGGTGAAAATCGGCGATGTAATCATCGTAAAACCCGGAGAGAAGATACCGCTCGACGGAATAATCCTCGAAGGTTCATCAATGCTTGATACATCAGCACTGACGGGCGAATCTGTGCCTCGAAAGGCGGCAGTGTCCGACACAGTTCTATCAGGCAGCGTCAATCAAAGCGGAGTTCTCACCATCAGGGTCACTGAAACCTTTGGTCAGTCAACTGTATCAAAAATCATAGACCTAGTTGAAAATGCGGCGGCAAAAAAAGCCCCGACAGAAAAATTCATCACGAAATTCGCAGGGTACTACACACCTATCGTCGTTGGGCTTGCGCTCTTACTTGCTGTTATCCCACCGCTGTTTTTTGGTGAGTCATGGGCGGAATGGACAAGACGCGGGCTGATTTTCCTTGTCATTTCCTGCCCCTGTGCGCTCGTGATTTCAATACCGATGAGCTTTTTCGGAGGTATCAGCGGTGCTTCAAGAAAAGGCATCCTTGTAAAAGGCGGAAATTATTTAGAAGCCCTCAATTACCTTGATACCGTAGTCTTTGACAAAACGGGAACGCTCACAAAAGGCGTCTTTAAAGTGACGGAAGTTCATCCCGCAAGCGGTATAGACAAGGATAAGCTGCTTGAAACCGCAGCAATAGCCGAAGCCTACTCAAACCATCCAATTGCGCTTTCAATACTAAGAGAATACGGCAAAGACATTGATAAAGACAAGCTCACAGACTACACCGAGATAGCCGGTCATGGCGTGAGCGTCAACTCCGCCGGCAAAGCTATTTTAGCGGGAAATACAAAGCTTTTAAGTCGTGAGCGCATCGCCTTTACAGAAATTCAAAGCATCGGAACAAAAGTTTATATTGCCTCTGAAAAAACTTACTTGGGGTGCATTGTTATCTCCGACGAAATAAAGCCCGACAGCAAAACGGCAATAAGCGCACTCAAAGCTCTGGGCGTCAGAAAAACCGTCATGCTCACGGGGGATAATGAAAAAATCGCAGAAGCTCTGGCAAGCGAGCTTGAAATTGACGAGGTTTACGCCGAATTGCTGCCGCAGGAAAAAGTTGAAAAACTCGAGCAATTAAGCGCACAAAAACAAAAAAAGGGCAAGCTCGCCTTTGTGGGAGACGGCATAAACGATGCTCCGGCACTTGCTCTGGCTGATGTCGGCGTTGCAATGGGCGCTCTCGGCTCAGATGCCGCAATAGAAGCGGCGGATATCGTGCTTATGACGGACGAGCCGCATAAGCTGGCTATGGCTGTGGATGTTGCAAAGTTTACAAAGCGCATAGTCTGGCAGAACATAATTTTCGCGCTGGGAGTAAAAGCAATAGTTCTCGCATTGGGCGCATTCGGCATAGCAACAATGTGGGCCGCCGTCTTTGCCGACGTAGGGGTATCGCTAATAGCAATCTTCAACGCAATGCGGATTATGCGGAAGGGGAAAAGCACAAACACTTTACCTTTCAGGAAATAATGCTTGCGCTGTGGCCATTATAATCATGAAAACGATAATAACAATGCATATTTTAGCGATTTGGGGCGTTTTGTTTTATAATTTTGGACTGTTTTGCTTTAGGAATTTGAGGAATTTAACTTTAGTATTTTGTGAAATATTGCTTATTTGCGGCTCTTTACGACTTTATTTGCGTTTTTTCGTTGACATACTATCCGTGACATAGTACAATCAGCATTGATTTTAAAACAAATTTATCTCGAAAGGGGATGTGATTATGTCGGTATTTATGGTGATTTTGACGTAAACCGAATATTGGGCACATGCGGCAAACAATTGAGCTAAACATCACTTATGCTGTACGTGCCGACTGACAAGTACCTTTTGTGAATATTGCTCTCGCAAGATAATCTATGCCCTGCTTTGCTATGCAAAGGCAGTCGCAGATGATTACCGAATTTAGCCGTTTACGGCTTTCACCGCAGAGTAGCAGCCACAGGATTAGGCTGCTTGCCCGGCGGTATTTTTGCGTCCGGATAAGCCGGAGACATCACAAACTACGGAGGATAATGAAAACAAATATGATAGATTTACAACACGGATATATAGAAAAAGAAAAACCCTGCGATGGCGAGAAGCCCGCTCGCGTCACTGCCGTACACAGAGAGCGATTTGAGCTAATAAGCCAAGCCGGAATAAAACACGGAAAGCTGAAAACCGGAGTTTACTACGGCAAAGAGCCGCAGCCGTTTCCAACCGTTGGAGACTACATCTTTTATAAAGAGGTAGAGGGTGGCGACTGCCAAATTGTCAAAACACTCCCACGCAAGAGCTACTTCTCACGCCTCGACCCGGCACCCGGCGGCTTTCGGGAACAAGCCATCGCCGCAAATTTCGACACTGTATTCATAATGCAATCGCTGAACCAAAACTTCAATCTGCGCCGTATTGAACGCTATTTGACACTTACCAGACAAAGCGGAGCAGAGGCAGTAATAATCCTGACCAAAACCGACCTAGCAAATGACCCGCAAATGCAAATCAGCGAGGTGGAAGCGATTGCAGCGTCTGTTCCCATAATTGCAACCAGCGCAATAACCGGCGAGGGCATAAAAGAGCTCAAAGAATACCTCAAACCCGGGAAAACCTATGTTTTCTTAGGCTCATCCGGCGTAGGCAAATCGAGCCTGCTAAACACCTTGATGGGTACTGATGTCATGGCGGTCAAAGCAATACGCGAGGATGATGCCAGAGGCCGCCACACGACGACACATCGCCAGATGGTCACATTGCCGTGCATCGCACATATCATTGATACTCCGGGTATGCGGGAGCTTGGCATGTGGGAGCATGGCGATGGTATCGAAAATTCCGTTTCTGACGTCTTTGAAGATATTGAAGAATTACCTGCAAAGTGCAAATTCTCTAATTGCCGCCATGAAACCGAACCGGGCTGCGCAGTACGCACAGCCATTGAAAACGGTGAGCTTGAACAGAAACGCTGGGACAGCTATCTTAAACTAAAACGCGAAGCCCTATATGCGCAGGACAAGCTTGAAGCTATGAAAGATAAGTTTGCAAGAAATAAAGAAATTGCCGTCTGGTCACGGCAAAGAAAAAAGGAGATATGGTAATGAAAATTACATTCAGATTAGAAAAACCTGAGGACTACCACACCGTAGAAGAAATAACGCGCGAGACTTTCTGGAGATTTTGGGAAGAAGACCGCAAAGTATGCGATGAGCATTTGCTTGTGCATAAGCTCAGAGATACAGATGCCCTTGTTCCGGAGCTTGATTATATCGCTCTCGTCGGTGGAAAAATAGTCGGACATATAATCTACACAAAAAGCCGGATAGAATCCGAAAAGGGAGAAAATTTTGAAACGCTAACCTTCGGACCACTGACGGTTTTGCCGCAGTATCAAAGTCGAGGTATTGGCAGGGTGTTGATGGAGCACTCATTTGCGGAAGCAAAAAGGCTTGGATACCGCGCTGTGATTATATACGGCATACCGGATTACTATCCGCGCGTAGGCTTCAGGCGCGCAGCCGAGTTCGGTCTGACAACAGCGGACGGAAGCACTTTCGATGCTTTCATGGTATACCCATTATTCGAGGGTGCGCTTGACGGGATTCACGGTAAGTACCATTATGACCCGGTCTATGAGCAGTTGACACAAGAAGAAGCTCTGGAGTTCGATAAACGCTTTCCCCCGAAAGAGCCGCATATACCCACACCAATCGAGGTTCTTACAGATAAGCTGGAGCCTGAAGCGGCAAACTCAATAAAAGAACGCGGCTACAAAACATTTGATATACTAAAATCGCTTAGCGAGCGAGAAGTTGCCTCCATCCCGGGCATTGACGAAAAAGCAATGGAAACCATCCGTACTATGATGAAAGAACACGGTTTCCCATGGGGTTGCGGCACCCGTTAAAATTCAAGGTAAGCACGAATTAATCAGTGCTTACCTAAGGATAAACGCTCAAGAGGGAGATTTCAATTTTACTTGAAATCTCCCTCTCTACTGCTGTGTGTCTGCTCTGTTTCGCTTAAATCAGCGTTGCCCCATTTTGCTTAATCAGTTTGGCGTCATTTGCATAGAGTTCTGCCAACGCCGGGTCGTTTTCATAAAATCCATGAAGCAACTCATATGGAATCGAATTTGGCACTGCGCGGGTGAAAACAGTCAGATTCCAAGTTGTATTGCACACAGAGCATTTGTAGATTAACCACACATCCAGTTTCTTCTTCTGCGCATTTATGCGGAAAATGCCGGATGAAAAAAATGTGGTTTTCTTTCTGCAGCGTCTGCAATTTTTAACCACTTTCGGCGCATTTTCCGCCTGCGCTGCAAGTTTTTCTTTTCTCAACTATCATGTTCCTTCCTGTATCGAATATCTCAATCAGGAAGGGACTAAACGGGGGAGCATGTCCAAAGAATCTTCTCATAAATTTCTCCTTTTACTATATCTTTGTTTGTCGTGCATTTTGCAAAAACAAAACCGTGCAAAGGTTACACCTCAACACGGTCTTGAAAATTGCATAATGCTAATGCTCACAAAAAGCAACAATCCAAACCATAAATCAAAGTTCCCTTTAGCTATCACAGCCGACACAAAACAAACCGTCCAAGATTGCGGCATCGTTTCATATCGAATATTCAAACAAGCTAAAGGAACTAATTCATTGGCTTTCCTCCAAAGATTCGGATTGCATGGTAAGTATACAATTAAAACCAAAGAAAAGTCAACTCTCTGATTCTTTTGAGGTTCTCCGTTTTCAAGAAACCGCTCATACCGTTTTTGGAAAGCGACATAGGCAAGAATAAATTCATCGCAACAGCAGAGGAAAATCAGCTTTATTATTTGCAACTTAAAAAATAAGGGTATATAATAAAAATCGGAATATCTGATAAAACGCAACTTGCAGATTTTACTTATGAAAGAAGACTCTTTTTTGCTGTCATGCAATAGAGCCAACTAAGACAGGAGGCATCCCGTTTTTTTCAGTGAAATCAAGCATAGAATATGGAGGATGAAGCTATGAGTAAGTGCATCCCAATCTATGACGCGGCAATTACGGATATCGTTATTGATGATGAGTTTAAAAAGCTGTTTCCGAGATTAAATGACGAGGATTTTGCAGGACTTGAGGAAAGCTTGTGCAAGTACGGTTGCTTGAGTCCGCTTATAACCTGGAATAATATCCTGATTGACGGTCATAATCGTTTTGAAATAATAAGAAAACACGAGTTGCCTTTTCGTATAATCCGGTTGGAGCTAAGCACCCGCGAGGATGTGATAATCTGGATGATTGCGCATCAAATACAAAGCAGAAACCTTGACCCGATGCAGCTTAGCTATTATCGGGGTCTTCATTATAATACCGAAAAACTCAGGCATGGAGACCTCGAAAGGCTTGAAAACTCCCCAAGTGGTCACAGTGACCACTTGGGAAACACCGGTTCAACTGCGCACAGATTGGGAGATGAATATGACGTATCTCCGAAGACAATCCGACGCGATGCTCAACTCGCAGAAGCAATAATTGCGATAGGAGAGAAGTCGCCTGAAGCAAAAGAGCTTATCCTTTCAGGAAAGGGAAATATCAGCAGAAAACGCTTGATTGAACTCTCTTTTGCCGATGAACGCGAAGTAAAGGACACAATCGAACAAATCAACGCCGGCACTCACAAGCTCAGGCGCAGCGCAGTTGAGGATTTATCCGGGCATGCAGAGCAACTGACTTTCGACGGATTTATAGAAAAAATTGCAAACGAAATCGACTCCGGCATAAAAAAGCTATCAGACGGTGCCGGCAAAACACCAAAAACAACCCTCCGCGCACTGATTACCAAACTCGAATATCTCTACGAAAACATGTGATACGGTAGGGGAACGGGGCTCTTGCCCTGTGAAATCACTTACGAAGCAATTACGGAAGTTTAAGAGCGGCGAGAGATATCTGTTAATGCAGCACGAATTTCAGAAAGTGCTGGATGTCAAGGACGGAATGATAGCATTTAAAAGCCCGTACATAGTGCGCTTGCTGCATTGTGCAAACAAATATAGACACAAAAAGCCTGTTTGTGTATAATTGAGCCAAGATGAATACTGGCTATTGGAGTTAATGTGATGATTCAGGGATTTAACTATCCGGGATTTGATGAACCCGCCATCCGAACCGGAAGCGGAGAGGTTTTGCTTTATCATGGCTCAAAGAGCGGTTTAGTTGGCGATATAAGACCCATAAGCCGTGAGCTATGTGATTTCGGCAGGGGATTTTACATGGGAACCGAGCAGCTCCAACCGTTGACGCTGATATGCAATTTTCCGAATGCAAAGATGTATACAGTCAATGCAGATTTGATGGGTTTGCGTATACTTGAACTTGAAATAGGTATAGATTGGGCATTTCTAATCGCTTACCACAGGGGAAAAATGGAGCATGTTAAAGGAAGCGGCATATATCAAAGGTATGCCGGGCTTTCTGCCGATTGTGACATGATAATCGGGGATATTGCCAATGATAGGATGTTTGTGGTACTGGATCGTTTCTTTTCAGGTGAAATATCAGATGTTGCGCTTGTTAACAGCCTGTCAGCACTCAAACTTGGCAAGCAGTATGTGGCACTGACAGATAAAGCTTGCCGACAAATCAAAATCTTAGGGGAAAAGGCTATAGGCAAAGATGAACGTGCGAAACTCCGTGTGAAAAGTGAAAGTCACAGGAAAGAAGGCATTCGTCTGGCGGAAGAAATCTGCAGGATGCATCGTCGTGATGGTCTTTTCTTTGATGAAATCTTAGGAGAGGGAAGTTTGTGAATATGGTTAAAGCTCTTAGTAGTTTTGAACGTCAGCTCTGTGATATTCAAGGGCGGCTTTTTGAGCGCTCGCTGAAAAAGAAGCTTAATTCTCCTGATTTCATAGAAAAATTTATGAACAGCAACACTTGCCGCTTCATGGATTTGGCATATGACCGACTTCAATGGGCAGGCGAGGAATATATTCTGGAAAACCTGTTGGAAGAGGCAACTGTAAAATCAGAGGGGAAAAGGTACAGCAACGAGGAGCTATTTTGGATAGGGTATATTTACCGCTACTGGCACTATTTAACAGGAGAGAGCGGATGCGAAATATATGCTCAAGCAAAAGCACAGCGTATGAAAGAGTGCTACTTAGGCTTCCATACATTGGATACAGCTATGGCGATTGAAAACTTAAAAGAACTTTACCGCCAAGATGCGTAAGACATGAGACTGTCAATGGGCTGACTCGATGCAGCTTAGCTATTATCGTGGACTTCATTTACGAAAGCATGTGATACATACATGAAATGTGCTTGGAACTACAATATACCCTATGCGACAACACAGATAAATAAAAAAGGTTATGTTTGCAACCGCAAGCCGAAAGACATTTTCACTTGCTCAACCTATTCCCTCACGGGGCGAAAGTTTGACCGCAAACGCACCACGCACACAATCCGCACCGTAGTATTGCGGGAACTTGCCCTTGCCGCCATAAAAGAGGTTAGCAATTACGCAAAAGAAAACGAAACCGAGTTTGTAAAACAAGTGCTTGAAACTTCCGCTATACAGCAAGCGGAAACGGCAAAGGCGCACAAGAAGCGTATTCAAAAAGAACAAAAGCGGATTGCCGAACTCAACACGTCCCTAATTCGCAGGATTTACGAGGATAATGTAAATGGAAAATTGAGTGATAAACGCTTTGAACTTCTCTGCGCAGAATACGAACAGGAGCAGACGGAATTAGAGCAGTCCATGAATCGGCTACAATCGGAACTGGACAGCTTCACCGCCGACACCGCCAGAACCGAAAACCGCATAACTACAACCAAATACTTGAACGCAAAAAGCGGCTTGCTCACAAAACATGGAAAGCCGCTTTTGTGTGTTCAAGCGTAGATTATGCTTATTAGCAATAGTTATGAAGTTGTTTAAGCAACTTGTTGACTCGTGATTGTTGAGATGGTATTAAATATGATACGCGCTTTTCTAATACCTCAATAAACTGTTTTGCATTATCATTGGAAAAGCAAATCGACGCTCTTTCCGCGTGTTGTGCCACTTGTTTAGGTTTGCATTTTTGAAGATGCTTTATTATTAGTGGTAAGACCTTTTCAGAATAGGTGTCGCCAATCGTACATAGTTTTGCAAACACACTTATACTATTATCAAATGACGAGCAAATCGCACAAATCAGAAACTTACAAAAACAGGAACGCCAAAAGCACAACAAGGAAGAACGAGCCGCCAAACACGGCGGCTAAGCTGACCGTTAAATGTCTTGGTAAGACGATGGAACTTTTTTGAGCAATAGCAAACCCGCAACTAGCAACGGTATTGCAGACATCAATGTACTTGTTATAAACTCCGCAATGCTCATCTCTGCTGAGGTTTGAAATAATTGCATTATGCTGCCACGAGAGATAAACGAAACAAATGTTTGAGCAACTAAATTGCCAACCCCATGAAGCAATATGGGAATCCAGAGTGTACCTGAGCGCAGAAAGAGTGCGGCAGCCAACACTCCAAACGCAGTTGCGAAAATTATCTGGGAAATAACCGGTAAAACAGCAGCAACGGACAAGTATTCGACATTTCTAGCCACGCCAACAATATTGGTAACATGAACCATCCCAAAAATTGCGGAAGAAATGATGCAAACGTTGATTATTCCTCTTTTTGAATGCCCCATTTTCTTTAGCAGAATTTTCAACACGAGTCCTCTGAAAAACACTTCTTCATATATGCCCACTCCAATCACCTGAGACAAAGCGGCAACTGCATAATCTAACGGATTAGGTGCGATGAATCTGTTTTCAGGGAACATAATAAAAACAAACAGAAAACCAATCACAGCAATTACGGCACCAACACAGGTTAGGAAAGTGCTTTTTCTCATTTTTCCGAAACCAAAATCGTTGATGTTGAACACTTGCATTTTCCGCATGAGCCAGATAGCTATGGAAGATAACACCAGTTGTATCAGGACGGAAGCAGTTAAAACAACCGATAGGGCCATATTTTCAAAAGGAAATGAGAGTGCTATACTTATTAAATAAAAAATGACGCATAATACACACGCTGATATGACAACTCGTAAGTAAACAAATTTGTTGATTCTATCCCACATTTGCATTCACCTACCGAAACTCGTAGTGCTTCTTGACTGGTTTGGTAACTTTCCAGACGCAAGACAGCCCTTTCGGAAACTCAACATAACATCAAAACACCTTTTGTTGATAAATCTTATTTCAATACATATTCTACCAGAACCGACTATCCGGAGCAATGAAATTCTATCCGTCCATTCCGACTATCCGGACTATCAAGGGGCTTTCGCGGCTGATTGTAGCTTTGCGGGGCTAACGCCGCCCTGCACCCCGCGACCTCTTCCAAAGAACAGGATAGAAAACCGCTGATTTGCGGCTTTTTTAAGAAAATATCACGAAAATATCATTACACCTCTTGATTGACCCGATAGAATTGACATCCCTCAAAAATTCGGCTATAATGCAAATGCACATAGTTATCAGCCGAAAGGAGGGCTGTCATGTATATCAAACGGCATATCGAAGATGTACTTACCACAGCAATTGATGAAAAAGGTGCGCTCTGTGTAACGGGAGCGCGGCAGGTAGGGAAGTCTACTGTATTGAAGACCCTGTTTACAGAGCATAGAGAACTAACATTAGACGACAGCAGATTGCTAAGTCTCGCATTGGAGCATCCGGAAGAGTTTTTTCTGCAATTTGAGCCGCCTGCCTTTATCGATGAAATTCAGTATGCGCCTTCGCTATTTCCATATATCAAAATCAACATCGACAAAACAGGAGCAAAGGGTGCGTTTGTGCTGTCCGGTTCACAGCGGTTTGAGATGATGAGCAGCATGACGGAGAGCTTGGCGGGGCGCATAAACTTAATTGATCTTTATGGTCTGTCCATGCGTGAAATTCTTAGAGATACGTTTTGCGGAGAATTTCTGCCAACATCGGAATATCTCAAAGTGCGTAACCCGAAGCCGCTCAAATACAATGAAGTATGGGAGCATATTTGGCGCGGGTTTTTCCCTGAAATCGTCATGAGCGGAATGGATTGGTCTCGATTTTATTCAAGCTATGTCCGAACCTATATTGATCGCGATGTTTCAAAGCTCGCACAAGTCGGTAATTTATTGCAATTCGAGAAGTTTATGATAGCGGTTGCCGCGAGGACAGCGGGGCTGCTTAATATTGCGGACATAGCAAAAGACACCGGAATTAGCCAACAGACCGCTGAAAAATGGCTTTCAATTTTGATTGCGTCAAACATTGTGTACCTCTTAAAACCGTATCATAACAACATTCTGAAACGTGCGATTAAAACACCTAGAATATATTTTCTTGATACAGGGCTTGCAAGTTATTTGATAGGTTGGGATAACGCAAAGGTTTTGCAAAACGGGGCAATGTCGGGAGCCATGTTTGAGACGTTTGTCATCGGTGAAATTATTAAATCGTGGACAAACGCAAGCGGTGTAACGCCGAATATGAATTTTTACTTTTTCCGCGATAAAGATGGCAATGAGATTGACTTGCTTATAAAGCGCAGTGGGATTTTATACCCCATTGAAATAAAAAAACAAATAAGCTGCGATAAAAGCGATATCGCCGCATTTAAGCAACTCGAAAAACTCCCCGATATGAAGCGCGGAGAAGGTTGCATCATCTGCATGTCAGACGATGTTTTCCCCATCACAGCAACCGACAAAGCTATTGGTGTGAGATACTTATAAGCGAGTAGCTCAATGGTCGCGAAAGCTTGCTTGCGTGACCGAAACTGCGAAGATTTCAATGTAGTCATAAAGAGATACAGGATGGAATATTGCCTATGGCGTATAGCGGCAAATTCACAAGGCGAGCCTCGCGCTTGTAGTCCGCCATTGATGAGCGGATTGATATGGACGGGTTATACATATCGGCGAAAGCTTTCAGGCTCTTGCTTTGCAAATTGATTTCGGCTTTCACTTCAAGGGGAATAACTCCACTCCCAACATCCAGCATGAAATCAATTTCAGATGTTTTTCTCTCATTTGTCCAATAGTAGGCTTTTACATCCGGTATGGTTAAAAGTTGCTGTAAAACATACTGCTCCGTCAACGCTCCCTTAAATTCTTTGAATAACTCGCTCCCGGTAATCAGCACGTCTTGCCTAAGCCGCACCATGCAGGAGAGCAAGCCGACGTCAACAAGAAACAGCTTAAATGCCTTTAAGTCCTCATAAGCTTTGAGCGGCAGGCTCGGCGCAGTTACGCGGTGAACTTTATAGGCAAGTCCGCAATCGGTCAGCCACATCAAGGCGTACTCATATTCTCGCGCCCGTGCGCCTTCTTTTACTAATCCGTAAATGAACTTTTTATTTTCCTTTGTGAGCTGTGCAGGGATACTATTCCAAAGCATACGAATGCGCGGAACAATCTCATTTGGCGCATGTTTGGAAAAATCCTGTTCATACGCCGACAAAATGCGCTGCTGTACTTCTCGTGCTTCATTAAAGTCACCCGTTTCGATGAAAGATGAGACGACTTCCGGCATACCGCCTATGTAGTAATAATGCTTTAGCAGATCGATATACTCTCTTTTGAAAGTAGTTACCATATCAAAATCGCTTTGCTTCAGAAGTGCAGCAAACTGCTCTTTGCCCATAGCTTGCATAAATTCTATAAACGAAAGCGGATATAAATCTAAAAACTCCACTTTTCCGACAGGGAATGACGTACCTTGATGAAGCGCAACGCCAAGAAGCGAACCTGCACAAACAATCTGATACTGCGGCGCATTCTCATTAAAGTATTTGAGGGAAGTCAACGCTTCCGGTACTTCTTGAACTTCATCGAATATAATGAGTGTGTTAACAGGGTCTATCTTGTATCCTGCGTAAAGCTCAATACCCATTATAAGGCGGGTAACGTCAAAGCCGGCGGAGAAAAGCGCTTTCATTTGCCTGTTGTTGTCAAAGCTGATATAGACTGTATGCTCAAATGCTACCTTACCAAACTCTTGCATTAACCAAGTCTTGCCGACTTGCCGCGCACCCCGAATGATAAGAGGCTTTCTTGTTTTTTTTGTTTTCCATTTATGCAGAGCTTCTATTGCTGTACGGTACAAAACGCAACACCTCCTCATATGCATAAGGATAACATACAATCACAAAACATACAAGGAGTTTTGTGATTGTATGCCGTTTTTACCATGTCACTAATGCGCAGACATTGTTTCGGTCAACACTATACAAAAATATAATGCGGCTCGTGATGTCCTCGTGCAGCAAGCCCAAATCAAGGTCGCCGCATTAGTTATGCGCTTATACACTCGCCGTCGGTACGCGGACCCGGCTCGATAGGACGAGGTTTATTACAGCAACGACAAGACCTCCAATAAATACATAAACATAGCCGCCGCCTGCGCCTGACGCCCATAACATGCCTGCAAAAACCGGCATTGACATAGCAAGGACATGGTCAAGCGTAATCCCCAAGGCAAGCGTTGCGGATACTTCGCTGGCGTCGGTGGTCAGCCGCCGGACATATGTTGTCCGTGCCATGCCCGAGCCTGAGGATAGGTGATCTATTACATAGCAAAACGAAACAATCACAAGCGCAACAGACACAGGGAAAAGCAGCTTTGAAAACGCAAATCCTAGACAGGCAAGAAACATGAGCACCGCTTCCAGAATCAAAACAAACCGCTCTCCTTTTTTGTCTATGAGATGCCCCAGCAGCGGACGAAAAAATACGTTTATCACAGAGACTATAAAAAAGAGCAGAGTTATGGTTACGACAGGCTGATTATAGATTGTGATTATCAACCAAGGCACAAAGACATATGTAATCTGCTTGCGGACTCCATGCATGATGCAGAGTAAATAAAAAAGATTGAACTTTTTTTTGTAAATAAACCGCTGCTTGCGAATTTCGGCATTTCCCGGACTCATAAAGAGAAAGAGAATACCCGCAAGTGCCATGGCAACTGCGCCAATAGTAAACGACACGAAAAAAGGTATTTCTACAAAACGATAGAGAAGATAAAGTGCGGCGGCGGCAAGAATCAGCGCAGCCGTATTCACGCTTTGTATCTCACCAAGTCTGCGTCCTATTTTTCCTTCTTTTGCAAAGGACATGCTGAGAGCACCGGCAATTGGCATATATAAATGCATACCCAGGCTATACACCATCATCGTCGCGACAACAGGCCAGTAACCTGAAGGTATAATGCCAAAAAGAAAAAGCCCGATGCCCCCAACTATATTAGCGAGCGCAGCAGTGCGAACATCACCAAGAAAAGTCAATGCCCCAATGACAAAAACCACCAATAATCCCGGTAGCTCACGAGGTATTTCAAGAAACGTGCGTTGGGTTATAGTAAATTGCAAGTCCTCAACCAATCGATTGGAGAAAGACGTTTGTTCTACCGCCATTGTTATACCCAAAAGCGCACTTGCTATCAAAAAAAGGAGAAAGTCCTTAGTAATGACTCTCTTACCTATCTTGATTTCTTTCATCTAAAAGCCCATACCTTTCGTTTCATTTGCGAGGTGCAAACGCAATCAGTGCTTTTTTTCTTTGAGGATATCGCGGATTTCCGTAAGCAACAATTCTTCCGGGGTATGCTCAGGGGGAGTCGGGTGCGCTTCTTCCTCTTTTTTCCGGAATTTATTCAGAGTCTTAACAAACAGAAAGACCACAAAAGCAACAACGGTAAAGCTTATAATGCTGTTTAGAAAATGACCTATTTCCAAAGCTCCCGGCTCTGCGTTTCCGTAAAGATGCGGCAATTTTATAGTCCACTCCGAAAAATCGACACCGATTAAAACACCGATAAGAGGCGTTGCGATGTTAGTCACAATGGAGGTAACAAGTGCGGTGAAAGCCCCACCGACAATCATACCGACCGCCATATCAATCATACTGCCTTTTACCGCAAATGTTTTAAACTCTTGAAAAAAGGATTTCACTTTCCCAATTTTATGCTCTTTTGCAACTTTTTCTTTCCTCACCATGCTAAAATCCACTCCTTTCGCTTATCACAAGGCACAAATCATCCATGAAAAGGAATGGATTTTTTGTGCATCAATTGCGGTTTCCCGCAGGGAGAGCAACTTATACATTCTATCGGTAGCGTGATTTTTTACGCGACAACTCCTATCTAACCAAATACAACTATATATGGTAGCCGATTTAGAGCGGTATGTCACTAATTTTTTGCGTAAATAGGGCTTTAATGCCCCGTACCAGCAAAAAATTTGGGACATATTGCTCTAAATCGGCGGATACGTTGCTTGGGGTCTGTAATCGCTAAACTATGAGATAATCTCCAGCCCGCCGAGGTATTTGCGAAGCACTTCCGGAATGATTATGCTGCCGTCTTTTTGTTGATTTTGCTCTACGAGCGCAGGCAGAATCCTGCTTGTTGCAAGTCCTGAGCCATTTAGCGTGTGCATAAACTCTACTTTTCCGGTGGCTTCCCGTTTAAAACGTGAAGCGCCGCGCCTTGTCTGATAACAGCGGGCGTTTGAAACCGAAGAAACCTCTTTATAACCATTCATCGAGGGAATTTGTATCTCAATATCATATGTCCGCGCCATGAGTGCGGAGCAATCTCCGGCCGCAAGCTTTACAGTCCTGAAGTGAAAACCTAAACCGGAAACCAGAGCCTCCGCTTTTCCGACCAGCTCATCAAAAGCTTCGGCAGAGCCTTCCGGCGTGGTAAACTGAAACATCTCAACCTTGTTAAACTGATGCCCGCGTACCATGCCGCGCTCATCGGCGCCATAGGTTCCGGCTTCACGGCGGAAGCACGGGGTATATGAAAAATACTTTTTGGGAAGCTCGGCTTCTGTAAGGATTTCATCCCGATGTATTGAGGCAAGAGCTGCTTCCGCAGTCGGAAGCATGTAATGAATTCTATCATCTGTCGGATTTGCTATTTTATAGACTTCATCGGAATATTTCGGAAATTGCCCCGCAGCCAAACCGCATTGATACTCAAGCATATGCGGCACAAGCATAAATTCATATCCGTCTGCGATATGTGCGTCAATGAAATAACTGAGCAAAGCCCACTCCAGCCTCGCGCCAAGACCCCGATAAATCCAAAAACCACTGCCTGCGAGATTGACTCCGCGAGTATAGTCAATCAGTCCAAGATCTGTGCAAAGCTCCATATGATTTTTTGGCTGAAAATCAAAAACATGCGGCTCTCCGAAAAATCTCAGAGGCTCATTGTTTTCCTTACCGCCGGGTACAAGGTCGTCATCAGGCGGATTTGGCAAGCTGAGCATGAGTTCGTTAAACTCATTTTCGACCTCCCGCAACTCAGATTCAACGCCTTGAATCTTCTCCTTTAAAGCACCAAGCTTTTCAAAAATCGCAGCAGTGTCGCCACCCTCTTTTTTGATTTGCGGAATTTGCTTTGAAACTTTGTTTTGCTCGGCTTTATCCGCTTCGCTCTCAGCGATAAGCGCCCGACGCTGCATGTCAAGTTCAATTATCTTGTCAATCTCTTTGCCGCTGTCAATGCCTTTTTTTAAAATACTTTGTTTAAGCGCATCGGGGTTTTCGCGTATAAGTTTAATATCAATCACGTTTAGACACCTCACAAATTTCTAGTAATACATCAAACAGCACGTCAAAGTCCTCATTGTCATAATATTCAAGCTCTATTTTCCCTTTCCCTTTGCCCGGCTTTATAGTCACGCGTCGTCCCATAGCAGAGGTTAGCCTGTTTTGTGCCTCATGTACATAGTTTACTTCCATACCGCTTTGCTTTGTGCTGCCTGATTTATCTTTATTTAGCTTTCTGACAAGAGCCTCCACTTCGCGCACACTCATATCCTTATCCATTACGAGCTTGGCGGCTTCATACATGCGCTTTTCATTTTTTAGAGAAAGCAAAGCGCGGGCGCTTCCGGCGGAAAACTTTTTGCGCAAAACAAGCTCTATCAGCTCATCAGGCAACGAAAGAAGCCTCAGAGAGTTGGCTATGGCGGGGCGGGATTTGCTCACAGCTTTGGCAACATCTTCCTGTGTCATACCAAACTCTTGCATAAGCGCCTTATATCCGCGGGCTTCCTCAATCGGGCTTAAATCCTCACGCTGTAGATTTTCGACCATTGCAAGTTCAAGAGCGGTCTTGTCATCGGCGGCAACAATTCTCGCCGGAATTTGACTGAGGCCTGCTTCCCTTGCGGCCCGCCATCTGCGTTCGCCGGCAATTATCTGATAAAAACCACCCTCAATACTTCGAACCATTATTGGAGAGAGTACGCCATGAACTTTGATAGAGTCGGCCAACTCATCGATTCGACCGTCCTCGAAAAGAGTTCTGGGCTGGTCTTGCTTAGGCTCTATGCGCTGTAGTGGCAAATATTCAAAATCGCTTGCGGGTATCTCCACTGCCGCATCACCAAATAAAGCACCAAGCCCTTTCCCTAAGCCTTTTTTACTCATTTGGCAATCCCTCCTGTCACGAATTTATTTCTTTTTAGAAACTCTTTTGCAAGCTCATGATACGTCTGCGAGCCGCGCGAGGCTTTGTCATATGCCATTATGGGCTTGCCATGGCTGGGCGCCTCCGCTATTCGCACACTGCGCGGTATCGCAATGTTGTAAGTTTTATCCTTAAAATTCTTTTTAACCTCAGTTGCGATTTGAGAAGATAAATTTGTACGCGTATCATACATTGTGAGTAAAACACCTTCAATTTCAAGGTTAGGATTGAGTGCGGCTTTTGTCATACGTATTGTTGATATAAGATCTGTAAGACCTTCAAGCGCAAAGTACTCGCACTGTATTGGAATAAGCACCGTGTCGGCGGCGCAAAGTGAGTTTAATGTCAGCATTTCGAGAGAGGGAGGACAATCAATAAAAATAAAATCAAACTTATCACGTATGCTTCCCAGTACATTTTTAAGAACGAACTCGCGAGAATCCATCGAAACAAGCTCAATGCCGGCTCCCGACATTTTTTTATTTGAAGGCAACAGGCATCCATATGGAGTTCTGACAATTGCCTTTATAGGATTAACTCCGTCTATCATGACACTGTACATATTATTTAAGCTCTTGTTTTTATTATATCCCATGCCGGAAGTTGCATTGCTCTGTGGATCCATATCACACAGCAAAACCCGGACGCCGGACTCATTTAACGCTGCACACAAGCTCACACAAGTCGTGGTTTTACCGACCCCGCCTTTCTGATTTGCAACAGCTATCACTTTCCCCATTAACGCTCTCCTGTAATAAATATGCTTCGCCGCGAGGCCCCAACTCTTCACAAACCCGATTGCACACGAGCCGGATCACGCATAATGCTCGCATCGCTCAATTATATCACAAAGAGAAAAATTTTCAATCAAAATTGACCGGGTGGTAGTCCACTTTCTAAATAACTATACAAAGATTGCGGCATATTATTTTGTCAGGCGAGACGAAAGACCGCAGGAATATCAGTGCTATTTCGAGGTTTTCTGACGATGACAGACGTAAAAAGATAGTGCAATTTTTGTAATCTTTTAGATGGTACAAACCACTAGTATGGATGTTGTCGCCAGAAGGGGTGGCAGATCTATAAAGAACATAGGCCATAAGCCGCCATTTAAAGTTCTCCCGTTGTTTTCACAGCTCCAAAGCTTATTCACAAGCACAGCAAGCGTAAGGCAGAGAATCGTTCAATCCTCTGCCTTCTTTACAATAATGCTGTTTGTGCTTATCTGCGGATAAACACTTCGCCGTCGTCTGAGTACAGTCTGTCGAAATTCGAGTCATAACGCAAACCGACTCCGGCAAGTCCTTCCACCATCATATCAATCATAGGTGTCATAGCACTAAGCGAACTTTCTATTATCATATCAAGCTCACCTTTCATGTCAGGATCATTAAAAAGATCAGCCGTTGAGGGATCAACTTCAAGCATCTTCTCAACTAACTCAATCATATCGCCCTCAAGTGCGTCTCTGTCGAAGTTAAAGGTAATAATTTTTTCACTTCTGTCTATATCGAAGGTTCCTCTAAAGACAAAATCTCCCTCTAAACCCGGAATACCCATAGCCGAATAGGGAAACGGCATTTTAAACTCACTTCCGCTAAACTCTACGGTAAACATAGGATCATCTTCTAAGACGAATGTGCCGGACAACTCCTGCTCGCTTCCGCATGCGGATAACACGAGCACCATGGAAAGGATAAGTGCGCAAATAAATACTAACTGCTTTACTTTTTTCATTGTTTACTCCTTAAAAACTAATTTATTTTTGCGAAGGCTAAGAGTCTGCTTTATTCACAGGCTTTAGACGCTTCATTGCAAACTTAGGTAAAATTATAACAGCGAGAAATTCACGGTTACATAGACGAATACCAGGGATACGGCCGATGAAAGAGTTATGAGTATATTAAACGATGGACCGGCGGTATCTTTCAAGGGGTCGCCCACAGTGTCGCCAATGACCGCGGCTTTATGCTCTTCGCTGCCCTTACCGCCATGATTTCCGGCCTCAATGTATTTTTTTGCATTATCCCACGCACCGCCGGATGTCATCATGAATAGGGCAAGCGCAAACCCGGAAACAACAATTCCTGCAAGCATTCCCGCAACGCCCGCTGCTCCGAGGATAAGACCTGTGCAAATCGGAACAACAAATGACAGCAGCGACGGAGCCACCATTTTCTTAAGAGCGCTTTGCGTACAAAGGTCAACACATTTTGCGTAATCCGGCTCTGCTGTTCCTTCCATCAAGCCTGTGATTTCCCTAAATTGACGGCGAACTTCGAGTACAATACTCTGCGCAGCCGTGTGAACTGCGGATATCGTCAGTCCGGCAAAGAAGAACGCTGTTACAACACCAATAAACAGACCGACTAAAACATTGGGGTTTGTAACACTCAAATCGATAGGTGCTCCTGTGGTGGATTCAGCAAGACTTATATATGATACTAAAAGAGCCAGTGCTGAAAAGCCCGTGGCACCGATGGAAAAGCCTTTTCCTGTCGCCGCAGTTGTGTTACCCAGAGAGTCAAGAGCATCGGTGCGCTCGCGAACCTCTTCCGGCAACTGCGCCATTTGCGCGATTCCTCCCGCATTATCTGCAACAGGGCCGAATGCATCGGTGGCAAGGTTTATACCAAGCGTCGCGACAAGACCCACAGAGGCAATGCCTATACCATACAGTCCGGCGTCAAAGTTAGCAGCGCCCCCTGCAAAGTAAAAACTTGCAAGCGCAGCTACGGCAACTGTCAAAACCGGGCCAACAGTTGATTTTAAACCGAGTGATAACCCACCGATTATGACGGTTGCAGAACCGGTTTCACTGGACTGGGCCAAATTTTTAGTCGGTTTGAACGTGTCTGAAGTGGAATACTCTGTAAAATATGCAATCAAAAATCCGGCTACGATGCCCAATAATATCGAGGCAAATATACCCCATGCATTTTGTTGCATAGTGCCTCCCGACATGTTTGCGACGACTAAAGTCAGCGGCAGAGCGGCGGCGGCGGCAATTATGCCGGATATGTATGTCCCCATGTGCAGTGAGCGTAAAAGGGCTTTCTGACTAACCTTCTCCTGTGTCCTGACAAAGAAAGTTCCGATTATCGAAGCTACAATGCCTGCGGCCGAAATGAGGATTGGCAGCAACATTCCGCCGTAGCTGTATCCCGCGCCTATACCGAGTGCAAATGTTGCTATGATTGCATGTGCAAAAGCCTCATAAAGGTCAGCGCCCATTCCCGCAACGTCACCAACGTTGTCACCAACATTGTCAGCGATAACCGCAGGGTTACGCGGGTCATCTTCAGGAATGCCAGCTTCAACCTTACCAACAAGGTCCGCACCCACATCAGCCGCTTTGGTGAAGATTCCACCGCCAACACGGGCAAACAGAGCAAACACCGCCACACCAACGCCAAACATTACCATGTTGTCAGCAATTTCAACAGCTTCTAAACCAAAGACAAACCTAAGCAGTAAAA